>Ga0070741_10000937_pt1 | contig 96065 bp, 105 predicted proteins | sample Coa_R1_4_FD_66440 | JGI IMG/M metagenome (GOLD analysis project Ga0070741, IMG submission 66440) | Surface soil microbial communities from Centralia Pennsylvania, which are recovering from an underground coalmine fire - Coalmine... | ecosystem: Environmental > Terrestrial > Soil > Unclassified...
GATGGAGCCACGACGTACCCCTTCCCTTCGTCTTCCTGGACTCGGGGATGAGGATGCGCGTGGCTCCTCTTCTTTGCAGGAAGGGGTTCGGAGTGTCTACCTTCAACGTGGGCTCTACGGACTAGAGCCTGATGTTGCGGCCGCCATCGACGATGATGGTCTGGCCGTTGATGTAGTCACCCCCGGGTGAGGCGAGCAGCAGGAGCGTCATCACGAGGTCCTCGGGCAGCCGGTCGGGACGCGGGTTCGGGACGCCCGCGGCGCGGGCCGTGCGGCGCTCGGATCCCGGGGCGCCGGCGGAACGGAATCCCTCCTCGGTCTGGATCATCCCGGGCGCGATCCCGTTCACGGTGATGCCCTGCGCGCCGAGCTCCTTCGCGAGCGCCGCGGTGATGCCGTTCACCAGGTGCTTCGTGAGCCGGTAGAGTCCGCCGGCCTCGTACGACGCGGTGGAGGACTGGTTGATGATGCGGCCGCCGCCGCGCGCGAGCATCGCCGGCACCGCGGCCTTCGCGCACACGAGCATGCTGAGCGCGTTGATCTTGAGCGCCTTCTCGAACCACTCCATCGGGACATCGAGCAGCGGGCCCTTCGGGATCGCCGCCATCAGACCGGCGTTGTTCACGAGGATGTCGAGACCACCGAAGGTCTTCGTCGCCACGTCGACCATCGCCTTCGCGGACGCCGCGTCGGAGACGTCCACCGTCGCCGGCGCGGCCTTGTGCCCGGCGTCGCAGATGCTCTTCGCCACGTCCGCGGCGCCCGCGCCGTTCATGTCGGCGATCACCACGGCCGCACCTTCGTCGGCGAGCGCCCTGGCGTAGACGCGCCCGATGCCGCCCGCGGCACCCGTCACGATCGCGACCTTGCCATCAAGGGACTTCGTCATCGGCTTACCTCATCCAGTCGCGCGGTCCGACGACCGCTGCAACAAATCATGCACGAGCTAGGTTACCTGCAATTCCCATGTCAGCGGCCGGGGGCTCACTTGAAGAGGGCCTTCGCTTCGTCCATCGCCGCCTTCTGCGTGGCGTCGCTGACCTGCGCCTGCGACAGGATCTTCTTCACGTCCTTGATCGGAAGCATCCACGGCTCCGCGGGCGCGATGTCGGCGCGCTGCGGGAACTGGCCGAGGTCGCGCCAGAGCTCCTGCCCGCGCTGCATGAGCATCCAGTTCGCGAAGACGCGCGCCGCGTTGGGGTGCGGCGCGGTCGCGAGCAGCTGCGTGCCGAGCGGCACCGCGACGGTGAAGTCGTTCGGGAAGATCGCGGCGATGGGCTGGCCGTCCTTCATGAGCTGGCCGCCGGTGCGCCCGGTGAGGCCCAGACCGATCGCGAACTCGCCGCGCGCGACCTGGAGGAGAGCGGCGTCCTGGTCGCTCGCGAAGGTCGGCTTCACCGCCTTCATCTTCTGCGGCCAGTCCGGCCCGAGCTCCTGCTTCGCGAAGATGTAGGTCGTGCTGCCCGCGCCGGTCTCCCACGGCGTGCGCCAGATGATCTGGTCCTTCCACTTCGGGTTCGTGAGGTCGGTGTGGTTCTTCGGCGCGTCCGCGGCCTTGACCAGCTTGGTGTTGTACCAAATGGCGACGTACTGGGCGAACTCCGCGCGGACGGTGCCCTTGCCCTCGGGATCGGCGATCGGATTCGTGAGCCACTTCACGCTCGGATCCTGCGACGCGGGCGGGATGAACGCCGCCAGGTACTTCGCGAGGCCGAGCGCGAACTGCACCGATCGGTCGAACACGTCGGCCACGTAGAGCTTGGCGTCCTGCTCCGCGGAGAGGCGCGTCGCAAGCTCCGAGCCGTTGCCCATGGCCACGTACTGCACCTCGATGTCGGGATAGTCCTTCGCGAAGGAGCTCTTCAGCACGTCGACCTTGTTCGCGGGCACGCTGCCGAGCGAGTAGTAGGTGACCTTGCCCTCCTTCTTCGCGGCGGCCTCGACGTCGCGCCACGCGGCGTCCTGCGCCGCGGTCATGCCCCAGCGCGGAGCCGCACCGGCCGACGCGGTCGCCGCCGATGACGGGGTGGCCGACGCCAGGTTCGACGCGGCCGGTCCGCACGCCGCGACGAGCGCGGCGGCGCCGGACAGCCGCAGGAGATCTCGCCGCTTCCACACATCGCGGCGCGCGCGGAACGACTCGTTCATCTCGACCCTCCCTGGTCCTTGCCTTGCGTCTTCGTCTTCTCTTCCGCGAGCACCTTCCGCGCGAGGCGGAACGCCTCGACGCCGGCGGGGATGCCCGCGTAGGTCGCGATCTGGATCAGCGTCTCCTTGAGCTCCTCGAGCGTGCAACCGTTGCGCAGGGCGCCGCGAAAGTGGGTCTCGAATTCCTGCCCGCGGTTCAGCGCGGCGAGCAGGCAGAGAGTGTTCAGGCTGCGCTGCTTGAACGAGAGCCCGGGACGGCCCCAGGTGCCGCCCCAGCAGTACTCGGTGACGATGCGTTGGAAATCGGCGCCGAACTCGTCGGCGTTCTGCATCGCCCGGTCCACGTACTCGTCGCCGAGGACCTGACGGCGGATCTTCATGCCGGTCTCGTATCTGTCGTCCGACATCCGCTTCCTCCCCGTGCTCGTGGCCGGAGTGTAAGCGAAATTATGGAACGAGCGTTTCACGGCATGTACTGGCCGCCGTTCACGTGGATCGCCTGCCCGGTGACGAAGCTCGACAGGTCCCCGGCGAGGAAGGCGACGACGTCGGCGATCTCCCGCGTCTTCGCGAACCGCCGGAGCGGCGTGCGCGCGATCTCCTGCGCCACCCGCTCGGGGTCGCGCGGCACCGGACGGACCGTGTCGACGGTCGACGGCACGATCACGTTGACGCGCACGCCGCGCGGCCCGTACTCGCGCGCGAGCCCACGGGTGAGGCCGTGGATCCCCGCCTTCACCGCGGCGAGGTGGGGCCAGGTGCCGTAGAAGACCACGGTGCCCGAGACGTTCACGATGCTGCCGGAGCCCTGCTCGACCATGAGCGGGAGCACCGCGCGGCACGTGTTGATCGGGCCGTTCAGGACGACGCCGACGAGGTCCTGCCACTGGGCCGGCGTCAGCTCCGCGAACGGGACGTGATGGAGCCGCGCGGCGCAGTTCACCAGCACGTCGACGCGGCCGAGCTCGGCCTTCGCGCGCGCGACCATGTCGTCGACCGCGGCCGCGTCGCCCACGTCCGCGGCGATCGCGAGCGCGCGGCGGCCGCGGGACGCGATCTCGTCGGCGACGGCCTTCGCTTCGGCGACGTTCGAGCGCACGTTCACGACGACGTCGCAGCCGTGATCGGCGAGCGTGAGACAGATCTGGCGTCCGATGTTGCGTCCGCCACCGGTCACGAGCGCGACCTTTCCGTCGAGTCCGAGCGTCACGGCGCCATCGTACGCACATCCGTGATGGACGCACGCTGGAGTAGATTCAGCCCATCGCCGCACGAGGAGGTCTGCCGCCGTGGACAGGGCGCCCGAGCTGCGCATCTACACGCACTACGGCTGAGCGGGCTGTGCTCAGGCGAAGGATTTCCTCTCGCTTCATGGCATCCCCCATCTGCTTCGCGACATCCATCAGGACCCGAGCGCGAAGGCGGAGCTGGAGGCGCTCGGCCTCGAGGTGCTCCCCGTCGTCGTGCGGGGCGATCGGCACCTCGTCGTCGGCCACGTCGAGCAGCTGCGTGAGTGGCTCGGACTGCCGGCGGACGAGGAGCACGTACCGTACGCGGAGCTCGTTGCGGCCTGTGATCGCGTGCTCGTCGCCTTCATCACGATGCTCCGGCAGCTCCCGGACGAGCGGATCACCGATCCGACGCCGAACCGCGGACGCGACATGCGGAACATGACCGTCAACGTCTTCAGCCTCATGACCGAGGTCGTGCACGCGCTCGACGACGGCCGCTTCTCGTACCAGGCCCACAAGGACGCCGACGCGCAGAGCGTGCGCTTCCGCGGCACCGCCGAGCTGATCGCGTTCGCCGAGGAGCGCCGCGCGCAGTGGCTCGCGCGCTCCGGACGGGTGACGTCCGCCGATGCCGCGCGCCTCGTGCCGAGCGACCGCAAGGGTGAGATGACCCAGCACCAGATCCTCGACGCGGCGGCGCGTCACGCGGCGGGGCACCTCCGGCAGGCCTACCAATTCCTGCGGCAGATGGGCATCGAGCCCGCCGGTGAGCTCACCGCCGCGGCGATGCGGCCGATCGTCGTCCAGACAAGCCTCTACTGAGTCGTGCCGACCGACGATCGCGCGACCGGCCTCTTCACTCCGCTCCGGGTCCGGGGTGTCACGTCGCGCAACCGGATCATGGTCTCCCCGATGTGTCAGTACTCCTCGGTCGACGGCCTCGCGAACGATTGGCATCTCGTCCATCTCGGCGCGCGCGCGGTCGGCGGCGCGGGGCTGGTCGTGGCGGAGGCGACGGCCGTCGAGGCGCGCGGACGCATCAGTCCCGCGGATCTCGGCATCTGGTCCGACGCCCACGTCCCGCCGCTCGCGCGGATCGCGCGGTCCATCGAGCGGAACGGCGCGGTGCCGGGGATCCAGCTCGCGCACGCCGGGCGCAAGGCGAGCACGAAGCTTCCCTGGCTGCCCGGGCCGCGACCGCTCGCGCCCGCGGACGGCGGCTGGTCGCCGGTCGTGGCGCCGTCGCCGATCCCGTTCGGCGAGGGCTTCCCGGTGCCGCACGAGCTCACGACGGGCGAGATCGCGGACATCATCGCCGCGTGGGCCGCCGCGGCGCGGCGCGCGCGCGACGCGGGATTCAAGCTCATCGAGATACACGCCGGCCACGGGTACCTGCTCCACGAATTCTTCTCGCCCGTCGCGAACCAGCGCACCGACGGCTACGGCGGGAGCTTCGAGCGGCGCGTGCGCATCGGGGTCGAGGTCGTGGACGCGATACGCGGCGAATGGCCGAGCGATCTGCCGCTCTTCATGCGCATCTCGGCGACCGACTGGATCGACGACCGGCCGTCGTGGACGCTCGCCGACTCGATCGCGCTCGCGCGCCTGGTGCGCGACCGCGGCGTGGATCTCATCGACTGCTCCTCGGGCAGCATGCTGCGGAGCGCGGCGCCACCCGAGAGTCCGGGCTACCAGGTCCCCTTCGCGGAGGCGATCCGCCGCGAGGCGGGCGTGCTGACCGCGGCCGTCGGCGTGATCACGCACGCGACGCAGGCGCAGGACATCGTCGCGACGGGGAAGGCCGACGTCGTGGCGCTCGCGCGCGCGATGCTCGTCGATCCGTACTGGCCTCTGCACGCCGCGCGCACGCTCGGCGTCGACGTGCCGTGGCCGGACCAGTACCTGCGCGCCAAGAACACCGTCGTCGGCTGACGCGCGGGTGGACGCGCCGCATCGCGCTCGCATCTCGGCATCGCCTCGGCGTCGTGCGGCGTCCGGGCCGACGTCCGTGATCTTCGTCACACCTACCCTGCGCGCAAAATGACGACGTGAGCGCAGAGCGAGGCGGCGAACGCACTCCGGACGTGCTCATCGTCGGCGGCGGGCTGTCCGGCGGCGTCGCGGCGCTGACCCTCGCGGAGGCCGGCTTCGCCGTGGTGTGTCTCGAGCAGGGCGACTGGCCCGACCCCGGCGCGTATCCCGGCGCGACGCCCGAGTGGGAGCTCCTCACGCGCTCGCGCTGGAGCCCGAACCCGAACGTGCGCCAGAGCCCCGCCGACTACCCGCTGGACCTGCGCGAGTGCGACGTCCCGATCAACCTCTGGAGCGGCGTCGGTGGCTCGAGCGTGCTCTTCGCGGCGCAGTGGCCGCGCTTCCACCCATCGGACTTCCGCGTGCGCACCGAGGACGGCGTCGCCGACGACTGGCCCATCGGCTGGCGCGATCTGTGGCCGTACTACGACCAGACCGACCGCGAGTTCGGCGTCTCCGGACTCGCCGGTGATCCCGCGTACCCGCCGCAGAGCGACTATCCACTGCCTCCACTTCCGATCGGCCGGGGCGGCGAGCTCGCGGCGAGGGGCATGGACCGCCTCGGGTGGCACTGGTGGCCCGCCGCGAACGCGATCGCGTCGCGCCCGTACGACGGCCGGCGGATGTGCGTCCAGCGCGGGACCTGCAACTCGGGATGCGGCGAGGGCGCGAAGGGCTCGGCGGACCGGACACACTGGCCGAAGGCGGTCGCGCTCGGCGTGCGGCTCGTCACCGGCGCGCGCGTGCGGCGCCTCGAGACCGGACCGGACGGGCTCGTCACCGGCGCGACGTACATCGATCGCGCCGGGGCCGAGCACTTCCAGCCGGCGCAGGTCGTCCTTCTCGCGGCGAGCGGCGTCGGCACGCCGCGCCTGCTGCTGCTGTCGGCGTCGCCGACGCATCGGGACGGCCTCGCGAACTCGTCGGGCCTCGTGGGGAAGCGCTTCATGATCCACCCGCGCGGGCACCTGCAGGGCTCGTTCGACGAGCGCTGGGACAGCTGGCAGGGCCAGGCCGGCGCGAGTATCTTCTCGTACGAGTTCTATCGCAGCGATCCCTCGCGCGGATTCGTGCGCGGCGCGAAGTGGAGCGTCGGACCGAGCCGCGGTCCGCTCGGGATCGCGCTCTCCCGTCACGCCGAGGACCAGGTCTGGGGCGCGGCGCTGCACGAGCGCGTCGAGCGCGGCCTCGGGCACCAGGTCGCGTGGACCATCGGCGGCGAGGATCTCCCCGACGAATCCAACATGGTCACCCTCGCGCCCGACCTGGTCGACTCCGACGGTCTCCCCGCGCCGAAGCTCAGGTATCGGATCTCGGAGAACTCGCGGCGGCTCATGAAGTTCGACGCGACGCGCGCGATCGAGGCGCTCGAGGCCGCCGGCGCGCACGACATCACGGCCGAGGCGCTCACGACGATCGGGAACTCGCACTTCATGGGGACCGCGCGGATGGGCACGTCGGCGCGCGACTCGGTCGTCGATCGATGGGGCCGCTGCCACGACGTCGCGAACCTCTACATCATCGACGGCTCCGTCTTCGTGACGTCGGCCGCGGTGAATCCGTCGTCGACGATCGCGGCGCTGACTAAGCGCACGGTCACGCACCTCATCGCCGAGCGGCGGAACCAGGAGACCGCGGTGGCCGCATGAACGAGACGGCGGTCGCGCTGCCGGCGGCGGAGCGGGACGCCCTTGGACGGCTCGCCGACGCGATCCTTCCGCGCACCGAGACGATGCCGGCCGCGAGCGAGGTCGGTGTACCCGGCGTCCTCATCGACCGCGTCTTCCGGACGGCGCCGGCGCTCGCGCCGCGGGTCCGGGCCGCGCTCGCCGGCATCGGCGCCGATCCGTCGGCGTCGCTCGCCGAGATGCGGCGCGACGCTCCGTCCCTGTTCCGCGACGTGATGACCGCGGTATGCGCGGCGTACTACCTCGCGCCCGAGGTGAAGGACCGCCTCGGGTACCACGGCCAGGAGGCGAGGAGGATCGACGTGCACGAGCTGCCGGCGTATCTCGCGGACGGCACGCTCGACCGCGTGGTCGCGCGCGGGCCGCGGTACCGCGACATCGATTGATCCGCCCGGCCTACGGGTAGTTCACGTAGACGGTCTTCAGCTCCGTGTTGAACTCGCGCGCGGCCTTCCCGCGCTCGCGTGATCCCGCGCCGCTGTCCTTGATGCCGCCGAACGGTGCGTAGTACTCCACGCCGGCGGTCTCCTGATTCACGAGCACGACGCCGGCCTGGCTCTCCCGCGTGAAGCGCATCGCTTTCTTCAGGTCGTTCGTGAAGACGCTCGCGGTGAGGCCGTAGCGCGTGTCGTTCGCGACGCCGATGGCCTCGTCGTACGAGTCGACCGCGATGATCGGTGCGACCGGTCCGAAGACCTCGTCACGCGCGACCTCGTGGTCGGGACGCACGTCGACGAGCACGCTCGGACGCACGAAGTACCCCTCGGCCAGCGCACCCTCCCCGCGCACGCCGCCGGTGACGCTCCGGGCGCCCTGCGCCCTGGCCCGCTCCACGAAGCCGAGGATCTTCGTGAGCTGCTCGCTCGACGAGACCGGACCGAGCACGGTGTCCTTCTCGAGCGGATCGCCGAGCTTCATCGCTTCGGCACGCGCCGCGAGCCGGTCGACGAAGGCGCCCAGGACGCCGCGCTCGACGATGACCCGTCCGGTCGACGTGCACTTCTGGCCGCAGCTGATGAACGCGCCGCGCGCCGTGGCGTCGGCCGCGAGGTCGAGATCGGCGTCGGCCAGCACGAGCAGCGGGTTCTTGCCCCCCATCTCGAGCTGCACCTTCTTTCCGGCGGCGGTCGCCTTGGCCTGGATGGCACGCCCCACCGACGTCGAGCCGGTGAAGGACACGCCGTTCACGCTCGGATGGGTCGTGATGACGTCGCCGACCTGAGAGCTCTTGCCGAGGACGAGGTTCAGCACGCCGCTCGGCAGTCCCGCATCGACGAGCACCTGCAGGAGCTTCACCGCGGAGAGCGGGACGATCTCCGCCGGCTTCCACACGACGGTGTTCCCGAACGCGAGCGCCGGCGCGATCTTCCAGGCGGGAATGAGCACCGGGAAGTTCCAGGGCGTGATCGCCGTCACGACCCCGAGCGCCTCGCGCTTCGTGTACGCGTGCACGTTCGCCCGGCTCGACGGGAGCGTCTCGCCGTCCGGATCGAGCGTCTGCGCCGCGTGGTAGCGCAGCACGTTCGCGGACCACCGCGCCTCGCGCAGCGCCTCGCCGATGGTCTTCCCCTCCTCGCGCGTGAGGTCGCGCGCGATGTCCTCGGCGCGCTGGTCGAGCAGGTCCCCGGCTGCCCGAAGGATGTCGCCGCGCGCGGGTGCCGGCATCGTCGACCACGCCGGCAGCGCCGCCTTCGCCGCGGCCACCGCGTCCTGCGCGATCTTCACGTCGGCCATGCTCACCGACGCGACGACCTCGCTGGGCCGCGCCGGATTCGTGTCGGTCCCAGAGCCCGGACCCCGGCGCCACTCGCCCGCGACATAGGAGGCGATCTCGTTCGTCCGCACCGCCATCGTCATCACGTCCCTCCGCTCCGAGCTCTCTGATCGATGCTATGACCGCGGCCGGCGAGAGCGGTTGTGACACTGGTCACACCCGCGCGCGTCGCGCGCCACGGCGATGCGAGGTTTAATGGCATGGACCGTCTGGTCACTGGAGCGTTGGAGGCAGAGAAGGTGGGCAAACCGCTCGAGGGCAACGTCGCGATCGTCACCGGTGCGGCGGGCGGCATCGGACGCGCGTACGCGCGCGGTCTCGCGGAAGCCGGCGCGTCGGTCGTCATAGCCGACCTGAACGCCGAGGGCGCCGAGCAGGTCGCGGCGGATCTCGAGAAGGACGGCTTCAAGGCGATGGGCCTGAAGCTCGACGTGACCGACCCCGCCTCGGCGGACGCGATGGTCGAGGCGACGAAGAAGAAGTTCGGCCGCATCGACACCCTCGTGAACAACGCCGCGCTCATGGCCGAGATCCCGAAGGACGGCTTGTGCGACATCTCGCTCGATCTCTGGGAGCGCGCGATGCGCGTCAACGTCACCGGTCCGCTCATCTGCACGCGTGCGGTCGTGCCCACGATGAAGGAGCAGGGCGTCGGCCACATCATCAACCAGGCGTCGGCCGCGGCGTTCCTGCCCGGCAGCGTATACCGCATCACGAAGCACACGCTCGTCGCCCTCACCGCGGGCCTCGCGGTCGAGCTCGGCAAGTTCAACATCAACGTGAACGCGATCGCCCCCGGTCTGATCATGAGCGAGGCCGGCTACAAGTCGGTCGGCGCGCCCGGCACGCCGAAGCGCGAGGCGCGGTACTCCTCGATCCCGCACGCGCGCCCGGACCGGCCGCCGAGCGACCTCGTCGGCACGCTCGTGCTGCTCGCGTCGCCCGCGGGCGACTTCATCAACGGGCAGACGATCAACGTCGACGGCGGCTGGGTCATCCGGCTCTAGCCCCGTCGCGGGTCAGTCCGCCGCCGCGCTCCGAAGCGCGGGAATGACGTCGCGGGCGAAGAGCCGCATGGCGCGCTCCGCGACGTCGCGCGCCATCCCGGGGTAGTGCAGGCGCACGATCACGTGCAGGTCGCGGCCGGGGAACGCCGCGAGCCACGGCCGCGCCTGCGCGGTGACCTCGCCGGGCGTCCCCATGACGGTGCGGCGCCGGATGAGGTCATCGTCGATCGGCGGCAGCTCGTCGGGCACGGAGCGGCCGTCGTCGCGCGCGTGCCACACGGCGTACGTGCCGAGCTGGTGCCACATCGCGCGGCGCACGTCGTCGGGGAGCGAGCCGTCGGGCGAGACCCAGGCGTTCGCGTGAAAGCCGATCGCGAGCCGCCGTGGATCGCGTCCGGCTTGGCGCGCGCCCGCGTCGAACGCGGCGACGAGGGCCGCGAACTCCGCGAGCGCGCTCTCGGGTGTCGTGTCGGGCGCGCTCGTCGGCGTCCCGAGATATCCGTCGGCGAGGCGACCGGCGCGCGACGCCGCGCGCGGGCCGCTGCCGCCGAGCAGGAGCGGGATCCGGTGGAAGGGCTTGGGCGTCACGGCCACGTCGCGGAACGTGTGGTGCGTGCCCTCGAACGTGAACCTCGGTTCGTCCCACGCGAGGCGGCAGAGCTTCGCGAGCTCCACGGTGCGCGCGAACCGCTCGGCGAACGGAACGCCGAAGGCGCGGAACTCCTCCTTCCGCCAGCCCGCGCCGAGGCCGACGACGAGCCGGCCGTGCGACAGCTGATCGACGACGGCGCAGTCCTCGGCGAAGCGCAGCGGATGCTGGAACGGTGCGAGCGCGACCCCCGTCGCGAGCGTGATGCGATCGGTCGCTGCGGCGATCGCGCCGAGCAGGACGGGGAGCGACGGGAGGTGACCGTCGGCGGCCTGATGGTGCTCCGAGACCCAGACCGCGTCGAAGCCGATCTCCTCCGCGACGCGGGAAAGGGCGAGCGTGTCCGCGTACTCGTCGGCGTGCGTGCGGCCGCTGCCCGGCGGCACCTGTCCGGTGAAGAGCCCGAGGCCGACGCGTACGCTCACTCGGCGCTCCCGCCGCCGGTCACGCCCGCGGAGTGAACCATCGCGACGCCGTCTCGCCCGCGATGAGCGACTTCGTCCGTTCGTCCAGATCCGAGCGCAGCACGGTCTCGAGGCAGCGACCGAGCGGACCGCGGAACGGGTAATCGGAGCCGAGCATGATGCGGTCGGCACCCACCGTGTCGATCGCGCAGCGCAGCGCGGCGTGGTGGTACGAACAGTTGTCGTAGAAGAACCGCTCGCGCAGGTAGTGCTCGAGCGGACGCGCGTTGCGGCCCATCGTCTGATCGGCGAGCCGCTGCGCGAGGTACGGGATCACGCCGCCGAGATGCGGGACGATGACGACGAGCTCGGGGAGGTCGTCGAGACATCCGGAGAGCACGAGCCGCAGCGCGGCGAGGCTCGTCGCGACCATCGCCTGCACTCCTGAGCGCAGCCCGTACTCCGCGAACGCGTGCGCGAACGGGTCGTCGGACCGGGACGGATCGATTAGCTGGGGATGGAGCATGAGCGGAAGCCGGAGCGCGGCGACGCGCTCGAGGACCGGCCGCCACTCCGCGGCATCGGGCGCGAACGAGATCCCCGAGACGCCGATGCAGACGCCGCTGACCGCGGCGCGGCCCTCGAGACGCGCGAGCTCTGCGAGCGCGGCGTCGGCGTGCGGCAGCGGCAGCGCGGCGAGCATGAGGAGCCGGTCCGGCGCGGCGGCGCACGCCTCGAGCAGTCCGTCGTTCGCGCTCGCCATGAGCTCCGCCGCGAGCGATTCGTCCGCGGGAACGGCCGAGGGCGGATTGATCGAAAGCACGAGGACGTCGAGCCCGCTCTTCCCCATCTCCTCGAGCCGCCGGTCGAGCCGCACCAGGGGGTCCGACTGATCGCCGGGCGCGACGCGGTCGTTCAGGGATGCGAAGAGCGGGTCGCGGTCCGCGCAGCGCTTCGCGACCGCGCGGTAGGCGGGCGGCGCGTAATGATCGTGGACGTCGATGGACGGACGGGCCTTCATCGGCGAGCGGGCGCGGCGCGCATCACCGCGTGACGGTCGGCAGCGTCTTCCACGGGCCGGGCGGGAAGTCGCGCTCGGCCCACGATTCCAGCTGCGCGTGGCGCTCCTGGATGCGCCAGCGCCCGTCGGGGCAGCGCACGAGACGATCGATGCAGCGGCTGAACGCGCGGATGTACGGCCCCTCTGGGTGATCGCAGATGAAGATGAGGTAGCTCGTCGCGCGCGCGGTGTCGCCGGCGACGTCGACCTGCGGGTTCGCGACGACGTGCTTGTGGAAGTACTCGGGCGCGTGCGTGTGGTCGCGGAACATCTGGGCGAACGCGTTCCTTCCCTCGAAGCGACGCGTCTCGCGGCGCACGGGGTCGCGGATCCACTTCGCGTCCTCGGTGAAGACGTCGACGAAGTCCTGCTCGGGGCCGTAGTCGAGGCCCTGCGCGTAGCGATAGAGCGTGCGCACGATGTCGCGCTCGTCCTCGAGCCTGCGCACCCGTGCTTCGATCGATCCGTCGGCCATCCCCGTCCCTCTCATCAGCGCGGTCGGCGAGAGCGTAATCTTTCGACGCGACGCCCGCGCGTCGAGCAACGCGAACGATGGAGGGGAATTGGCCCCATGCGATCCGCTCGTGTCGGCCGCAGCGGCCTGACGGTCAGCAAGCTCTGCCTCGGTACGTGGTACTTCGGCGGTCCGACCCCCTACGACGAGGCGCTCGCGCTCATGCGCGCGGCGCTCGATGGCGGCATCACGTTCTGGGACACGAGCGATCACTACAACGCGGGCGGTAGCGAGTCGGTCATCGGCCGCGGACTGCGCGAGCTCGGCGTTCGTGACGAGATCGTGCTCGCCACGAAGGTCTTCTACCCCATGGGCCCGGGGCCGAACGACCGAGGCGGCGGCAGACGGTATCTGCTGCGCGAGCTCGACGCGCAGCTGAAGCGGCTCCAGACGGATTGGATCGATGTGTACATGCTGCATCGGAGCGATTTCGACACTCCGCTCGACGAAACGATCGAGACGCTCGACGCGTGCGTGAAGGCCGGGAAGATCCGCTACTGGGGGACGAGCACGTTCCCCGCGTGGCGCGTCGCGGAGGCGTGGTGGCGCAGCGAGCTTCGTGGCTGGACCCACCCGATCTGCGAGGAAGCGCCGTACAACCTGCTCGACCGGCGCGTCGAGGCCGACCGCGTGCGGTTCCTGCGCGAATACGGGCTTGGCTTCTTCACCTGGTCGTCGATCGCCGGCGGTCTGCTGACCGGGAAATACGCGGTGAACGCGAACGAGAACCCTCCTCCGGGGACGCGGCTCAAGGACATGCACGAGCGCTACCAGACGCGGCTCGGGCCGGCCACGCTCGAGAAGGCGCAGGCCCTCGCGACGCTCGCGCGGAGCGCGGGGCTCGACCCGATCCACCTCGCGGTCGCGTGGGTGCTGCAGCAGGACGTGGTCACGTCGGCGTGCATCGGCCCGCGCACGAGGGAGCAGCTCCTGCCGTACGTACAGGCCGTCGACGTGACCCTCGACCGCGGCGTCCTCGACGAGATCGACCGCATCGTCCCACCCGGGTCCGCCTATGCGGACTTCCACGACACGTCGGGGTGGCTCGTCGGACCGCTGTCACAGGTCTAGGCGCGGATCGGCTCCCGAGGTCACCGCTAGAGCTGGACGGTCCGCGACGACGACTGCACCGTCTGCCACCGGCACACGCTTCGCTCGATCCGACCGACGATCGCGTAGAGGAGCAGCGCGAGCGCGGCCATGATGAGCAGCGAGGTCACGCCGCCCGTCATGTCGAACTGGTTCAGCGACTGCGTGACATACCAGCCGAGTCCTTTGATCGAGCCGACCATCTCGCCGACGACCGCCGAGACGAGCGCGAGACCGACGCTGATCTTCACCGCGGAGATGATCCAGGGCACGACCGCCGGGATCGTCACGTAGCGCGTCATCTGCCACCGTCCGGCGCGCATGCTGCGCAGCGCGTCGATGAGGTCGCGGTCCACGCCCTCGATCCCCTGACGGACATTGAACAGCACGACGAACGCGACGACGGAGACCACGAGCGCGACCTTCGATTCGAGCCCGATGCCGAACCACAGGATGAAGAAGGGCGCGAGCGCCACGCGCGGCAGGCTGTAGACACCCATGATGTAGGGGTCGAGCGTGTCCGACAGCACACGCGGCGCCCGCGCGATGAGCACACCGGCGACGACGCCGCCGATGATCCCGAGCACGAGACCGAGGAAGGTCTCCTCGAGCGTGGCGATGGTGTTGTCCGCGAGCGAGCCGTCGGAGACGATGACGCCGAAGCGCTTCGCGACGAGGACGGGGCTGCTCACCCACTGCACGCCGACGAGGACGTCGCCGGTGAGCTGCCACACGGCGAGCACGAGGCCGAGCAGGAGCAGGCGCAGGGCCGCGAAACCGGCCCCATGCGTCATCCACGAGCCCGCCGCGGAAGCGCGCGCCGAGGGCGGGGCCTCCTCGCTCGCGATCTCGAGCTGCGTCTTCGCCGCGGTTTCGCCGCTCATCCGAGGAGCTCCCAGACCTTCTTCTGGGTCTCGCGGAATCCGTCGCTGAACCGGCTCGCGTAGTAGTCACGCGGCCGCGGCAGGGGAACGTCGAATGAGCCGAGAAGACGCCCCGGACGCCGCGACATCACGAGGATGCGGTCGCCGAGCGCGACCGCCTCGTCGATGTCGTGCGTCACGAAGATCACCGACTGCTGGTAGCTCTCGAGGATGCGCAGGAAGAAGTTGCCGACGTGGATCCGCGTGTGCGCGTCGAGCGCGGCGAACGGTTCGTCCATCAGGAACACCGCGGGCTCGTACGCGAGCGCGCGAGCGAGCGAGACGCGCTTGCGCATGCCGCCCGAGAGCTGCGCCGGGAACTTGTCGCACGAATCGCCGAGGCCGAGATCGGTCATGAGACGCCTCGCGCGCTCGCGGGCGACCGACGCGTTCTCGCCCGCGAGCCGCACCGCGAGCTCCACGTTCTGCACCGCCGTGCGCCACGGCAAGAGGGCGTCCGACTGGAAGACGAAGCCGATGCGCGGCTCGCGGGACGCGTCGGCGCCGCCGACCCGGACCGCGCCGCGCGAAGGCGTGAGCAGGCCGGCGACGGCCTTCAGCAGCGTGGACTTGCCGCAGCCGCTCGGTCCGACGACGACGACGATCTCTCCCGGCCCGACCGTGAACGAGATGTCGTCGACCGCGAGCGTCCCAGCCGCGGTCGCATCCGCGCCCGCGTACGACACGCTGAGATGCGAGACCTCGATCGACGCACCGCGCCCGCTGGCGCGAGAGACATCGGGTGTTGCGGTCTTCACCTGAACTACCTTACGGCGTCATCGGATTCGTTCGCGCGCGGGTGGACCTGGGCGCTCGCGCGACCCAGGCCCACCGCTCGCATCGCGTCGGTGTCTTCTCTTCCTACTTCTTGAGGAACGAGCTCGGGGCGTATTGCGTCAGCGACTGGTACGACGGGTAGTTGGCGTCCGTGTACTTCGGGTCGGCCGCGATCAGGAGGTCATGACCGGCCTTGTGAAGCGCCTCGGTGTACACGCCGTCCTTCGTCCAGATGCCAGGGTTCGAGGCGTACGTGTCGAGGATGAGGCCGAGCTCCGCGTCGGTGTTGTTCTGGCCGTAGTACTTCTTCGCCTCGGCCAGCGCGAACGCCCGATCGCTGCGCAGCTTGGCGAGAGCGTCGCGCATCGCCTGCATGAACTGCGCGTACGGCGTGGGGTCCGCCTTCACCGCGGCCGTGCGCGCGGTGAAGACGAGGGCCGGTGTGAGGTCCTGGCGGAAGTCGTAGACGACCTGCACCTTCTTGTCGCGGAGCGACGTCTCGAAGAGCGGGGCCTGGAGCTGCACGGCGTCGGCCTTACCGGCGTCGAGCGCGGCGTACTGCGCCGCGGCGTTGCCGAGCGCCGCGATCTGCACGTCCGTCACCGCCATGTTGTTCCGCTTGAGCAGCTCGCGCAGCGCGAAGTCGCTGAACGACCCCGCGCCGGTGATGCCGACGATCTTCCCCTTCAGGGATTGGAGCGTGGTGTACGGACTGCCGGCCTTCGAGACGAGCGTCCACACGCCGCGCTCGAGCAGCATGCCGATGACCTGCACGTCGACGGTCTTCGACGTCGCGAGGCCGACCGGCGCGTCGATGCCGCCCATCATGATGTCGCCGGTCCCGCCGGCGAAGATCTGCGATGTCGTGCCGCTGCCGGTCTGGAACTGCGCGAGCGAGAGGTCGAGGTTGTAGTTCTTCGCCATGCCCTCGTTGATGAGCATCTTGAGCGGGATGTCGAAGAAGCCGGGCGAGGTCTCGAGGACGCTGAGCTTGTAGACCTTCGCGGGGGTCGCGGCGGCACTGGCGGCCGCGCTGGCCGCGGTCGTCGGTGCGGACGACGCCGCGGGCGTCGTCGCACCACCACACGATGCGAGCAGCACGCCGAGCACGAGGATCGCGGTGGTCGCGCGTCTCATCTCCACTCTCCTTCACCGGGACCGTCCAGGGTGTGCGCGAATCTAGCACCGAAGATCGCGAGCACCGAATGCGCCGTGTGATGTTGGTCACACGTCACCAACTATGAAATGCGTTGCGCGCCACTTGACCGGCGCGGTCCGCGGCGAGGCCGATGTGCTCGACCCTGCGGTCGGCATCGCGCCGCCATCTCGCCGCGCGCATCGGCCGCGTCCCGTTCAGGCCTGGGCTACGATCGGGTCGCGCATCGCGCGTGATGGGGAGGCGTGACATCGAATACGTACGCAAGCTCGACCGCGCCGCGCTCGAGGCGTCGACGGATCGCTACGTCCAGCGGCTGCTCGCCGCGGACAGCGGCGCGCGGACGCTCTCGTTCGCCGTGATCAAGACCCCGGCGGGCGGAGGCTCGCCCGAAGGCCTCCACACGCATGCGGTCGATCAGATCTTCTACGTGCTGAGCGGCACGATGAGCATCGAGGTCCAGGGCAGACGCGAGGACGTCGGACCCGGATCGCTCGTCGTGTTCCCGGCGGGCGTCGCGCACCGGAACTGGAACGACGGCAGCGAGCCGACGGTCCACATCGCGATCGCCTCGCCGCTCCCGGACCCTGCCGTCCCGTTCGCGACGCGCGTCTCCGCGTAGCTCGGGCCCGCTCAGCGCACGCGGCCGTCGACCACGACGTCCACGAGCGCGGGCGCGCCGAGCGCAAGCGCCTCGTCGAGCGCCGGCCGCAGGTCCTGGGGCCGCTCGACCCGCCTGCCGTGCACGCCCATCGCCTCGGCGATGCGGTCGAAGCGGAGCGGCGGATCGACGAGGTCGAGGGCGACGAACTCGCGGCGCGCGTGCTCCGGACCGAGATAGTCCATGAGGTTCTGTTTGAGGATGCGGTAGCTCGCGTTGTTCACGATCACCCACGTGACGGGCACGCGATGGTGCGCCGCCGTCCACAGCGCGCTCACCGTATACATCGCGGCGCCGTCGGAGACGACCCCGAGCACCGGGCGATCGGGCATCGCGAGCTTCAGCGCGACCGCGCCCGGCATGCCCGGCCCGAGACCGCCGCCACGCGCGCGGTAGTAGCTGCCCGGTCGCGGCATGACGTAGCGCGCGAGCGTGGGGCTCGCGGTCGTCGCCTCGTCGAAGATCGCGGCGTTCGCCGGCAGCGCCGCCGCGAGCTCGCCCATGAGCCGGGCGACGGAGATCGGCGACGCGTCCCAGGTGCGGCGGTCAGCCGCGATCGCGGCCTCGCGCTTGCCGCGGTGCTCCGCGCCGAGCGCGGCGGCGCGCCGCGCCGCGCCCGCGGGTCCGCCGTCCGCGAGCCTCTCACGGAGCGCGGCGAGCGCGGCGAGCGCGTCCGCACGGATCCCCAGCGCGCCGGGCACGTTCTTCCCAAGCTCCCAGCCGTCGATGTGGATGTGGATGAGCGTCGTGCCTTCCGGGACGCCACCGCCCCGACTCGGGAAGATGAACCGGAACAGCGGAGCGCCGACGACGAGCACCACGTCGTGCCGCGCGAGCACCTTCGCGGTGGTCGCGGGAGCCGCGAGGTCGTAGAGCGGCAGCGCGCCCGCGAACAGCGGATGGTCCATCGGCATGTTCACCTCGGACGAATAGCCCTGGAACACCGGCGCGCCCAGCAGCTCGGCGACCGCGACGAGCTCGGCCTGCGCGTCCGCGAGCGCGATCCCGTCGCCCACGACCAGCGCGGGGCGCTCGCTGCGCGTGAGGAGTGCCGCGGCCTCGTCCATCGCGGCGGGATCGGGATGCACGCGCCAGCGCGTGTAGCTGGTCGGTGTGATCGTGACGTCCGCGCTCTCGTCCATCACGTCTAGTGGGATCGACAGCACGACCGGTCCCTGCGGGGGCTCGTCGGCGACCTTCAGCGCGCGCCGGAGCGCCTGCGGGACGTCCGCGGCGTGATGGATCTCGTACGCCCACTTCGAGATCGGGCGCGCCATCGACACGATGTCGCCCGAGAGCAGCGGGTCCTGCAGAAGCGCGCGCGACGCGCTCTGTCCGGCGTACACGACGAGGCTCGAGTTCGACGCCTTGGCGTTGAAGATCATGCCGCTGCCGCTTCCAAACCCGGGCGCGATGTGCAGCTCGACGAACGCCGGCTTCCGGGTCGCGCGTGCGTACGTGTCGGCCATGCTGACCGCGACGCCTTCGTGCAGCGCGAGGATGAACTCGAGCTCGGGGTGATCCTGGAGCGCATCCATGAACGCCTGCTCCGTCGTGCCGGGATTCCCGAAGATGTACCGGAAGCCATCGACGACGAGCTGATCGAGGAGCGCGTGCTTTCCCGTCGATTGACTGCCCATAGCGCATGTTCTACAAGAGGCCGAGGACCACCGCGATATCTGCGCGAAGGTGATGCGAGATGGCTGTGACCGACGTCACACGTGCGGGCCTCATCATCGGCGGCTCGGAGCGCGACGCGAAGAGCGGCGCGACGTTCGAGAGCATCGATCCATCGACGGGACGGCCGTTCGCCGTCGTCGCGCGCGCGGACGCCGAGGACATCGACGTCGCGGTCGCGACGGCGCGCGACGCGTTCGAGAACGGTCCCTGGACGAAGATGAAGCCGGCCGAGCGCGCTCGGCTGCTGTGGAGGATGGCCGAGCTCATCCGTCGTGACGCCGCCTCGCTCGCGGTGCTCGAAAGCCGCGACAACGGGAAACCGCTGCGCCAGGCGAAGACCGACGTGGAGGTCGCGGCGCGCTACTTCGAGTTCTACGCGGGCGTCGCGGACAAGCTCATGGGACGCACCATCCCGGTGACGCCGGGGCTGCTCGACTACACGCTGCGCGAGCCGATCGGCGTGTCCGGCCAGATCGTCCCCTGGAACTATCCCATCCAGATCGGCGCGCGCGGCGCCGCACCGGCGCTCGCCGCGGGCTGCTGCGTCGTGATGAAGCCGTCGTCCGAGGCACCGATGACGGCGCTCGCGCTCGGCAAGCTCGGCATCGAGGCGGGGCTGCCCCCGAGCGTCTTCAACGTCGTGCCCGGGAGCGGTGCGACGGCGGGCGAACGGCTCGCCGCGCATCCCGGCGTGGACCAGATCACCTTCACCGGCTCGGTGGAGACCGGGATCCACGTGATGAAGCTCGCGGCCGAGCACGTGGCGCCGGTCACCCTGGAGCTCGGCGGCAAGTCGCCGAACGTCGTGTTCGCCGACGCCGACATGGACATCACGATCGCCGGCGTCGCCAACGCGATCTTCCAGAACGCGGGCCAGACCTGCTCCGCCGGCTCGCGGCTGCTCGTCGAGGCGGCGGCCCACGACCAGGTCGTCGACCTCCTGACGAAGAAGGTCCAGTCGATGAAGCTCGGGCCCGGCGTGGAGGACCCCGACATGGGTCCGCTCATCTCGAGGCGCCAGCTCGAAAAGGTCATGGGCTACGTCGAGACCGGAAAGCGCGAGGGCGCCGTGGTCGCGGCCGGCGGCACGCGTCCGGGCGACCCCCGTCTCGGCGACGGCTTCTTCATCGATCCGACGCTGCTGGACCGCGTCGAGGCCGGAATGCGCGTGCACGACGAGGAGATCTTCGGCCCGGTGCTCGCCATCTCGACGTTCGGCACCGTGGAGGAGGCCGCGCGCCTCGCGAACCGCAGCGAGTACGGACTCGTCGCGGGCGTGTGGACGCGCGACATCAACAAGGCGCTGTTCATGGCCGACCGCATCCGATCCGGACAGGTGTACGTGAACACCTACGGCGCGGGCGGCGGTGTCGAGCTGCCGTTCGGCGGCTACAAGAAGAGCGGCTTCGGACGCGAGAAGGGCCTCCAGGCCCTCGACTCGTACCTGCAGACGAAGAACGTCTGCATCAAGTTCGCGTAGCGACGCACACCGCGCCCTGCGCGCGGGCCGGCCCTCGCCCGTACCATCGGCGGTCGAAGCGGGTATGGATCCACTCGTCTGGAACGCGGTCTCACGCAGCATCTTCGGCCGGCTTCCGCCCGCGAAGATCGAGCGCCTGCTCGCGCACGCCGAGGTCGAGGACATCCCCGCCGGGACCACGACCTACCGCGCGACCGGAGAGCCGCGCGCGATCCTCATCGTGAGCGGCCTGTACCGGACGTACGTCGTCGGTCCGGACGGGCGGCAGGTGACGATCCGTTACGCCCGCGAGGGCGACGTCCTCGGCATGGCCGCGACCGCGACGAGCGGACCGACTCCGGTGCACGCACAGGCGCTCGTCGCCACGAAGCGGCTGCGCCTCGACCTCACCGTGGTCCGTGCGCTCGCGCACGAGGATTCCGACATCGCCTGGCTCATCATCGAGGACCTCGCCGCCTCGCTGTACGCGGCGTGGCGCGACGTCGCCGCGGCGACGTTCGGGAGCGTCCAGCAGCGCGTCGCACGACATCTCCTCGAGATCGCGGCCCAGGAGCAGAACCGCGAGACGCCGGTGCTCATCGCCCGCGTCAGTCAGCGCGAGCTCGCGAACCTCGTGGGCTCGGTGCGCGAGGTCGTCGCGCGCGCGCTGCGCGAATTCCGCGACGAGGGCGTCGTGAACGTGACCAAGGACGGCATCGTCATCACCGACCCGGGCGCCCTCGCCGCCCATGCCTGGCCGCGCGCGACCAAGGGAGCCACACCACACGGCCGCTAGCGTCGTGCCTTCTTGAAAGGCCTGCCGGCGCGACGACGGGCAGCCCGCCGGCTCGCATGACGGACTCGCCACGGGCGCGGGACCTCCTTCGCGCGTGGATCGACATCGGAAGCCAGTCGGTCGGCGGCGGCACGAGCACGCTCTTCATGATCCGCCGCGTGCTCGTCGATCAACGCCGCTGGATCACACCACGCGAATTCACCGAGGCGTACGCGCTCTCGCAGCTCTCGCCGGGCATCCACTTCGTGGCGATGGCCGGGCTCCTCGGACGGCGGCTCGGCGGCACGCGTGGCGTCGTCATCGCGGTCGCGGGAATGATGGTCCCCGCCTCGCTCATCACCGCGATCATGACCGCGTTCTTCGCGGCGGTGGCCGAGCACCCGATCGCGCTCGCGGCGCTCGCCGGGATCGCGCCGATCGCCGCGGGCATGACGCTGGGTCAGGCGGTCATCCTCGGCAGGCCGGTGATCCACCGCGGGCCGCGCGGGATCCTCGATCTCGCCGTCGCCATCGCGGCGGCGCTCGTCGTCCTCACGGCGGGCGGATCGACGATCGCCGTCGTGCTCGCCTCGGGCCTCGTCGGCGCGCTCTTCCTGCGCGGCGCGCGGCCGACGTCGCAAGAGACCGAGATGAGCTGAACGTGGACCAGATCGCGCTCTTCCTCGAGTTCCTTCGCGCGTCGGCGCTGTCGGTCGGCGGCCTCGCCTCGCTGCCGCTCCTGCGGTCGACTCTGGTGCCGGCGTACGCGACCGACGCGCAGATCGTGCAGTCGCTCGCGATCGGACGACTGAGCCCCGGGCCCAACGGCCTGTATCTCGTGAGCCTCGGCTACCTCGTCGCGGGCTGGCCCGGCGCGATCAGCGCATTGCTCGCCGCCTGCCTCGCGCCGCTCGTGGTGCTGCCGGCGACGACGCTCGGCAGGCGCTGGCTGCTCTCCGGATGGTTCGCGGGCACGGTGCGCGGCGTCGCGCTGGCGAGCGCGGGCCTTCTCGCGGGAACGGGGATCATCATCATGATCGTGTCGGGCACGGCGCCGTGGCAGCTGATCCTCGCCGCCGCGGCCACGATCCTCACGATCCGCGGCACGCTCCATCCCGCCGTGCTGGTCGGCATCGGAGCGGCGGCCGGCCTCGTCTTCGCGCGCTGATCCGATCGCGCACCGGTAGCCGCGATACTCGGGGCATGCGGTCGGCGCTGCTCGCGCTCGCGTGTTTCGTGTCGGCATCCTGCGGCGCGCTCCCCTCGTCCGGAGCCGCGCCCACGGTCACGCCAGCCGTCACCGCCTTCGTCATTCCCACGCGGTCGCCGGCGCCGTCGGTCTCGCCGACGCGATTTCTGGGGCGGTACGGCTACCTCGTGTCGACGAACGCGGGCTACGTCGTGCGGCGCGAGGACGATCCGGCGCAGGTCGCGCTCATCGATCTCGACGGCGTCTCGGTGTCGCCGGATGGCCGGCGCGTCGCGGGGTTCACGCGCTCCGGACCCGCCGAGCTCCAGATCCGCGAGGTCGCGTCGCCGCGGAGCGTCGCGCTCGCGACGCCGATGCCCGAGGGCGAGCGCGGCCTCTTCACCGCCTGGTCGGTGGACGGCGGCGGCGTCGTCTATTCGGTGCTCGGTCCGAGCTGGAGCGCGCTGCGCACCCTCGACCTGGTCACGCGCGCGGCGAAGGAGGTCGCGCGCATCGACGGCGTGACGCTGCGACCGGTGCTCTGGGATCGACCGGGCGGCGATCTCGTCGGGGCGTTCGCGATGGATGGCGACGCCGCGCGCGAGTACGTGATGGTGCGCGGCGCCGAGGCCGCGCAGCGGAAGGCGCTTCCGGACAAGCGCTGGCGCCCGGCGGTCAGCGGCGACGAGCGCTGGATCGTGATCGCGGCGGCGAACGAGCCGGTCCTCCGGACCTTCCAGGCGGACGATCCGGGCTTCGTGGTGGAGACGCACGGCACGACGGACGCGGGTGTGACCGCGATCGGGCGGCCGATGAGCGGCCAGATCGGAATCGTCCTCGACGGGCAGCTCCTGCTGTGGGATCCGGCCACCGGGCTGCGGCAGGGCGTACCGACGGAGACGGTGCTCGCGCTCGTCGCGTTCCGCTTCGACGGGAGCGCCGCGATCGTGCGCACGGCCTCCGGACCTCGTCTCGTCGAGATCGCGAGCGGTCGCGTGACGCCGCTCGCGGGCGACGCGACCGTCGGGGTCGCGCTGCCTTAGGCCGTCGCGAACGCGAGCGCCGCGGGGAGCGTCGTCTCCATGTCGTCGGGATACTCGTGCTCGAGGCCGGCGCGCTCGTCGAGGCGCGCGCGGATCTTGTGCGCCGCGAGCAGATCGACCAGAGCCCGCGCGCCGTCGCGGGACGGATCCAGCGCACCGACGATCACGTACACGCGCAGCATCTTCCCCGCGCCGCCTTCGACCAGACGCCGCAGCTCGTCGATGCGCGGGAGCCACGCGGCGATCGAGACGACGCCGCGCGCGGTGAAGCGCTTCGCGAGCGCGAGCGCGAGCGCGTGCAGGCCGCCCATCGAGAAGCCCGCGAGCACGATGCGGCTCGTGTCGATCTGGGTCGCGCCCTTGAGACGCTCGAAATGCAGGTCGAGCTCGCGCGCGGCGCGCTCACGGTCGTTCCAGGTGTACGACTCCGGGCTCGCGCCGATCTCGCTCGACTGCGGGATCGCGACGACCCAGCCCGTGTCGGCGGCGTGCGACCAGTACGGCGCCGTCTCCTTCGCGTTGCTGTTGTTCCCGTGCAGCACCATGAGGAGCGGGTAGCCGAACGCGTCGGGCGGCGTGTCGGGCATGACGAAGGTGAGCCGCGGCCGTGCCGCCGCCGCGGCCTCCTCGTAGCGCGCGTTCGCGCGCACGACGAAGTCGGCGAAGCCGGGGAGCGGTCCGAGCGTCGCCAGGTCCCGGTCGCCGGTGAGCCACTCCTTCTTATAGCGGCAGCCGTCGGCGTAGGCGGCCTCGAGCGCGCCCAGCGCCCCCCGCGGATCGCCTGCGCCCGCGAGGCGCTTCGCCTCCACGAGCGCGCGGATACCGGTGCGGAGCGGGCCCGGGCGCGGAAGGATGGTCGCCACGGCGTGATTCTGGACCGCAGGTCGCTCATCGACACGCTCGAGCGTCCTCGCCCACCGGGCGAGTGGGACAATGGCTCTCGGGCCGCCGCGTGCGGCAGGGAGCATCGACGTGAAGGACATCGTCATCGTCGACGGCGCGCGCACCCCGTTCGGGGCGTTCGGAGGAGCACTGCGCGACACCTCGGCCACAGACCTCGGCGTGATCGCGGCGAAGGCCGCGCTGGAGCGCTCGAAGGTCGAGCCTCGGCGCATCGACCAGGTCATCTTCGGCAACGTGCTGCAGACCTCGGGCGACGCGGTGTACCTCGCCCGCCACATCGGCCTGAAGTCGGGCGTCCCGAAGGAGGCGCCCGCGCTCACGGTCAACCGTCTCTGCGGCTCGGGCCTCCAGGCGATCCTCCTCGCCGCACAGGAGATCCAGCTCGGCCAAGCCGAGTTCGTCCTCGCCGGCGGGACCGAGAACATGAGCATGGCGCCGCACCAGATCCGCGGCGCGCGCTGGGGGCTGCCGCTCGGCGAGCAGAAGCTCGAGGACTACCTCTGGGTCGCGCTCGTGGACTCGTACAACGGTCTCGGCATGGCGAACACCGCGGAGAACCTCGGCCGCAGGTACGGGATCGGGCGCGAGGCCGCGGACGAGTTCGCGTACCGCAGCCACATGCTCGCCGCGAAGGCGCGCGAGTCGTGCCGCTTCTCGAAGGAGATCGTCCCCGTCGAGGTGAGGACGAAGAAGGGCACCGTCACCGTCGACAAGGACGAGCACATCCGTCCCGACACGACGATGGAGATCCTCGGCAAGCTGGTCGCTCGCTTCGAGAAGGACGGCACCGTGACACCGGGGAACGCATCGGGCATCAATGACGGCGCGGCCGCGGTGGTCGTCGCCTCGGCCGAGGCGGCCGCGAAAGCGGGGCTCACGCCCATCGCGCGGATCGTGTCGGGCGGGGTCTGCGGCGTCGACCCCGACATCATGGGCATCGGTCCCGTGCCCTCATCGCGTCAGGCGCTGCAGCGCGCGGGCCTGAAGGTCCAGGACATGGACCTCGTGGAGATCAACGAGGCCTTCGCGACGCAGTACCTCGCGGTCGAGAAGGACCTCGGGCTCGATCGCGAGAAGACGAACGTGAACGGCGGCGCGATCGCGCTCGGACACCCGCTCGGCGCGTCGGGCGCACGGCTGGCACTGACGCTCGCGTACGAGCTGAAGGAGCGCGGCGCGAAGTACGGCCTCGCGTCGCTCTGCATCGGCGGCGGTCAGGGCATCGCTGCGATCATCGAGCGCGCGAGCTAGGCACCGTGCGCGGAGCGGGCTTCGCGACGTTGTGGCGGTGCGCGATCTCCCGCGTCCCCCCGCCGGACGCAAGGCGTCCGCGTCAGGACGTCAGGAGAAGATGCCGAGCAGACCGAGGATGCCTCCGCCCAGGACGACGAGGCTCGGATTCGCGCGGAAGGCGACGGCGATGACCACGCCCACGACGACGCCGGCGACCTCGACCGGCCGGGAGAGCAGGGGCAGTCCGAGCGCGTGAAAGCTCGAACCGATGAGGCCGATGCTGATCGGCACGAGCGTACGGTCCGTCGCGCGGATCCACGGTGAGTGCGAGAGCCGCTCCCACTGCGACGCGACGACGACCTGCAGGAGCATCGGTGGCAAGAGGAACGCCACGAGCGCGACGAGCGCGCCCGGCGGCCCCGCGACATAGAAGCCGAGCGGGACGAGATAGAGGATGCCTGGACCAGGCGTGGCCTGACCGAGCGAGTACGCGGTCAGGAACTGCTGCTGCGTGATCGTGGCGCGGCGGTCGACGAGCTCGTGCTGCAGCTCCGCGAGCACCGCCGTTCCGCCGCCGAAGCTCACGGCCCCGACCCGCAGGAACAGCAGGGCGATGTCCAGCAGGCTCACGGCAGCGTGAGCTTCGACAGCCGGTAGCGGATCACGCCGATCGCGCCCACACCGAGGACCGCCGCGACCATCGGCGCGCCGAGCGCGATGAGCAGGAGGACCCCACCGCTGAGCGCGGCCGCGAACGGCCCGGCCAGCCGCTGCGCGCCACGCCACAGCTGAGCACCCATCACCGCGACACCCCCGATGAGGATCCCGTGGAAGAGTCGTGCGACCCAGACGTCCGTCGGCTCGAGGTACGCGATGGCGAGGACGACGGCGACGAGTCCGGGGAGCAGCACGAGTCCGATCCCCGCCACGGCGAGCCGGACGCCGCCGAGCCGCATGCCGCACAGCGCGGCGAGGCTCACGAACGTCGGTCCGGGCAGCGTCTGCGCGACGGCGAGGTCGCGGATGAAATCCTCTTCCCGGAGCATGCCGCTCCGGACGAACGCCGCCTCCAGGTTCGCCCACCGCGCGGCGCCGAACGCCGTGAGCCCGACCCAGAGGAATTTGCGAAGGACCACGCCCACCTGCACGCGCTCATACTGTCGTACGCCGGTGTACTTCGCCCTGCTGTACGACCTGGTGGACGACTACCTCGAGCGCCGCGGACCGCTGCGCGAGGAGCACCTGAAGCTCGCGCGCGAGATGGAGGCCCGCGGGGAGCTCGTCATGGGCGGCGCGCTCGCCGATCCGGCGGACCGCGCGATCATCGTGTTCAAGGGCGAGGAGCCCTCCGTCGCCGAGCGCTTCGCGAAGGCCGATCCGTACGTCCGGAGCGGCCTGGTGAGGAAGTGGACGGTCCGGAAGTGGACGGTCGTCGTGGGGTCGTACCTGGCGAAGTGACCCTTGGGCGCTCCGCATGACGGAGGGCCCGCCCGCGCTACGCTCCATCCGTGGAGTCCCCACAGCGCCCGATGCCGGCGCCGCCGCGCGGCTTCCGGGACATCCTGCCCACCGAGGCGCGCGAGCTGCGCGCCATCGAGCGCGCGCTCACCGAGACGTTCACCGCGTACGGCTACATGCCGCTCGAGCCGCCGATGGTCGAGCACACCGCGGGGGACTCGATCCTCGCCGGCGACCGCCTCATCCAGTTCCTCGACCGCGACGGCAGCCTCGTCGCGCTCCGTCCCGACATCACCACCGCGGTCGCGCGCCTCGTCGCGCAGCGCTACACGGACGCGACGGGAGCGCTCCGCCTCTCGTACTTCGCGCCGGTGTTCCGCGAGGAGCCCGCCATGCTGGGCGCGGAGCGCGAGTTCAGCCAGGCCGGCGTCGAGCTCGTCGGCCCATCGGGTGCGCTCGCGGACGCGGAGGCGCTCGCGCTGCTCGCGGAGTCGCTCGCGCGCGCGGGTCTGCGCGACGAGACGATCGAGATCGGTCACATCGGCGTGGTGCGCGCGCTCTTCGACGACCTCGCCGACGACGCGCGCGAGCTGGTCATGCGCGAGCTGCGCGACGGCGATCACGTCGGCGCGTTCCGCAGGGCGCGCGAGGGCGGGATGACCGACGCCGCGCTGATGCGCGCGCGCTCCGCGCTCGCGGCGCGCGGCATGAGGGACATCGAGACCCTGGGCCTAGCCGGCATCGACGAGCTGCGCGAGGTCATCGAGCTCGCGCGGCGCATGTTCGGTGGCGAGTGGGGCACGCCCAACCTCGCGCTCATCCCGGCGCTCCCCTACTACACGGGCATCGTCTTCGAGGCGCTGCACCCCGACGTCGGCTTCCCCATCGCCGCGGGCGGCAGGTACGACCTGCTGCTCGCGGCGTTCGGCGCATCCCGTCCCGCGACCGGGTTCGCGATCAACGTGCCGCGGCTCCATCTCGCGCTCTACGCGTCGGGATGGCGGCCGGGCGGCGAACGTACGCTCGTCGCGCTCGCCGCCGGCGAGCCCCGCACCACCGCGCGACTGGCCGCGCGGCTGCGCGGCGCGGGCCTCGCGGTCGCGATCGGCGCGGTCGCCGAGCCCGCGGGGCAGCGCGTGCTCGAGGCCTCGGTCGTCGACGGCACGCGCGTGAAGCTCCCCGACGGGCGCACGCTCGACGTCGACGCGCTCGCGAAGGAGCTCGGGCCGTGACGCGCCCGCTCCGCTTCGCGCTCGCGCAGGGGAACATGCTGAAGGACGAGCTCGCGGCGCTCGCGGACTGCGGCCACGACGTCTCCGCCGTCACGAGCGACGAGCGCCGCCTCCTGGTCCGGAGCGGCGGGTTCGAGTTCGTGCGCGCGCGGCCGTCGGACATCGCCACGTACGTCGAGCGCGGGGCGGCCGACATCGGCATCGTCGGCAAGGACGTGCTGATGGAATCGGGCGCGCGGGTGCTCGAGCTCGTCGACCTGAAGTTCGGCGCGTGCCGCTTCGTCGTCGCCGCGCCGCGGGACGCGGTGGCGCGGTCGCTCGACGAGTACCGCCACCTCGGCAGCCTCGAGGTCGCGACGAAGTACCCGAGCGTCGCGGAGCGGCACTTCCGCAGGCGCGGCATCGCCGTCGAGATCGTGAAGGTGGCGGGCTCGACCGAGCTCGCGCCGCAGGTGGGCCTCGCGGACTGGATCGTCGACCTCGTCGCGACCGGTGCGACGCTCGCCGCGAACGACCTCGCGATCGTCGAGGAGATCGCCCCGTCGACGGCGCGCCTCGTCGCGAACGCGTCGGCGTATCACCAGCGCCGCATGGAGATGGCGCCGATCGTCGAGCGCCTCGCACGATGGGCGGCGTCGCGATGAGCGCGGCCGCGAAGCCGGTCAGCGCGATGGCGTCCGACCTCGCGCGGGCGCGGCGGGGCGGGGCCTTCGGTACGCGCGAGCGCGCGGCCGCGAAGCGCGTGATCGCGGACGTGCGCCGGCGGGGCGATCCCGCGGTGCTGCGCGTCGTGCGCGCGTTCGACCGCAAGGGCGCGCGGAGCGACGACCTCCTCGCCGACCGCGCCATGCTGCGCCGCGCGGCGCGCACGGCGCCGCGGGACGTGCGCGCGTCGCTCGACCTCGCCTATCGCCGCGTCTACGCGTTCCACGAGGGCCAGCGCCCCCGCGCGACGCACGAGCGCGACGGCGCCGGCGTTGTGCGGATCACGCCGACCCCGCTGCATCGCGTCGGCGCGCTCGTCCCGCGCGGCGCGACGGCCTATCCGTCGACGGCGCTCATGACCGGCATCCCGGCGCAGGTCGCGGGCGTCCGCGAGCTCGTCGTCGCGTCGCCGATGAGCGCCGACGGCGAGATCGATCCCGCGCTGGCGTACGCGCTCACGCTGGTGGACGCGGACGCGCTCTACCGCGCCGGCGGCGCGGCCGCGGTCGCGGCGCTCGCGTACGGCACGAAGCTGCTCGCGCCCGTCGACAAGATCGTCGGACCGGGCAACGCGTACGCCGCGGCGGCGAAATGGCTCGTGTCCGCCGACGTCGGCATCGACGCCCTCCAGGGGCCGAGCGAGCTCGTCGTCGTCGCGTCACGCGACGCGGATGCGAGCGCGCTCGCGCTCGACCTCCTCGCACAGGCGGAGCACGGCAGCGGCGCCTTCGCCGCGCTCGTCTCGAGCGACGGCACCCTGCTGCGCGACGTCGACGTGGCGCTCGCGGAGCACCGGGAGCGCGCGCTGCGCGCCCGCATCCTTCTCTATCACGCGCCCAACGTCGGCGCCGCAGCGCACGCCGCGAACATGGCCGCGCCGGAGCACGTGCTCCTCGCGGGGCGCGGGGCGGCGGCGCTCTCCGAGAAGATCCACCGGGCGGGCGCGGTGTTCATCGGCACACGCTCGGCGGTCGCGTTCGGCGACTACGTCGCCGGAACGAACCACTGCCTGCCGACCGGCGGCACCGCGCGCTGGTCCTCGGCCCTCCGGGTCGAGGATTTCGTGCGCTGGACGAGCCGCGTCGAGCTGCGCGGCGACCTGCACCGGCTCGCGAAGGCCGGGGCGACGGTCGCGCGCCACGAGCGGATGCGCTATCACGCGGAGTCGATGGAGGCGAGAGGCTGATGCCAGCACGACGACCCGGATCACGCGCGGCCAGACCCGCGCCGAAAGCGGCCGGCCGCGAGCCGGCACGCCGCGCCACACGCGAGCGGAACACCAAAGAGACGCGGATCCAGGTCCGCGTCGACCTCGACGGCGCGGGGAGGCACGACGTCGCGACCGGCCTGCCGTTCCTCGACCACATGCTCGAGCTCGTCGCGGTGCACGGCCTGTTCGACCTCGTCGTGAAGGCGAAGGGCGACATCGAGGTCGATCAGCACCACACCGTCGAGGACCTCGGACTGGTCCTCGGCGGGGCGATCGACGACGCGCTGGGCGATCGCACGGGCCTCGTGCGGTACGCGTCGCTCGAGATCCCGATGGACGAGTGCCTCGTGTCGGTCGCGCTCGACCTCGGCGGCCGCCCGTTCTTCGCAAGCGATCTCAAGCCGAAGACGCGCATCGTCGGATCGTTCGATTCCACGCTCGTGCCCGACTTCTTCGTCGCGCTCACGCAGGGCGCGAGATGCACGCTCCACATCCGCCAGCTCGCCGGCGGCAACACCCACCATCTGCTCGAGGCCGCCTTCAAGGCGTTCGGGCGCGCGCTCGATCGGGCGTCGCGGCGCGATCCGCGCCGCCGCGGCGTGCCCAGCTCGAAGGGTCGCATCGGCTAGGCCGTGGCCGAGCCGATCGCGTGACCTGGACGGCGGCCGTCCGCCAGCGGCGGCGCACGCTCGCCGCGCGTCACCATGCGCGCTTCCGCCAGATCGAGGTCGTCTGCGCCGATCAAGATGTGCGCCTCGAAGCGTCGTTCGCGCGGTACGAGGCGTGGCAGGACGGGCGGCTGCTGCTCGATTCGGCGCGACCGCTCGACGAGCTCGTGCGCGCGGCGGTGGCCTACGTGACGGGTGCGTCGTGATCACCGGTCTCGATCACGTCGTCCTCGTGACGCTCGACCTCGCGGCCGCCGTCGCCGAGTGGCGCGGGCGCGGGTTCTCGGTGCGCATGGGCGGCACGCACGCCGGCGGGCTCAGCGAGAACGCGCTCGTCGGCTTCTCCGACGGGAGCTACCTCGAGCGAAGCCCGCCGGGGCCGGCGGCCGCACGCGGCCCGACGGACTGCGTATCGCGTGGCGCGTCGCGCGCCTGCTCTCACCGCTCCCATTCCTCATCGAGGACGTGACCGCGCGCGAGCTGCGCGTGCCGAGCGGCGACGCGGCGCGCCGGAGGCCCGGGTCCGCGCCGCGGAGCGCGACGGCGTGCTCGACGTCGTGTTTCACTGAACGACGGGGAGCAAGCCCCTAGCATCGACTCACGTGATCTCCATCGTCGACTACGGCGTCGGCAATCTCGCGAACGTCGAGCGCGCGCTCCGGCGCGCCGGCGCCACGGATGTCCGTGTGACGGACGACGCGCCGGCGATCCTCGCCTCACGCGCGGTGGTCCTGCCCGGCGTGGGGCACTTCGGGCACTGCGCGCGCGAGCTCGCACGCCGCGGCCTCGACGGCCCCGTGCGCGAGGTGCGCGAGCGCCGCATCCCGCTCCTCGGTCTCTGCGTCGGCATGCAGCTCTTCTTCGAGACGAGCGAGGAGGACGAGAGCGCGCGCGGCCTCGGCATCCTCGAGGGAGCGGTGCGGCGCCTCGGCGGCGCGGTGCGCGTGCCGCACACCGGATGGAACGCGGTGCGCCTCCGCCGCCCGCACCCCTGGCTCGCGGCCGTACCCGACGGCGCGCACTTCTATTTCGTCCACTCGTACGCGCCCGCCGCGGACGGCGGCGCCGTACTCGCGACGACGGACCACGGCGCGGACTTCGGAGCGATCGTCGGTGGCGAGGGATTCCTCGGCGTACAGTTCCACCCCGAGAAGAGCTCGCTCATGGGCACGCGCCTTCTCCAAGGATTCGTGCGAGGGATCTCCTGATGCTGGCGAAGCGCATCGTCCCCTGCCTCGACGTCAAGGACGGCCGCGTCGTGAAGGGGACGCGATTCGTGGACCTCCGCGACGCCGGCGATCCGGTCACGCTCGCGCGCCGCTACGACCGCGAGGGCGCGGATGAGCTCGTGTTCCTCGACATCACCGCCTCGCACGAGCGGCGCAGGACGGTGATCGACCTCGCGAAGCGTGTGGCCGAGGTCCTGACGATCCCGTTCTGCGTGGGCGGCGGCATCGCGTCGGCGGACGTCGCGGCCGCGATCCTCCGCGCCGGCGCGGACAAGGTCGCGGTGAACACGGCCGCGGTGCGCAGGCCCGAGCTCCTCGGCGAGATCGCCTCGCGCGCGGGCGCGCAGGCCGCGGTGCTCGCGATCGACGCGCAGCGGCGCGAGGACGGCTCGTACGAGGTGTACGTCGAGGGCGGCCGCACGCCGACCGGCATCGACGCGATCGAGTGGGCGCGGCGCGGCGTGAGCCGCGGCGCCGGGGAGATCCTCCTGACCTCGATGGACCGCGACGGCACGCGCGACGGCTTCGAGCTGGAGCTCACGTCGCGGATCGCCGCGGCGGTGAACGTGCCCGTCATCGCCTCGGGCGGCGCCGGCACGATCCAGCACTTCGTCGAGCTCTTCGCGCGTACCGGCGCGGACGCGGGACTCGCGGCCTCGATCTTCCACTCCGGCGAGGTCGTCGTCGCCGACCTGAAGGCGGCGCTCGCGGCTCGCGGCATCGAGATCCGGCCGAGCGCGGAGGCGGCGTGAGCGAGCCGACGAACGCGGCGGGCGCGGCCGCGCGCGCCGATCCGGCCAGACCGGACGAGATCGCGTTCGACGAGAAGGGCCTCGTTCCCGCGATCGTGCAGGACGCCGCCACCGGCGCGGTGCTGATGGTCGCGTACATGGACCGCGAGGCGCTCGCGGCCACGCTCCGCACGAGGGAGGTCCACTTCCACAGCCGCTCGCGCGGGAAGCTCTGGAAGAAGGGCGAGACCAGCGGCAACGTGCTGCACCTCGTCGACATCGCCGCGGACTGCGACGCCGACGCGCTGCTCGTGAAGGCGCACCCCGCGGGTCCGGCGTGTCACACCGGAGAGGCGACCTGCTTCGGCCCGGTGAACGAGAAGGACCTCGGGCGATTCCTGTCCGAGCTTGCGGCGACGCTCGCGCAGCGCAAGCGCGACCTGCCTCCGGGCTCGTACTCGGCGGACCTCTTCCGTGCTGGTCCGGACGCGATCGCGGCGAAGCTGGTCGAAGAGGCGGGCGAGACCGCGGCCGCGCTCCGCGGCGAGGGCCGCGCGCGCACGATCAGCGAGCTGACCGACCTCCTCTACGTGATGCTCGTGCTCGCGACCGAGGTCGGCGCGACGCCGGACGAGGTCAGGGCGTCGCTCGAGGAGAAGCGGGCCGCCGCGCCAGCGCGTCGAGCGCGGCGGGAAGGTCGCTGAGCCGCTCGATCCGCTCGTCCGGGACGGCGTCGGCAGGCTCGTCCCACAGCCCGCGGTCGATCCAGATCGCGCGCATGCGGGCGGCGTGCGCGCCCGCGACGTCGCGCACGAGGGAGTCGCCGACGTACACGGCGTCCGACGGGGCGACGCCGAGACGCTCGGCCGCGATCTCGAAGATGCGCGGGTCGGGCTTGCCCACGCCGACCTCGACCGAGACGACGATCGCGGCGAAGGAGCGCGCGAACGGCGTGCGCGAGAGCTTCTCGCGCTGCACGTCGCCCGCGCCGTTGGTGAGCAGGCCGAGACGATGGTCGCGCGCCAGGGCGGCGAGCACGACCTCGGCGTCGGGGTCGATCGTCTCGCGCGAGCGGCGCGCCGCGGCGTACGCGCGCTCGAGATCGCCGGCGAGGGCTTCGTCGGAGGCCCCGACCGCGGCGAGCGCGCCGCGCCACACCGCGCGCCGGAATCCGGGGACGAACGCGCGCATCGCGCGCATCGCTTCGTCGTCGCCGGCGAACTCGCCCCAGAGGCCTTCGCCCCACCAGACGCCGAAGGTCTCGGCGTACGCGAACACGGGAGACGCCTTCCAGATCCGCTCGGCGGTCTCCGTCGCGGCGCGAGCGAGCGCGCCCGCGTCGACGCCGGCGCGATCGCGCGCGACGCCCGCGGCCGCCTCGACGGCGCGCAGCGTGGACTCGTCCTCCATGACCAGGGTGTTGTCGAGGTCGAAGACGACGGCGCGGATGCTCACGACGCGCCGCCCGCGCGCGACAGCGGAGCGCGGCTAGACATCGCGGGCCACGAGGTCGTCGTACGTCTCGCGCGAGCGCACCAGACGCGCCGCGCCGTCTGCGACGACGACGACCGCGGGTCGCGGGGTCATGTTGTAGTTGCTCGCCATCGCCAGGTGATAGGCGCCCGCCACCGGGATCGCGACGAGGTCGCCCACGCGCGGCAGCGGCAGCGACACCTTCTGGATCAGGATGTCGCCGGTCTCGCAGTACCTCCCCGCGATCGCGACGTCGGTGAGCCCGCCGTCCTCCACGCGGCTCGCGAGCGTCGCGGTGTACTCCGCGCCGTAGGCCGCGGGACGGATGTTGTCGGCCATCCCGCCGTCGACGGCAACGTACGTGCGCGCGCCGCGCTTCACCGAGCCGACGCGGTAGAGCGCGATCCCGGCCGGCGCGACGATCGCGCGGCCCGGTTCGATCGTGAGCTCCGGCTGATCGAGGCCGTGCCTCTGCGACGCCGCGAGGACCGCCGCCGCGACCTCGCGCACCATGGCGACCGCGTCGATCGCGGGATCGCTCGGGACGTAACGCACCGGATAGCCGCCTCCCGGGCTCACCTCCTGCAGCACGAACCCGGTCTTCTCGCGCATCGCCGCCGCGAACGCGAAGACGCGCTCGACCGCCGCGCGGTACGGCGCGGTGTCGCGGATCTGCGAGCCGATGTGCGCGTGGAAGCCGCGCAGCTCCAGCGACGGCTGCGCGAGGATCGCGCGCACGCCCGTCTCCGCGGCGCCGCTCGCGATGTCCAATCCGAACTTCGTGTCGGGCGCGCCGGTCGTAAGGTGCGCGTGCGTGTGCACGTCCACGCCCGGGCCGAGCCGCAGCAGGACCGGTTGCCGCACGCCGCGTTCGTCCGCGAGCCGCCCGAGCGCGGCGATCTCGTCGAGATTGTCGATCACGATCCGTCCCACGCGCTGGTCGAGCGCGTACGCGAGCTCGGACTCGGTCTTGCAGTTGCCGTGCAGGTACACGCGCTCGCGGGGGAAGCCGGCGCGCGCGGCGACATGCAGCTCGCCCCCGGAAACGACGTCGAGGCCGAGACCCTCCTGCGCGAGGAGCGCGAGGAGCCAGGGCGCGATGTACGCCTTCGCCGCGTAGCAGACCGTCGCGGTCCCGGGATAGCTCGCGCGCAGCGCCTCGCGGAGGGCGCCGGCGCGCGCGAGGACGGTCGCCACGTCGTACACGTAGAGGGGCGTGCCGTGCTCGGCGGCGAGCGCGACGAGATCGCGTCCGCCGATGGCGAGCCGGTTCTCGAGCGTGACGCGCGTCGTGTCGGGGAAGAGGTCGGCGGGGAACGTCACAAAAGCGATGCTATGACCGACCTCGCGAGCGTGATGAGCGCGGCGAGCAGCAGCCCGACGACCGAGGCGTTCACGCCGCGCAGCGCCCTTTGCGCCCACGACCGTGTGCGGAGCGCGCCCCACGAGGGCAGCGCGGCGAACACGAGGAGGAACGCGGGAAGGAAGATCGCGATCGTCGCGATGGCCGCGCCGGCGATGCCGTTCGGCGGCCACGGGCCGAAGAGGTCCCCGCCGAGCGAGGGTGCCGGATCGTCGGCTCCCGGATACGGCGCGATGCGCGCGCCGAGGTACGCCGCGAAGGTGAACAGCGGGCCGGGCACCGCCTGCGCCGCTCCGTATCCGGCCAGGAACTCCTCGTCGGTGACCCATCCGGGCGGGACGACCTCGGCGTGCAGCAGCGGCAGGACGACGTGGCCGCCGCCGAACACGAGCGCACCCGAACGATAGAAGGAGTCGAAGAGCGCCACCTCACCGTTCAGCGTCGTGAGGCGCGCGATCGGGAGCAGGACGAGGAGCGCCACGTACGCCGCGGCGCAGAACACGGCGACCCGGCGGCTGATCGGGACGGCGGCACGCGGACGGTCCGCGATCGCTGGTGCGGCCAGCAGGACATGACCGGCGACACCCGCGATGAGGATGATCCAGACCTGCGCGAACGCATCGACCGACGCGAACCGAAGCGCCGCGGCGGCCGCGGCGAGCGCGATCGCGCCGCGACGCAGGTCCCATGCGAGCGCCCGCGCCATCCGATACACCGCCACCGAGACGATTACGAGCGCGAGGAGCTGCAGCGCCCGTGTCACGACGGAGCGCTCGGGTGGCAGCCGTTCCAGGAGGACGGCGAACGCGGTCATGAGGATCGCCGACGGCAGCGTGAACCCGAGCCACGCGGCAAACGCTCCGAGCGGGCCCGCGCGGAGGAGCCCGATCGCGATCCCCGTCTCGCTCGATGCGGGGCCGGGAACGAACTGGAAGAGCGCGACGATGTCCGCGTACGTCTGGTCGTCCATCCAACGGCGCCGTTCGACGTATTCGCGCCGGAAGTAGCCGAGGTGCGCGACCGGGCCGCCGAACGAAGTGATGCCGAGCTTCAACGCGACGAGGAACACCTCGAGCGGCGATGATTGCGCTCGTGCACTACGTGAAGTCACACGGCCTCGGCAACGACTACATCGTCATCGATCCGGCGACCGTCCCGTTCCCGGTCACGCCCGAGGCGGTACGTCTCATCTGCGACCGCCACTACGGCGTGGGCTCCGACGGCGTGCTGCTGGTCCAGCCGGCGGAGGGCGGGGACTTCGGCGTGCGCATCTTCAATCCGGACGGGAGCGACGCCGAAAAGAGCGGGAACGGCATCCGCATCGTCGCCAAGTATCTGCGCGAGCACGGATACGCCTCGTCCGACCGCTTCACCATCGACACCGCGGGTGGGCGCGTCGCCGTCGAGTGCGCCGTGCGTGGGGGGCGCGTGGTGGAGGTAACCGCCGAGATGGGCACGGTGACATTCCACCCGACGGAGTCCATCGAGGTGCTCGGACGCCGGCTCGCGGTGACGAGCCTCTCCATCGGGAATCCGCATTGCGTCGTCATCGTCGACGACCTCGCGACGATCGATCCGCACACGCTCGGTCCGCACATCGAAGCGCATCGGGCGTTCCCCGCGAGGACGAACGTGCAGTTCGCCGAGGTGCTGTCGCGCTCGCACGTCGCGATCGAGATCTGGGAGCGCGGCGCGGGCTACACGCTGGCATCGGGGTCGTCGAGCTGCGCGGCGGTCGCGGCGTGCCATCGCACGCGCCTCGTCGATCGCGACGTCGTCGTGACCATGCCCGGCGGCGATCTCGACGTGACCGTCGGCGACGGCTACGCGATGCGGCTGCGTGGGCCGGTCGAAGAGGTGATGTCCGGGGATCTCAGCGCCGAGCTGGTCGACAAGCTCGTCGGGCTGGGCGGTGCAGCCACTTCTCCGTCGTGAAGAGCCGCGTCCCCGGCGGATCGCGGACACGCAGGCTCATGGTGTGGAGGCACGGACGAACACACGAACGGCCGCTGACGCGACGCTGACATGATCGAGTTGCTAGGCTCGACCCGTGGATTTCGACCTCACACCCGAACAGGAGCAGATCCGCAAGCTCGCGCGCGACTTCGCCGACAAGGAGATCGCGCCGGGCGCGCGCGAGCGCGATCGCGGCGAGATCTTCCCGCACGAGGTCCTGAGGAAGATGGCGCCGATCGGGTTCCTCGGCGGCCCCGTGCCCGAGGAGTACGGCGGCATGGGCGTCGACTACATCGCCCACGCGATCATCACCGAGGAGATCGGCCGCGCCGACTCGTCCGTGCGCACGACGCTCTCCGTCCAGATCTCGCTCGTCGAGCTGACGATCCTCACGTGGGGCACCGAGGAGCAGAAGCGCGCGTGGCTGCCGCGGCTTTGCAGCGGCGAGATCATCGGCTGCTTCGGCCTCACCGAGCCGGCCGTGGGAAGCGACGCCACGAAGCTCCAGGCGACCGCCACGCGCGACGGCGGCGACTGGATCATCAACGGCCGCAAGATGTGGATCTCGAACGGCTCGGTGTCGAAGCTCGCGCTCGTGTTCGCCAACGCGGAACCGTCGAAGGGGCACCGGGGGATCACCGCGTTCCTCATCGACCGCGAGAAGAGCCCGTACGGCAGCGCGGGATTGCACGGGAAGCTCGGCCTGCGCTCGTCGGACTCGAGCGAGCTCATCCTCGACCACGTGCGCGTCCCCGACAGCATGCGGCTCGGCCAGGTCGGCGAGGGCTTCAAGATCGCGATGTCCGCGCTCGACTCCGGCCGCTACTCGGTCGCCGCGGGCGCGGTGGGACAGGCGCAGGCCGCGATCGACGCGTCGGTCGCGTACGCGCTCCAGCGAAAGTCGTTCGGCAAGCCGATCGCGGCGCACCAGCTCGTGCAGGAGCTGATCGCGGACATGGTCGTCGAGACCGAGGCCGCACGGCTCCTCGTGTGGCGCGCGGGGCACCTGAAGAACAAGGGCCTGCCGAGCACCCGCGAGACGAGCATCGCCAAGCTGTACGCGGGGGAGATCGCGCAGCGCGCCTGCGACAACGCGATCCAGATCCACGGTGGCTACGGCTTCAGCGACGAGTTCCCGGTGGAGCGGCTCTGGCGCGACGCGCGGGTCAACCGTCTGTACGAGGGAACGACGCAGATCCAGAAGCTGATCATCGGCCGCGCCGTGACGGGCATCGACGCGATAGGCTGAGCCACTCCATGGAGTGGACCGACAGCGCCGACAACCTGCTCACCGCGCTCGCCCGCATGGTCCCCGAGACCATCCGCGAGCTCGCGGGCACGGCCGCTCGCGACGAGGCCGAGAGCGTCGCGCAGGACCGCGGCGCGAGCGCCGTCGAGGTGGACGACGTCATGCGCGCGTGGATCCGCACGACGCCGCCGGAGCAGCGGAACGGACTCATCGCCGTCATCGAGGATCTCGGGCTGGACCCCGAGCGCTATGCGGAGGAGCTCGAGAACGCCGAGGGCTGGGACGACCTAGACTCCGAGGCAGATTCCGAAGGGGAGTAACTGCCGGTCCAGACGGGACCGTGACGAGGTCAACATGCTCGGGCGCGCGCCCGTGGCCTCGTCGATCGGCGCCGGCCGATCCAGCCAGACCTTCGAGCTGACGCTCGGAGGTCGCATGTCACGCGACGGTCGCCGCCACCGCAGCCCGCGCGACGCGGTCCCGCCCATCATCCTCGTCGCGCTCGCGGCGTCGCCCGCGGCGCTCACCCGCGCCGGCTTCGTCGAACCGTCCGTCCCGCTCGGCACGCTGTTCTTCGGCGCGAGCGTCGTCGCGGCGGCGTTCGCGATGTCGTGGGCGGCGGAGGCCGCGGAGCGCGACGTCCCGCGCGCGCTCTCGCTCATCGTCGTCGCGCTGATCGCCGTGCTTCCCGAGTACGCCGTCGACATCGTCTTCGCGTGGAAGGCCGGCCAGGATCCGGCGTTCGCGCCCTACGCGGCCGCGAACATGACCGGCTCGAACCGCCTGCTGCTCGGCGTCGGCTGGTCCACGGTCGCGATCATCGTGTTCCTCGTGACGCGCCGGCGGATCATCGCGCTCGATCGCGGCGGCGCGGTCGCGGTCGCCTTCCTCGCGGCCGCGACGCTCTACTCGGTCACGCTGCCGTTCCGAGGCGCGATCTCGCTCGCCGACACCGTGCTCCTCGCGTCGCTCTTCGGCGCGTACGCCGTCTGGGCCGCACGCAGCGGCAGCGAGGAGCCCGACCTCGTCGGCCCGGCGGCCGCGATCGGCGCGCTCGGCACGACCTTCCGGCGCGCGGTGGTCCTCGCGCTCTTCGCGTTCGCGGGGATCGTGATCGCGCTCGCCGCGGAGCCGTTCGCGGACGGGCTCGTCCGGACGGGACGCGCGATCGGGATCGACGAGTTCCTGCTCGTCCAATGGCTCGCGCCGCTCGCGAGCGAGTCGCCGGAGTTCATCGTCGCCGCGCTGCTGGCGATCCGCGGCAGGGCGACCGTCGCGTTCGCCCTCCTGCTCTCGGCGAAGATCAACCAGTGGACGCTGCTCGTCGGCAGCCTCGCGGTCTCGTACTCGATCGGCGCGGGGGCGCCCTCCGCGCTCCCGCTCGACTCCCGGCAGCAGGCGGAGGTCCTGCTCACCGCGGCGCAGAGCGTCTTCGGCGTCGCCGTGCTGGCGAGCCTGACATTCGACGTCGGGCAGGCCGGGGTGCTGCTCGGGCTCTTCCTCGCGCAATTCGTCGCGGGCGGAGTGCTTCGCGCGATCGTCCGCTCCAACAGCGCGGCGGAGCTGGAGCTCTACGCCTTCAGCACGCTGTACGTCGCGCTCGCCGCGGTGCAGCTCTTTCGCACGCGCCACGCGCTTCCGCGGCCGGGCCGCGCGCGGACGCGGTCGTCGGATGGGCCGCGCCGGTGACGTCGGCGAGCGTCCTCGCGCCGCGCGGCATCGCTCATCCCGTCGGCTTCACGGGGATCCGGCGCCTCCGCTCAGCGGTCGAAGCCCTCTTCGAGCGTGATCAGATCCGCCTGCTCCGCGAGCCAGCTCCGCTCCCGCTGCTCGTCCCACTCGGCGGCCTCGAGACCCTCGTCGTCGGTGTTCATCGCCGTGCCTCGACCTCCAGCTCGCGATTCTCGTCGACCCGCCGTCCGCCGCTCGTGCCGACGCAGATGTAGGGACCCGCGAGCATCGCGCGATCGAACGCCTCCTCGAGCGTGTCGGGGTCGATCGCCGTCGTGCTGCCGTCGTCTCGCATCAGTTCCTCCCTAAACCGCCTTCTCGCCGAGCTTCTCGTCGAAATGCGCGCCGAGCCGGGACGCGCCCATCGCCGAGCCCATGATCTGGTGATACGGGACGCCGGTGAACAGGTGGTGGCTCCGCGTCGGCACGTCGTCGCCGACCTGCCATTCGCGCTTCTGGAGCTCGATGTAGGCCTGCTGCTCCTCCGTCTTCAAGCCCTGCAGCAGCTTCGCGAAGCCATAGCCGTAGGCGTGCTGCGCGGCAAGGGTGATGAAGAGGAACTTGTACCCGAGCTCGCCCAGCTCGGCGAAGCTGATCGGGTCGGTTTCGTTGAACCACTTGAAGGAGGACGACCAGTTGAACGCCATCTTCGCGTCGGGGAAGCGGCGCCGGATCTCCTCCGCGAACTGTTCGGTCGGTCCCCGATCGCTCGTGGGGAACTCGCACCAGACCATGTCGGGCACGCCGCTGTCGAGGTAGCGGAGCGCGCGATCGATCGCGAGGTCGATGCCGCGCGTCGCTTCGGGAGCGTCCACCGCCGACACGCCGTCGGTGCGCGCGATGATGATGAAGTCCGCGCGACCCAGGTCGTCGGCGACCGCGCGCATCATGCGGAGCTTGCCGATCATCTCGTCGGCGCTGATGAGCGCCTTGCCCGCGATGTGGCCGCAGCGCTTGGGCAGGACCTGGTCCTCGATGTGCGCCGCCGCGACGCCCGCGTTCACGTAGAGCTCGGCGGTGCGCTGGACGTTGAACAGGTTGCCGTAGCCGCCGTCCATGTCGACCACGACCGGCGGGATCTCGAGGTGCTTCGGCGCGACGCCCTTCTCGGGATCGCCGAGCGCCATGGTGAGCTGGAACTTGCGCATCGCCGCGACCGTGCGGCGCGCGCCGTCGGCGATCTCCGGGCCCGTGTACAGATCCATGTCCGTGGTGCCGAGATGGCCGATGGCGAAGGAGTAGCCGCTGAAGTACACGGCCTTGAAGCCGTAGTACATGCAGAGCTCCGCGCCGTGCGGGTCGTACACGCCTGGTCCGAACACGAAGGGCTCCGTGTCGAGCAGCCTGCGCATGCGCGTCGCGGGATCCTCCCAGCGCGAGGCGGGGACGGTGTAGCCCTCCGGCAGGAGCGGCGTCGCGGCGAGCTTCACGACTCGTGCTCCACGTTGCAGCGCGTGTCCGGGCATTCACACTCGAGCTGCTTCTGGAGCAGCCGCGCCTGGCGCTTCTGGTCCTCGATGCGCTCTTCGATCTCGGTCATGCGGACCTCCGGGGTCACGCGCTGTGCGTCCACGGCGGGAATACCGGGCAGTCTCCGTGCCGAGAGGCCTATCAGGCAAATCACTTGTGGTGATGTCTGATATAAACGATGATGATATGCCACAGGATCCGATGCTCTTCGCGCAGATCGAGTCGTTCGTCGAGGTGGCCCGCCTCGGCAACGTGAGCCGTGCCGCCGAGGCCCTCTTCCTCACGCAGCCCGCGATCACCGCGCGTCTCAAGTCGCTGGAGCGCGCCCTGGGGGTCGAGCTCTTCGTGCGCACGCATCGCGGGATGAAGCTGAGCGACGCCGGCCGGGCGTTCCTTCCCTACGCGCAGCGCGCGATCGCCACGCTCGACGAGGCGCGCCAGCTCATCGCGAATCTGCGCGAGGGCACGACCGGCGCGCTCGTCATCGCCGCGGCGCCGGCGGTGAGCACGTACGTCCTTCCGGCGGTCCTCCGTGCCTTCCGCGCGACGCATCCGAACGTGCGCCTCGGTGTCCGCACCGGTCACACCGAGGAGGTCCTCGACATGGTCCTCCGCGGCGAGGCGCACGTCGGCGTCGGCCGGCCGGTCCGCCACGCCGATGCCGAGCTCATCCCGCTCTTCGAGGACGAGATGCTGCTCGTCGTGTCGGCGCGTCACCCGTTCGCGCCGCGCGGGAAGGTGCGGATGGACGAGCTGGCGCAGGAGCGGCTCATCCTCTTCGACCGGACGTCGAGCTACCACGAGCTCACGTCGAGCCTGTTCCGTCAGGCCGGGGTCGTGCCCGCGTCCACGCTGGAGCTCGACAACGTCGAGGCCGCCAAGAAGATGGTGCAGCAGGGTCTCGGCGTGGCGCTCCTGCCGCGCATGGCCCTCGCCCAGGAGCTGCGCGCGCGATCGCTGCGCCCGGTGAAGATGATCGGCGCGCCGCCGGTCCGCCGTCCGATCGTCGCGCTGCGGCGGAGGGACGCCGGCGAAGCCCTCGGTCCGGTCGCCGCGATCCTGGACCTCCTGAAGGGGACGCGCCTCTAGTCGGGGAGGTGGCTGCGCTCGCGGCGCGCGAGGGCGGCGCCGATGGACTCCGGCGCGGCGTCCATGGCCATGGTCCAGGTCTCGCGCGCGTCGCTCGTCGCGCCGGCCTCGCGGAGCGCGATGCCGCCGAGATACCCGATGAACGCGCGATCGTGAGGCGGGAGCTCCGCGCTGCGCGCCTGCGCCCGGTCCAGCGACGCGCGCATGCGCTGGAGATCGCCGGCCTGCGCGGACGCGATCGCGGCGAGGGCGGCGACCATCGCGTCGCCCGACGGCGTGCCGCGCACCTCGCGGTCCTGGTCGAGCTCCGCGGCGAGGACGCGACCGCGCTCGCGGTCGCCGCCGATGGCCGCAAGCTCGCACCACGCGAGCGTGATGCGCGCGAGGGCGTCGTCGGGCACGAGCGCCGCGACGCGACGCGCGTCGCCCGCGCGATTCAGCGCGGTGTACGCCGCGACGAGCCGTGGCGCGACGCGCGGCGCGCCGAGCTTGCGCAGCGCCGATTCCCAGAGCGATGCGGCCGACAGCGGATCACCGCCCGCGTACAGGACGTCGGCGGCGACCTCCTGGACGACGGCGAGCCTCGGGAATCGCGCGAGGAGCGGTGCCATGAGCTCGCGCGCGCGCTCGACCTCGCCGCCGTCCAGTGCCTCCTCCGCTGCGAGCATCTCCTCGGTGACGCGCCGCAATCCCAGCTGGTACCGCGCGAACCAGACGAGCGCGGCGCAGACCGCGACGGCGAGGACGAGCGCGACCGGCGTTAGCTGTTCTCCAGTAGTCCGGCGGCGATGACCATCCGCTGGACCTCGCTCGTGCCCTCGTAGATGCGCGTGATGCGCGCGTCGCGATAGGCCCGCTCGATCCAGAGCTCGCGCATGTAGCCCATGCCGCCGTGGATCTGCACGGCGTTGTCGGCGACGCGTCCGAGCGTCTCCGTCGCGAAGAGCTTCGCCATCGCGGCGCGCTGCGTGATGCGCTCTCCCTTGTCCGCGCGCGCGGCGGCGTCGTAGACCATCAGCCGAGCCGCGTGGATCTCCGTGGCGGCGTCCGCCAGCATCCACTGGATGGCCTGGTTCGCGGCGATCGGCTTCCCGAACTGCACGCGCGACTTCGCGTACGCCACGCTCGCCTCGAGCAGCCGCTGCGCGATGCCGACCGAATGCGCGGCGAGCCCGAGCCGGCCCATGTCGAGCGTGGCGAGGGCGATCTTGAAGCCCTGGCCCTCTTCGCCGACCCGGTTCGCGGCGGGCACGCGCACGTTGCTGAAGTACAGCTGCGCCGTGGTCGAGCCGTGGAGGCCCATCTTCTCGTCGTCGTGCCCGACCTCGAGGCCCTCGGTCCCGCGGTCGACGACGAACGCGGTGATGCCCTTGCTCCCCTTGTCCGGCGCGACGTTGGCGAAGATCACGAACACGTCCGCGATGGGCGCGTTGGTGATGAACGTCTTGAAGCCGTCGATGACGTACTCGCCGCCCCGCCGTACCGCCTGCGTCTTCAGCGAGCCCGCGTCGCTGCCCGCGCCGGGCTCGGACAGACCGTAGGCGCCGATCTTCTCGCCGCTGAAGATCGGCGGGAGATAGCGCGCGCGAAGATCGTCCGGGCCGCCGAGCTCGATCGCCGTTCCGCAGAGACCGGCCGATCCGCCGACGACGTTCCAGAGCGACGCGTTCACGCGACCGGCCTGCTCGATCGCGACGCAGTAGCCGAGCTTCCCAAAGCCCTGGCCGCCCCACCGCTCGTCGTGACCGATCCCGAAGAGGCCCACCTCGGCCATCGCCCGGAGGATGTCACGCGAGATCTCGTTCTTCTCCTCGATCTCCTTCTCGTGCGGGGCGAGCTTCTCGTCGACGAACGTGCGGATCGACCGCTGGAGCAGCCGCAGCTCCTCGGGCAACTCAAGATCCATGGCTCTCCCCCTTCGCTCTCCGCAGGAGCGTCCTGAGCTCGTCCGGCATGCGCGCGGCCCGCTTGGTCTCGCGGCTGAGCACCACCTGGACGGTCATCACGTCGGCACAGTGCAGGCCATCCGCGCGGTCGATCGCGTACTCGAACGACCACGATGACCCACGGATCTCGCCGACGCGCATCTTGATGTCGAACTGGTCGTCGAAGCGGAGCGGCGCGCGATACGTCACGTGCGCCTCGCCGATCGTGAAGTCCAGGCCGCGGTCGATGAAGTCCCGCCGGTAGTCGAGGCCGATGTGGCGCAGGAATTCCATGCGCCCGACCTCCGCGTAGAGGAGGTAATTCGCGTAGTAGACGACCTGCTGCGTGTCCGTCTCACCGAACCGCACCCGCTGGCGGAACGAAAACGGAAACGACGCCTCCACGCTCGGCAGGGTACCGGCTTGGCACGGAGCCTGCTCGCTCTGGAGGCATGTCCATCCGACACGACGACCCCCCGACCGATCGCGTCGAACGCGTCGAGCATGCGCACGACGGTCCCGCCTACCGGGCTACGCCCACGGCGACGAACGCGAACGCGGGCACCGGGACGACGGCGATGCCCGTCTGGACGGTGACCAGCGTCGTGACCCTCATCTTCACGGTGCTCGAGGCCCTGCTCCTTCTGCTGACGCGACCGTTCCAGGGCATCTTCCCGGAGCCCGCCGGCCCGCCCGTGCTCGACGTCCCGGCGCTCCTCGCGATCGTGTTCCTCGTCCTCGTGGGCGCGCTCGTCGTCGCGCTGGTCCGAGCGATCACCGCGCCGCGCGGCGTGTAAGCCGCGCCGCGCGCCGACCGCTACCGCGCGCCGAGCGCTCGTATCTCCTCGACCGCGCCGGGGTTCTCCAGCGACGAGAGGTCGCCGAGGTCCTCCTTGCCCAGATACGCGCCGCGGATCACGCGGCGCAGGATCTTCGCGTTGCGCGTCTTCGGCAGCTGCGCGACGAAGCGCACCGCCTCCGGCCGCAGCGGCTTGCCGAGCCGCTCCGCGACGGTGTCCTGCACCTCCTTCGCGAGCGCGTCGCTCGGCGCGCGGCCGGGGCGCAGCACGCAGAACACCACGATGGCCTCGCCCTTGATCTCGTGGGGGACGCCGACCGCCGCCGCCTCACCCACGGCGGGATGGGCGACCGCGGCCGACTCGACCTCCGCGGGTCCGACGCGCTTGCCCGCGACCTTGAGGGTGTCGTCGCTCCGTCCTTCGATGTACCAGTAGCCCTCGCCGTCGATCCTCGCCCAGTCCCCATGCACCCAGACGTTCGGGATGCGGCTCCAGTACGTCTGGAAGTAGCGCCCGCTCTCGTCATGCGGATCCTTCCAGAAGCCGCGCGTCATCCCCGGCCAGGGCTTGCGGATGACGAGCTCCCCCACCGCGCCGCGCACCGACCGGCCGTGCTCGTCGACGACGTCGGCGTCGATGCCCGGGCACGGGCCGATGAAGGAGCCGGGCTGGAGCGGCGTCCAGGTGGTGCAGCCGAGGATGCCGCCGGAGACCTCGGTGCCGCCGGAGTAGTTGATGATCGGGCAGCGCCCCTCGCCGACGTTGTTGAAGTACCACCACCAGGGGTCCGGATTCCAGGGCTCGCCGGTGGAGCCGAGCACGAAGAGCGAGCTCCGATCGTGCGCGCGCACGGGATCCTCGCCGCCGCGCATGAGCCCGCGGATGGCGGTCGGCGAGATGCCGAGGTGCGTGACGCGGTGGCGCTCCACGATCGACCACATGCGCGACGGATCGGGGAAGTCCGGCGTGCCGTCGTACACGACGATCGTCGCACCGAGCATGAGCCCGCCGGCGATGAGCCAGGGACCCATCATCCAGCCGATGTCCGTGGACCAGAGGATCACGTCGCCATCCTGCAGGTCGAAGCAGTGCGCGAGGTCCTGCGCGGCCTTCACCGGGAACCCGCCGTGCACGTGGACGGCGCCCTTCGGCTTGCCGGTCGTGCCCGAGGTGTAGATCACCATGAACGGGTCCTCGGCCGAGGTGTCCTCGGGCTCCCACTCGCCCGCGCCGGCGTCGCCCGCCAGGACCTCGCGCCACGCGACGTCGCGCGCGTGCTTCGGGTACGCACGACCGACGCGGTCGGCGACGATCACGTGCCGCACGCTCGGCACGCCCGCGACGGCGGCGTCGGCGGTCTCCTTCATCGTCACGACCTGGCCGCGGCGGTAGAAGCCGTCCGAGCAGACGAGCGCGACCGCCTCGCAGTCGCGCAGGCGTCCCGCGATGGCCTCGGCCCCGTAGCCCGAGAAGATCGGGATGTACACCGCGCCGATGTACCCGGCCGCGAGCACCGCGACGACGCATTCGTAGCTCATGGGCATGAAGATCCCGATGCGATCGCCCTTCGACAGGCCGAGACGCCGCAGGCCGCGCGCGAAGGCCACCACGTCCGCGCGCAGCTGCCCGTAGGACACGCGCCGGACGTTCCCCTCCTCGCCCTCGGCGATCACCGCGACGTGGTCCGGCCCGATGCGCCGCCGCAGCGCCGTGTTCACGTAGTTCATCCGGCCGCCGACCCACCAGGCCGTCCACGGGATGCCCTTCGTGTCGTCGAGGACGCGCTCGTAGCGCTTCGTCCAGACGATGTCGAGGTCGCGGTCCACCGCGCTCCAGAACCCGTCGAGATCGGTCTGCGACCAGCGAAGGAGTGACGCGTACTCGTCGTGGCCGTGCGCGCTCGCGAACGCGCGTAGGCGGCTGCGCAGGAGGTAGGCGCCGCTGGGGGTCCACGCCGGCATCATGAGAACGTTAGCCCGGATCGATGAGCCAGTCGAAATGCAGCCAGATCACGCGCGAGTACCGCAGGATGAAGGGCGCGAGGCAGAGGTAGAGCGCGCCGCCGGCGAGCAGCGCGATCGCCGTGTCGACGCCGGCGAGGAGCAGCGCGATCACGATGATCCCGAAGGTCGGCACGGCCAGCGCGTAGGACACCACCATCGCGCCGGTGAAGTAGCCCGGCTCGCGCTCGTAGACGAGGCCGCAGACCGAGCACCGCTCGTAGGTCGCGAGGAACGAGCGCCAGACGCGGCCCTCGAGACAGCGCGGGCAGCGCAGGCGCAGCGCCGCCGCGAGGCGGCGCACTAGAAGTACTCGAGCACGACGGCGGCGATGACGATCGCGACGGCCGATCCGACGATGAGCACCAGCGGCACCAGGTAGAAGACGACCACCGCGACGACGAGGATCCGCAGCGCGCGCTCGCCGCCGACGGCGTAGTGGCTCTGGATCGCACGATGCGCGATGAGGAGCAGCCACACGAGACACGCGACGCTCACCAGCGACGCGACCTGTGGCCCGAAGCCGCTGCCCACGCCGAGCGCGAGGGTCGCGACGTTCGCGGGCACGAGCGTGAGCGCGGTCGCGTACGCGAAGAGCAGCAGGAGCGGTGCGAAGGGCCGGCGCGCGCCCGCGAGACGGGCGGCCGCGTGGATCGCGGTCGAGCCGAGCAGCCAGTAGAAGAGCGGCGAGAAGGCGGTCGCCACGACGACCGCGTCGAACGAGCGCTGGATGAGGTACAGCACCACCGCCGTGCGCTGCGGACCCAGCGAATCGATCATGGCCTGTACCAGGGGCTGCCGCGTCCCGGCGAAGAAGAGGTCGTTCACGTCGCTCGCGCCCCCGACGCGCGCCGCGACGAGCGTGGAGGTCACCGTCGCGACCACCAGGAGCACGAAGGCGAGGACCACGCTCGGCCGCACGAGCACGCGGTCGACGCCCGCGCGGGGCGAGCGCGCGAGGAGCGCCAGGCCCTCGAGGCTCACCACGCCGCGGCGAGCGCGGCCGACACGGCGCCGTCGGTCATCTCGTCGATCGCCGCGCGCTGCGCGCCCGTCCACGCCGGCGGATCGGCGTCGTGCAGCTCGTCGGGGATGTCCGCGCCCAGCATCACCAGATACTCCAGCGCCCAGGTGCGGCGAACGGCATCGAGCGCGTACCCGCCTCCGCCCATCGCGATCCACGGGTACGGCGTCGAACGGAACCACCGCACCACGTGCTCGCGCGCGTGGGTGGATATCCGCAGATGCGTGAGGGGGTCGGTGTAGTGCGGGTCGATGCCCTGCTGCGTGACGAGGACGTCCGGCCGGTAGCGTGCGAGCAGCTCGGGCACGACCGCGTCGAACGCGCGGACGTAGGCCGTGTCGTCGGTGAACGCGGGAAGCGCGACGTTGATGCTGTACCCGGCGCCCGCGCCGCGGCCGCGCTCGTCGGCGCTGCCGGTCCCGGGAAAGAACACCGTGCGCGTCCCGGGCATCGGCCCGTACTGATGCAGGCTGATCGTGAGCACGCGGTCGGTCTCGTAGAACGCGGCCTGGACGCCGTCACCGTGATGCGCGTCGATGTCGACGTAGGCCACGCGCATGCCGCGGTCCGCGAGGAGGCCGCACACGATCGCCGGGTCGTTGTAGATGCAGAACCCCGAGGCGCGGCGGCGCATGGCGTGATGGAGGCCGCCGGCGTAGTTCACCGAGACGCGCGTGCGCCCCGCGAGGACCTCCTCCATCGCGCTGAGCGTGCCGCCGGTGGTGAGGAGGCTCACCTCGTGCATCCCCGCGAAGGGCGGCGTGTCGCCCCACGCGTCGAGGCCGTACTCCGAGTAGTCCGGCTCGGGATCGGCGGACGCCCGCATCACCGCCTCGACGTAGTCGGGCGCGTGGATCCGCTCGATCTCGTCGCGCGTCGCCGCCCGTGGGGTGAGCACGCGCGCGCCGTGCCGCGCGAACGCGCCGAGCCGCTCGAGCGTGTCGCGCACGCCCACGAGGCGGATCGGCTTCAGGGGGTGGCCGTCGCGATAGACGTGCGTCGCGACGCGCTCGTCCCACACGAAGCCCGCGCCGCCCGCGCTCACGTCCGGCCCGCCTCGGTGTGCACGTGCCGCATGCGCTTCACGACGCGGTCGAGCGTGACGAAGCGGAAGGCGAACGCGTGCCGGTCGTCCCGCGGATGCTCGCGGCGCTCCACCTCGCGCCACTCCGCGGGGTCGAGGTCCGGGAAGACCGCGTCGCCGCCCTCGATGCTGGCGTCGACCTGCGTGAGGTAGATGCGGCCGGCCATCGAGAGGAACTGCCGGAAGATCTCCGCGCCCCCGAACACGATGACCTCCGGCGCGTCCCCGGCGAGGCGGAGAGCCTCGTCGGGGGTGCGCGCGACCAGCACGCCGTCCGCGTGGAAGGACGGATCTCGTGTGAGCACGATGTTCGTGCGCTGCGGCAGCGCACGCCCGATCGAGTCGTACGTGCGGCGGCCCATGATGAGCGGCTTCCCGATCGTGAGCTCGCGCACGCGCTTCATGTCGTCGGGGAGCCTCCAGGGGAGCGCGCCGTCCTTGCCGATGACCCTGTTGCGGTCGAACGCGACGACGAACGCGATGCGGCTCACGCCGTCATCATCCCGCGCGTCGCGTCACACCGCCATCTTCGCTTCGATCGGCGGATGGAACCGATACTGCTCGAGGCGCGCGATCCGGTCGAGGAGCGGCCCCGGCTTCTCGCCACCGCGGGCGCGCGCGACGATCTCGCGGTAGCGGGCGACGACGTCGTCGAGGGTGCGCAGCGACGGATCGAGCGCGAGGCGCGGCGAGGGGAACGGCTCGCGCGCGAGCTGCTCGCGCACGGCGTCGAAGTGGTCGCGATACACGTGCGCGTCCGCCAGCACGTGGATGAAGTCGTGCGGCACGAGACCGGTGAGCTGCGCGACGAGATGCAGCAGGAGCGCGTACTCGGCGATGTTGAAGGGGACGCCGAGGAACAGGTCGCACGAGCGCTGGTACATCAAGAGCGACAGCCGTCCGTCGGCGACGAAGAACTGGAAGAGCGCGTGGCACGCGGGGAGGCTGGTCTGATCGAGCTCGCCCGGATTCCACGCGGTGACCACGTGGCGGCGGCTCTCCGGCGTCTCGCCCAGGTTCCGGATCACGTCGCGCAGCTGGTCGACGTGACGGCCGTCCGGCGCGATCCAATCGCGCCACTGCTGGCCGTAGTTGCGCCCCGCATCGCCCTCGAACCGCGCCCTGCCGATCCAGTACGGCGCGTACGCGTTCCCGTCCCAGATGCGCACGCCGAGCGCGTGCAGCTCGTTCACGTCGGACGAGCCTGCGAGGAACCAGAGCAGCTCGCCCAGCACGGAGCGGAACGCGAGACGCTTGGTCGTCACCGCGGGGAAGCCGTCGCCCATGCGGAAGCGCATGACCTCGCCGAAGATCGCGCGCGTGCCCGTGCCGGTGCGGTCGGCGCGATCGACGCCGGCCTCCATGGCCTTGCGCAGGATCTCGAGGTACTGGCGCACTAGCTAGGCCTCCGCGCGGCGGTAGAGGCGGCCGCCCACGCGCATCCAGCGCAGCCGGCCGTCCGCGCGCAGGAATTCGCCGCGGGTGTCCTTCAGCGGGCCGTCGAGCAGCGTGAACTCGTCGTCCGATGTGAAGGCGACGCGGGACGGCGGCGGATCCTGCGGCGGCGGCACGACCTTGAGCTTGTTGTGCGAGAACGATCGATAGACGAGACCGGTATCCGACAGCTCGAGCGCGGCATCGGAGAGCTCCGCGAGGTAGCGTCCGGCGAGCTCGGTGTAGCGCGGACGGTCGAGCTCGACGTACGCCGGCGCGGGCTGCTCGATGCCGAGGTGCTCCCTCTGCCACCACTTCGTGACGTCCCCGTGGAGGAGGCCGCCGCGCGTCGAGTTCGTCTCGACCGCGATGGCCGCGTTCCGTCCGGGCGCGAGCACGAGCACGCCCTGTTGCCCGATCGCGACGCCACCGTGGTACTGCAGCCGCACGCCCTGGATGTCCCGCAGGAACCACGCGACGCCGACCCGGCGATCGAGGTCGGCGCCCGCGAGCGGCGTGCGCATGAGCTCGATGCTCTCCCGCGAGAGGAGCCGCGTCCCGTCCGGCGCCGTGCCGTCGCCCAGATGGAAGCGCGCGTACCGGAGCAGATCGCGCACCGTCGAGACGACGCCGCCCACCGGTGTCGTCGCGCGCGGGAAGGACCACGGCTTCGCCACGCGCGGCTTCTCGTCGATGACCTGATGGCCGACGGAGGTACGGAGCACGATGGCCTCGCCCGCCGAGAACACCGAATGATCCATGCCGAGCGGCGCGAAGAGCAGCGCGCGCGTCGCCTCCTCGTAGGTCATCTTCGTGACGACCTCGATGATCCGGCCGAGCACGGTGAACGAGGAGTTCGAGTAGTGCCAGACCTCGCCGAGCGGGGTCAGCTGCTCGAGGTCCACCATCGCGTCGACGTAGCGCTGGACCGCGTCGTCGCCGTTGCCGAAGTCGGCGAAGCAGTCGCCCAGCCACCCGCCGGTGTGCGTCACGAGGTGCTTCACCGTCGCGCGCTTCGCGGCGTCCGCGTCCCGTAGCTGGAACGACGGCAGATAGGTGCGGACCGGCGCGTCGAGGTCGACGTCGCCGCGATCGACGAGCCGCATGATGACGGTCGCGGTCATCGTCTTCGTGACGGAAGCGACCTGGAAGAGCGTGTCCGCGTCGACCGGAAGGGGGTGGTCGACGTTCGTGACGCCCCAGCCGCCGAGCACTTCTTCTCCATCGCGCCAGATGCCGACCGCCACGCCGGGCACGTGATGGCGGTCCATGCCGTCACGGACGATGGAGTCGAGGCGGGGATCCACGCGAAGATGCTAGCCGCGAGGCGCTGCTAGCGGGTGGTCCCCATGATCGCGAAGCATCCGCTCCGCAGCGCGACCTGGCGTACGGTGAAGGGGACCGAGTCGGAGACGCCGCTCGCGCTCTGCTCGATCGTCGCGCGCACCTGGTCGAGGATCGCGCCGGGGATCGGTCCGGCCGTGAGGTTGCGGATGTGCACCGCGAGCCTGCCGCCCAGCGGACCCATGCTCGCGTCGCCGGCCGCGGTGAAGGCGCCGATCGGCGTCGACACGTCGCCGGAGAAGTGCAGCCCGGATGGGTCGATGGTGACGTGCGCGCCGGTGACCGGCGCGCCGCCGGAGCCGGCCGCGAGCTGCCGAGCGAGCTCGGCGTTCAGCTCGGCCTCCGTCGCGACGAGCGCGACGTCGGCGTTGTGGTTCGCCTGCCCGAACGCGACGAGCTGGTCGGTACGCTCCTGCAGCGTTCCGCCCGAGAAGACGCGGCCGGTCCCGACCGCGCCGCAGACGCTCGTGACGAGCTCCGCGGGATCGAACGCGCCGACGGTCTGCGGCGTGCCCGTGCCGTACGCGAACGCGCTGCGCACGAGGTCGCCGAGCGCGAAGGTGCGCGTCAGGGTGCGCGTCGCCTGCACGGTCGTGCCGAGCAGCGCTTCCACCATGACCGTCGCGTTCTGCGCCGGCGCGGCGGCGGTCATGAGCACCGAGTAGCGGCCCGCGACCGGCTGGCGGATGGTGATGGTGTTGCCGTTCTGGAGGCAGCCGAAGATCTCGGCCTTGTTCCCGGCCGATCCGCAGGTCGCGCCGCCGGGGCTCGTCACCGCGAAGCCGACGCCGGTCGACGAGGTCACGCGAAGCGTGGGCTGCGGCGGGAGCGGCGTCGGGTTCTGCGGCGCCGGCTGGTTCTGGGCGATCTCGACCTGGGTGTTCGGCGTCACGATCGTCTGGCCGCCGGCGGCCGCCGTCACGAGGAGCTGCCCATCGTCGGCGGTGTAGGTGACCGCGATGCTGCCGTCGGGACGCCGCTGCACGTTCGTCTCGAAGGCGGTCCCCCGCACGGCGGCCGTCGACGTGGGCGTCTTGATCTCGAACTTCGAATCGGCGGTCTTGAGCTTCGAGACGGATGCCCAGGTGCGGCCGAGGGTCTGCTCGATCACGGCCTGGATGCCTCCGTCATCGAGACGATTGAGCGACGCCACGCGCACGACGGAGCCGGGGTCGACCGTGAGCGTCGAGCCGTCGAAGAACGTGAGGACGGCGCGTCCGTTCTGACTCGACTTCACGACGTCGCCGGTCTTGAACAGATCGCCGTCGAGCGCCGGCGCGAAGTCGCCGGTGGCGCCGCGTTGCGCCGTGATGTCCGTGTTCAGGACCGCGAGCGTCGCGGACACGGCGGCCGAAAGGCTCTCGCCGCGCGGGAAGTACAGGTACGCACCACCTCCCACGACGACGAGGAGGACGATGAGCATCGCGACCAAACGCTTCGAACGCTTCACCGCATCCCGCCCGGCGGCAAGGCTAGCAGAGGGGCGACCGGCCTCTCCGTCGCACTCCGGTGTCAGCTCACGTCTGGCGCTGCGCCTTCTCCCAATCGGCTCGCAGGACCTCGCCGAGCCACACGTCGTGCCACGCTCCGCCGGTGAAGAAGTGGTGCCGGTGGACGCCGACGGTGCGGTAGCCGTTCTTCTCGAGCGCCTTACGGCTCGCGACGTTGTCCACGAAGACCTCGGTCGTGAGCTTCTGCAGGTTCAGCTCCCGGAAGGCGTAGCGCGTGCGAAGCGCCATCGCTTCTGACGCGACGCCGCTCCGCCAGCGCGCCTTCTCGCCGATGACGATGCCCGTGACCGCGTGAGCGTTCTGCCAGTCGATCTGATGGATGCCGATCGCGCCGACCGACTCGCCCGCGACCTCGATGATCCACAGCACGTCGGTCTTCGATTCGCCGACGCGCTTGAAGAAGTCGACCTCCTGATAGAGCGCGGCCGCGGAACGGCGGCCGAGGTAGCGCGTGACCTCGGGATCGGCGAACCACGGCACGAACCGCGGCGGGTCGCTGTCGTCGGCGGGCCGCAGCGTGACGCGCTCCCCCCGCAGGTACGGACCGAACATGGGACGCAGAATAGCCAAACGATGCGGCTCTCCTTCCTCGGCGCGGCGAACACCGTGACCGGGTCGCAGTTCCTCCTCGAGACGAAGCGGGCGAAGGTCCTCGTGGACTGCGGCATGTTCCAGGGCAACCCCCACGAGGTCGAACACAACCGCGCGGCGCCGGCGTACGACCCGGCGAGCATCGACGCGATGCTGCTCACCCACGCGCACCTCGATCACTGCGGTCTGATCCCGCTCATGCACGCGCGCGGGCTGCGCGCGCCGATCTTCGCGACGGCCGGGACCATGGAGCTCGCGGCGCTCGTGCTGCTCGACTCCGCGAAGCTCCAGGAGGAATTCGCCGAGCGCCGCGAACGCCGCGCGCACGAGGCGCCCGAGGGCGAGGAGGCCGCCGCCGAGCACGGACGCGGCGAGGCGCGCGACCCGGAGCGAGCGGTCATCGCGCAGCAGCCGCACGCCACGACCGCCATCGACCTTCCGCTCTACACGGTCGCCGACGCGCAGGCGTCGCTCGGCGCGTTCCGCGCGATCCCGTACGGGAAGGAGATCGAGGTCGCGGCGGGCGTGCGCGCGACGCTCTACGACGCCGGGCACATCCTCGGCTCGGCGATGATCCGCGTCGTCGCGGACGATGGCGACGGCTCGCCCGAGCGCGTCATCGTGTTCTCCGGCGACATCGGCCGGCCGAACACGCCGATCATCCGCGATCCCAGCACGCTCACCGACGCGGACTACGTGCTGATGGAGTCGACGTACGGCGGGCGCGAGCACGACCCGCAGGCGGAAGCGCTCCGCGTGCTCGCCGAGGCGGTGACGCTCACCGAGCAGGCGCGCGGGGTGCTCCTCGTCCCGTCGTTCGCGATCGGCCGCACGCAGGAGGTCGTCTTCGAGCTCGACCGCCTGCTCGCGGAAGGGAAGATCCCGCGGCTGCCGCTCTACCTCGACTCGCCGATGGCGTCGAAGGCGAGCGGCATCTACCGGCGCCACGCCGAGTACTTCGACGACGAGACGAGGGCGCTGCTCGCGAGGCGCGACGATCCGCTCGACTACCCCGGGGCGGTGGTGACGAACGACGCGGAGGACTCGAAGAGGATCAAGGGCGCGCCGCGGCCGTACATGATCGTCGCCTCGAACGGCATGCTCACCGGGGGGCGCGTGCTCCATCACCTGCGCAACCTCATCGACGATCCGACGGCGACCCTGCTCTTCGTCGGCTATCAGGGCGAGGGCACGCTCGGCGCCCACCTGCAGGCCGGCGCGAAGCGGGTGAAGCTCGACGGGCAGCCACGCGACGTGCGCTGCCGCGTCCGCTCGATCAGCGGGTTCTCCGCGCACGCCGACGAGCACGAGCTCGAGGCGTGGATCGCCAACTTCTCGAAGGGCAAGAGACCCGGCGACGCCGGCTTCCCGAAGACGGTGTTCCTCGTCCACGGCGATCCCGGCGCCGAGGCGGCGCTCGAGCCGCGCGTGAAGGCGCTCGGATTCACCACGCACGTACCGACGTGGCGGGAGGCCGTCGAGCTCGGGTGAGCGATCCGCCCGCGGCCTGACGCTCGGCGGATCAGGGCGCGACGAGTCCCGGCCGCCGCGAGAGCGCGGCTTCGAGCAGCACCTCGTCGCCACGCTTGTCGACCACGTCGAGCTTCGCGCGGATGCGCGTGAGGTGCACGCGCAGCGTGTTCGGCGACAAAGCGAGACGGCCCGCGAGCGCGTCGCGGTCGAGACGCTTGCCCTCGCGCGAGAGCTGCTCCATCTCGCGGAGGATCCCGATCTCGCGCCAGGTGAGGCCGATCGCGCGCAGCCCGAACGTCGCCTCGTCGAGGGCGGACGCCCCCGCACCCTCGCCCGCGTCCGCCTTCGCGCGCCGTTCCGCCGCCTCCGCCCGCGCGCGGATCGTGTGACCGAGCGCGCGGGCCTGCCCGTCGCGCTCTGCGGCGCGGCCCAGCCAGGCAGCGACCTCCGGCAGGTAGTACGCGAAGCCCTCGCCACCGCGCGTCCCGATGTCGCGGACGAGCGCGATCGCGCGCGTGACGCCGCCACCACGGACGATCGACTCGCGCCAGAACGCCGCGTGCACGGCGGCGCCGATGGCCCAGTGATCCATCCCGCGCGATTCGAACTCGCGCGTCGCCTGCTCGAGCATGCGCACGCCCTTCCGCGGATCGCCCTTCTGCGCCGCGACGATCGCGCGCACGAAGTCGCGGAACTGCTCGTCCTCGGGCATGCCTTTCGGCGCGCGGCTCAGGATGAGATCGGCCACTTCGGTCTCGCCCCGCAGGAGCGCGACGTGGCCGTGGTCCTCCTCCGCGCCGGTCGCGCTCTGCCGCGCCAGGCGCTCGCCCTCGGTGAGCTCGCCGCGCTCGAGCTTCGCGCGCGCGAGACAGAGGAGCGTGTGACGCCAGACCGACGAGCCGTACTGGCGAAGCTCCGCCTCGGCCTTCGTGAACGCGTCGACCGCGTTGTCGAGGCGGCCGGCGAACCAGTCGACGAAGCCGACCGTGTACGTCGCCCATGCCGCTTCGGCGGCGTCGTTGAGTCGCGCGGCATGCCGCACCGTCGCCTCGGCCGCGGCGCGCGCGCCGACGTAATCGCCCGCGTGGGACAGGAGGTGCGCGAGCTGGCGCTGCACGCGCGTGGTCACGAGATCGCGGCCGCGCCCGCGCGCCGCGACGGCCAGCGCGTCCTCGGCGCGACGCGCGTCGGCGAGCGCCTCGCGGATCTCGTTCGATGCCGTGTTCACGATCGAGCTGCCGAGATGGAGCTCCGCGAGGATCAGCGGATCGGCGGCGGCGTCCGCCTCGGCCATCGCTTTGAAGCGGATCGAGTCGTCGCGCCGGACGAGGTAATAGGAGAGGTGCAGCAGATCGACGGCGACGCGGGCACGGAGCACCGGGTCCCTGACGAGCGGCAGGACCGCGTTCAGCTCGGCCCAGGCAAGGTCGAACGACTCGAGATACTTGAGGCATCTGGCGCGGAGCACCCGCCGCTCGAACGTCTGGCGGCCCGTGGCCAGCTCCGGCAGGAGCCGCTCCGCGTCGGCGCGGGAGAGCGGCGCGATCACCTGCGCGTGGACGGTGTCCATGCGGTAGGTATTACGCCACGCCTATGAGTTCCGCTCGAGGGGCCGCCTACCGGGACGGCGGGAAGGCTGACGCGAGATCGCTCACGTGCTCGTGCGCGTGCCGGGCGTGATAGGCGCCGAGGTGTCCGGCGTCCACCTCGCCCTGCTCCTCGTGGACGCCCACTCGAGAGCGGTTCGCCCGGTCCATGAGGAGCCGGACGAGCTCGGCATGCGCGGCCTGGATGCGCTTGGAGAGCTCCATCGGGGCGCGCTCGTCGTTCCGCCGTTCGGCGGCGATCTTGTCCTGGTCCACCGACGCGAGGCGCGGCCGGTCCTCGGCGATGACGCGCCGCACGCGCTCGGCGAAGACCTCGGCCATGTCCGCGACGTGCCCGAGCACCTCGACCGCGGTCCACTCGCCGAAACGCTTGGCTCGGAGCTCGCCCACGGCCACGGTGCGCGCGATGCGCGCCGCGGTCGACGCGTCGTCGGCGAGGGTGAACGCGGTGTCGTCGTCGTACGGCAGCCGATCCATCGCCAAACGGTACCGCGATGCCGCAGGCCGTGCGTGCGACATGGCATGACGTTCGCGAGGGTGGTCCTGACCGGGCCGGTCCGGCCCGCGATCGCCATCGTCGCCGACCGGAAGCTCGCTGGTCTGGTCGTACCCGCGCGGTTCGTCACGCCGGTCCGCGAGAAAGGCCCGGACCGTGGCCCCGGAGAGGCGCCAGCGCCGCGGCCATCTCGCCAGCGCGTATCCACCCACCGCGGCGAACGCGACGAGGGCGCCCGCAAGCGGCGCCTCGATCGGAGGCACCACGGATCGCGGAGCGGCGACGGCCGGCGCGGACAGGGTGGGCGGCGGCGGCGCGGGCGGGAAGGCCACGTCGCCCACGATCACGATGCCGCTCATGCCCGGGTGCAGATGACACATGTACGTGTAGATGCCCGGTGCGTCGAAGGTGTGCCGGATGGACGCGCCGGGAGAGAACGTGCCAAACGGGTCGTCGTTCGCCGACCACCCGAGCCCGGCCACCGCGTGCGGCAGGAAATCGTCGTTCGTCCACGTGACCGTTCCGCCGACGGGCGCGTGAAGGATCGCCGGCCCGAAGAGGCAGCCCTTGATCGAGACCGCGAGCCCGGTCCCTTCGCTCGGCGTGCCGGCCGGCGGGATGCAGCTGCCCCCGGCCGCGAGGCCCATCGTGCCGAACGCGAGCGGGGCGGTGAACATCGCGGCGAACAGCGCGGCCTTACGAAACGTGGCGCACCTCCGGCGGTCCTCGCAACCCCGTACAACCGGGGCGGGCGTGGGTTCCCTACGCGATCGGCGAGCGGGGAACGAAGCGACCGGTGCCGGGCCGGATGCGTATCTCGCCGTCGTACGCGAGCGTGCCCCGGAGGTAGACGGCGCGCGGCCATCCGGTGACCTCCCAACCCTCATACGGGTCGTAGTCGGCGGCGGAGTGCATCTCCCTCGCGCGCACGGTCCGCGTCATCGCGGGATCGAACAGCACGAGGTCGGCGTCCTTGCCGACGGCGATCTCGCCCTTCGACGCGAGGCCCGCGATCCGCGCGGGCGCCGTCGCGAGCACCTCCACGAGTCGCTCGACGCCCAGGCGCTCGCGCCGAACGCCCTCGGAGTAGAGCATCGGGAGCAGCGTCTCGAGGTTGGCGACACCGGGCGGGATATCGTCGAAGGCGAGCCCCGGCTCGAGCTTCTGCGCGCGCGTCCAGGGGATGTGGTCCGTCCCGACGGTGTCCACGGTCCGGTCCGCGACGGCGCGCCATACCGCGTACACATCCGACCGCTCGCGGAGCGGCGGCTGCCCCACCCAGAGCGCGCCATCCGGACGATCGAAGCGCTCGCGCGTGAGATACAGGTAGAGCGGCCGCGTCTCCGCGTGGACGCGCGCGGCGCGCGACGCCTTCGCGCCGCGGACCTCCTCGAGCGCGGCGCCGGACGACAGATGCGTGAGGTAGATCGCGGCGCCGGTCTCCGCGGCGTGCGCGACGGCGGAGCGGACGGCGGCGGCCTCCGCCTCGACCGGGCGGCTCGCCGGGAAGTGCTGGACGCCCGTCCTGCGCGCGAGACGCAGCGCGGCGGTGGCGCGCTCGACGAGCACGTGATCCTCGGCGTGCACCGCGACGAGGGCGCCGGCGCGGGCGGCGGCGCGGTAGAGCGCGAGGTAGTCCGGCGTCCGCTCCACGAAGCGCTTCGTGACCATGAACACCTTGATCCCGGCGTGCCCCTCGCGCGCGAGCGCGGGCAGCTCCGCGATGGCCTCCGCGCTCGGGTCGGTGACGACGGCGTGGAACGCGAAATCGGCGTGCGATCGCTCGGCGTCGCGCGATCCGCGCTCGATACCGCGGCGCAGCGATCCCTCCTCCTGATAGACCATCGAGACGACCGTCGTCACGCCGCCCGCGAGCGCGGCGCGCGTGCCGTGCGCGAAGTCGTCGAGCGGCGTCCACCCCGGCGTCGACGCGAGGTGCGTGTGCAGGTCGACGCAGCCGGGAAGGAGCAGGAGCCCGGTCGCGTCGACCTCGCGCTCGGCGCGCGGGACGCGGCCGACGCGCGCGATGCGCCCGTCTTCGACGCCGACATCCGTCCGCTCGCTCCCGGCGGCCGTGACGACGGTCCCGCCGCGGATGGCTAGGTCGATCGCGTCCGGTCCATGTCAGTCCACCGCCTCTTCGAGCCGCGCGAGCCGCTCCGCCTCGTCCTCGGTGGAGAGCTCCTCGACGATGTCGTCGATGTCGCCGTCCATCCGGCGCTCGATGTTCGAGAAGTTGTGACCGACGCGCTTGTCGGTGATGCGGTCCTGCGGGAAATTGTACGTGCGCATCTTCTCGGAGCGCTCGCCGCGGCCGATCTGGGCGCGGCGCGCGTCGCCCTGCTCGGTCTCGCGGCGCTCCTGCTCGGCCGCGAGGAGGCGCGCGCGGAGCACCGCCATCGCCTTCGCCTTGTTCTTCAGCTGCGATCGTTCGTCCTGGCAGGTGACGACGATGCCGGTGGGGAGATGCGTGATGCGGACGGCGGAATCGGTCGTGTTCACGCCCTGGCCGCCCTTCCCGCCGGCGCGATACACGTCGATCTTCAGGTCGGACTCGTCGATCTCGACGTCCATCTCCTCCGCCTCGGGCAGGACCGCGACGGTCGCGGTCGAGGTGTGGATGCGGCCCTGGGCCTCCGTCGCGGGCACGCGCTGCACGCGGTGCACCCCGGACTCGTACTTCAGCTTGCTGTACGCGCCCTTCCCCGCGACGCGAAAGATGATCTCCTTGAAGCCGCCCTTCTCGGAGTCGCTCTGGGACAGGATCTCGATCTTCCAGCGGTGCCGCTCGGCGTAGCGCGAGTACATGCGGTAGAGGTCGGCCGCGAACAGCGCCGCCTCCTCGCCGCCCTCGCCCGCGCGGATCTCCACGATGACGTTCTTCTCGTCGAGCGGGTCGCGCGGGATGAGCTGCAGGCGAAGCCTCGCGACGAGCTCGTCGACGCGCGCCGATGCGGTGGCGAGCTCCTCGCGCGCGAGATCGCGGAGATCGCCGTCGTCGGACTCGATGAGCTCCCGCACCTCCTTCACCTGGCCCTCGGCGGCGCGGAGCCGCCGCACCGTATCGACGATCTCCTCGAGGCTCGCGAGCTCCTGCCCCACCTCGCGGATGCGGTTGGGATCGGACGTCGTGGCGGGATCGGACATGAGCCGGGCGAGCTCGTCGTAGCGCTGTTCGATCCGCGCGAGACGGCGGCGCAGGCCCGGCGTGAAGAGATCGGTCATGCGGCCGCCTCCTGGTCGCCCGCGATCGCCTCTTCGAGCGACGCGACCGCCACCTCGATCATCCCGGCATCCGGTCGGCGCGTGGTGATGCGCTGGAGCAGGATGCCGGGCGCGACGAGGATCGCGACGAGCGGATTGCCCTCGTGCGCGGCGGCGAGCCGCAACGCCTCGTACGAGGTCGACGCCACCGGAACGACCAGCGCCAGCCGGGTGAACGCGTCGACGAGGACGTTGACGCGCGGCACGAACGCGAAGAGCACGATCGAGATGAACACCACGAACAGCAGGAACGCCGTCCCGCAGCGCGGATGTGCCGTGGGGTACGGCGCGATGCGGTCGGGCGTGAGCGGATCGCCGTGCTCGAACGCGTGGATGGTCATGTGCTCGGCGCCGTGGTAGGCGAACACGCGGCGGATGTCGGGCAGGAACGAGATCGCGGCGATGTAGCCGAGGAAGAGCGCGAGCCGAACGATGCCCTCGGCGACGTTCAGCACCACGCTCGACGCGATCGCGCCGCGCAGCGCCTGCGTGACGACGTAGGGGATGCCGATGAACACCGCGAGCGCGGTGGCGAGCGCGACGCCCATGGCGACGGCGCTCGATCGCGAGCGCGACCCGCTCGGCGCGGCCTCCGCCGGCATCTGCACGTCGGCCGAGCGCATGAGCATGCGCATCCCGTACGAGACGGATTCCCAGAGCACGACGAGCCCGCGCACGAACGGCGCGCGCGCGACCCGCGAGCGCAGCAGCGGCGAGCGCAGCGGCTCGCGGTACCGGTAGATGCCACCGTCGGGCTGGCGGCACGCGAGCGCGATGGTGCGGCGGCCGCGGATCATCACGCCCTCGATGACCGCCTGGCCGCCGTAGGCGGAGGGCTTCGGCGTCATGCTCGATCTCTCGCCTTCGGCGGGGAGACACGCTGAGGGCTCGTGGTCTCGCTCGTCGCGGCAACGCCGCTCCTCGCTCGCCTGGGTACTTCGTGGCAGGCTCGGCAGCGCGCCTCGTACGCCTCCTTGGCGCCGACGACGATGATCGGCTCGTCGTAGAAGGCGGGAATGCCGTTCACGATGCGCTGCGTGCGCGTGGCGGCTTCGCCGCACACGACGCAGATCGCCTCGAGCTTATCGACGCGCTCGGCCAGCGCGAGCAGCGTCGGCACCGGTCCGAACGGCTCGCCGCGGAAGTCGAGATCGAGCCCGGCGCAGATGACGCGCCGGCCGCTCGCGACCAGCGCGCGGACCACGTCGACGATCGCGGGATCGAAGAACTGCACCTCGTCGATGCCCACGACCGTCGTCTCCGGCGACACGAGCTCGAGGATCTCCTCGCTGCTACGCACCGGGCGCGCCACGAACGAATCGCCGTCGTGCGAGCGCACGACCTCGACGCCGTAGCGATCGTCGATGAGGGGCTTGAAGACCTGCACCGCGCGGCGGGCGATGACCGCGCGCTTCACGCGACGGATGAGCTCTTCGCTCTTCCCGCTGAACATGCTGCCGACGACCACCTCCAACCCGGCGTGGGTCGAGGAGACGCCGCTCACGCGTGGGGCGCGCCGAACGGGCGGCCCAGCTAACGGCTCTTGGCGGCCTCCGCGGTCGCGGACGCCGCGTCGGACTTCGCGTATCGCTTGTTGAAGCGATCGACGCGGCCCTGGACATCGAGGAGGTGCTGCTTGCCCGTGAAGAACGGGTGGCACTTCGCGCACACCTCGACGTGCAGCTCGGGCTTCGTCGAACCGGTCGTGAACGTGTTGCCGCAGGCGCACTGGACCTTCGCCTGGACGTACGTGGGGTGGATCTTCTCTTTCATGGTCTGCTCCCGCGCTCTCTCAAGCCCTCGTTGTCACTCGGGTGTCGGACTCGCTCCTCGCGAGTGAATCGCTCGTCGCACGCCTCAAGCTCATGCCTGCGGGATGACCGACACCCGGCGGCGATCGTCGCGCGCGGGACCGTACCGCACCTCGCCCGCGACGAGCGCGAAGAGGGTGTGGTCCTTGCCGACGCCGACGTTCTGGCCGGGGAGCAGCTTCGTCCCGCGCTGCCGGACGAGCACCGTGCCCGCCTCGACGCGGACGCCCGCGTACTCCTTCACGCCGAGGCGCTGCCCGGCGGAATCGCGACCGTTGCGGGTAGAGCCCGCACCTTTCTTATGTGCCATGTCCTTACCTCAGGCCCTCGATCTTCGTGATCCGGATGGTCGTCTCGTCCTGGCGGTGGCCGCGCATCTTCCGCTGGCGCGTCTTGTTCTTGTAGCGGAGGACGTCGATCTTCGGGCCCTTGCCGTGGCCGACGATCTCGGCCGTGATCCTGGCTCCCTTGAGCGCGGCCGGGCCCGCCTTGACGGCCTCGTTGTCCGCGACGAACAGGATCTCGCCGAGCGTGATGGTGTCGCCGGCATCGCCTGCCAGCTTGCCCACCGTCACGAGCGAGCCCTCTTCGACTCGGTACTGCTTCCCGCCGCTGCGGACGACTGCGTACAAGGGATGAGACCTTCCGAACAGAAAAAGTCGCCGCACCGCTTGTGCGACGTAGGAAAAGTATAGTCGCACGGCCTCCGCCGCGCTCGTCTGCGTGGCGTGTGCGCTTCGCGCACGCCGCAGTAGCAGCGCAGGCTCGCTCGGACGAGCGTAAAACATCGCGCCGCGAAATCAGATTCCGCGGAGCGCCGGCGACGCGATGCTGCGGGTCGTGCGGATCACCGTGCTCGTCGGGCTCGCGTTGACGCTCGTGGCGTGCGGGGACCACGTCTCGAGCACGACCGCGCCGGCGGCGCCGGCCGCGACCGTGGCGACCCGTGCGCCGGCGACGCTCACGCCGCTCCCCACGGCGTCGCCGAACGGCCCGATCGCGCTCGGCTCCGATCCACGCGTCGGCACGATCTCGGGCGGGTTCCTCTCTGGTTGGAAGTACGACGGCGCGACGGGAGCGATCGCGCGGGACCCGGATGCCGCGGCCTCCGGCGTCGCCGCGCTCTCCCCGAGCGGGCGCTACGCGCTCGAGTGCCGGAGCGTCGTGGCGGACGGGCTCACGGGTCGCACCGATCTCTGGCTCATCGACACGCGCACCGGTACCGAGCGCCTCCTCTATTCACCGCCGGCCGATCCGTCGGAGCCGGCCGCGCAGCCGAACCCGAACATCCCGCCGTACGTGTTCCGCCGCACCGAACGCGCCGGCCCGTGGTCGCCGGACGAGCGCTACCTCGCCGTGTGGCAGATCCCCTTCGTGAGCGCCTCCGCGGACGCCGACGGCCGGCCGCTCATCGTGATCGACGTGAGCACCGGATCGTTCGTCGAGCTCGGGTACACGCTCGTGAGACCGCCGGCGTGGCGCGCGCCACACACGCTCGCGTACATCGCCGGTACGGGTCGCGAGGCATGGCGCGACAAGACGCTTCGCGTGTGGACGCCTGAGTCCGGCTCGCGCGACCTCACCGCGCCGGACGAGGGGCTCGCGCCGAGCTGGGGCAGCGACGGACGGTTGTGGTTCGTTCGTGGCGCGTCCGGTCGATACGACGTCGCGTCGTATTTCGCCGGCCGCGGCGTCGGCGACCGCTCCATCCAGAGCATCGATCCGTCGACGGGAACGCGGGGCACGCTCCGCCGCGTGCCGGGATACGCGGACGAGGGCGTGTCCCAGGACGGTCGGCTCCTGCTCGTGCTCCGCCGGACGCTCGACGCGAAGGGCGGGACGGACGTGTGGCTCGAGCTGTGGGCGTCGCGGCCCGATGGTTCCGACGCGGTCGCGCTCCTGCGCATCCGCCCACTCACCGGCTTCGGCTACTACGGCTCGTACCCCTCGCTCTCCTCGCTGCGCTGGGAACGCTGAGCGGCGGCGGCCGTCGCACGACGGCCGCCGCCGTCTCTTGCTAGGCGCGCACCGGCGCGACCGCCGGCGCCCGGGCGACCCGCAGCCGCCGCAGCAGCGTGGCGATGCCGAGCAGCGCGGCGAGGCCCATGACCGGCGCCGTGTAGGAGACCGGATGCGTGAACGGCTTGGCGCCCTCGCCCGAGCCCACCGTGATGAGGACCGCGACGAAGGCGGCCGCGCCGACGTTCAGGCCCCAGAAGACGAGGTCGTCGGCCCACGACCATCTGCGCGCGCCGTTCGTCGTGAGCGCGAGGATCGCTCCGAACAGGACGTTGGTGGAGAGCCCCACGAAGTACGAGTGGTCGAGCGAGTGGAGCAGGCCGACGGAGACCTTCGTGACGTCGCCCTGCGCGGCGATGAACTGCTGGACGAGGAAGAACTGGAAGATCACCGCGGCGACGACCCACGGCACGCCCATCGCGAGATGGCGCTGACCGCCCGACGTCCACGACACGCCCATCGCGACGCGGCCGAGTCGCACGGCGGCGATGATGATCCCCGCGAGCGTGAGCAGCGTCGCGATGCCGGGGAGCGCCTGCGACAGCTGGGGTCCGAGCTGCGCGGCGAGCAGCAGGCTGAGCGCCAGCACGATGCCGCCGACGAACAGGAGCGCGACCTGGATGAGGCCGGCGGCGCCGCGCCGTCCGCCGCCGGTCAGCTGCCATTCGATGAAGCCCGCCATCACGAGCACGAGGTAGCCGCCGGTCTGCGCGGACGCGTGCGCGCCGACGAGATCGGGCGACGACGGGATGACGTTCCCGGTCGCGAGCAGGATCTGGACGGTGACGCCGAGCGTCGAACCGATGAGCAGTGTCGTGAGACCGAGCACGACCGAGAGCTTCGGGACATCGAGCCTGCCGAATCCCCCCTCCGCCATGCCGCGTGACGCGGCAAACCAGAACCAGTACGCGATGACGAGCAGCTCCGTCGTGCCGAACGCCGCTCGCGCGTAGAAGCTGCCGGACCAGAACGCGAGCACGTACGCGGCGGTCGACGCCGCGGAGACGCGGATCGCGGTGCTCTTGCCGGTCCCGCCGAAGATCCAGACCGAGAGTCCGATCACGCCCATCGTGATCCAACCGAGCGTCCCGGAATGCAGGTGCGTGAGCAGCGTGTTGCGGTCGAGCGCGCCGAAGAGCTGCGTCGCGTTCGCGAGACCCAGGAGTGCGGTGAGCGTGAAGATGGCGAGCCCGTACTGGAAGGCAGACCGCGCATCCGCCTTGGCCATGTCGTCCCTCCCTCGTGGTTCTCGCGGAGGGTAGGCAAATCTCCGGATGGCGTCTATGGGTCGGCGCGACCGATCGCTACCGGGCGCGCGAGTCGAGCGCGACGACCTGCAGGTTCTCCGGGAGCGTGCCGCGCGTGACCGAGAGCTTCGGGACGGGCGTGAGCTCCTTCACCCCGAGCTCGTGGAGCAGCCGTTGGAACGGCGTGTCCTTCTTCACGTCATCCGGGTCGTACGACATCGGCACGACGACCTTTGGCTCGAGCTGGTGGACGACCTCGGCCGCGCGCGCCGCGGACAGGTTGGTGTCCGGGCCGCTGATCGGGACGAGTGCGATGTCCACGTCCCCGAGCTTCTCCAGGTCGGCCGCGGGAAGGACGTGTCCCAGGTCGCCGAGGTGGCAGATGACGAGGTCGTCGAGGCGGATGGCGAACACGGTGTTGCGGCCCCGTGCCGAGCCTTTCTCGTCGTCGTGGAAGGTCCCGATACCGGTAACGAGGACGTCGTGGACCTCGTACTCTCCGGGTCCGAGCAGGACGACGGGCTCGCCTGCGACGGAGCGGAGGCTGGCATGACCGGGATGCTCGTGGGACATGGTCACGAGGCCGGCCTCGGTGCGGGGGATCGCGTGACCGGACTTGGGATCGGGGGGATCGGTGAGGACGATGCCCTCTCGGCCACGCATTCGGAAGCACGCGTGGCCGAGCCAGGTCATGTCCATCGGGAGGTCCACGATACGCGAAACCGCCCCGCGGGGCGGCGGGTACTGCTGCCGGAGGGGGCCCGCCGGCGTGGGGTCCGCCTGTGCTGAATCGCAGCGACCAGGAGGTCGTCGCGAGGTGCCTCTCCGGCGATACCGAAGCATTCTCGACGCTGGTCGAACGGTACGGAGGACGCGTGTACAACATCGCGCTGCGCATCACGAACGACTCCGACGCCGCGAACGACTGCGCTCAGGAGGCCTTCATCCGCGCGTATCGTGCGCTCCACCAGTACGACCCCACGCTTCCCTTCGGACCGTGGATCTACCGCATCGCCACGAACGCCAGCCTCAACCACGTGCAGCGCTGGCACGCGCACGAGACGCCGGTCGAGGAGCTCCCCGAGTCGCCCGAGCCCGACGAGGAGGGCCCGGAGTCGTCGGCGCTCCGCCGCGAGGAGCTGTCCGAGGTCCTCTCCGCGATGGCCGAGCTGCCGCCCCATTACCGCGCGGCGCTCACGCTTCGGCACATGCAGCAGCTGTCCTATCAAGAGGTGGCCGATACGCTCGGCATCCCCCTCGGCACGGTGAAGACGCACCTCCACCGCGCGCGCGCCGCGCTCGTGGCACGGCTCGCGACGCGTCGAAAGGAGCGCGAGGCATGAATGCTCTGATCGATCTCGAGCCGGAGGAGCGTGAGCTCCATCGCCTGCTGTCGGCCGCGCCGCCGACGGCCCTGCCCTTCGGTTTCCGCGACGCGGTCATGACCCGTGTGCGCGGCGACCGTCGTGTCGGGTGGGAATGGATCGTCGCCGTGCTCTTCGCGCTCCCCAGCCTCGTCTTCCTGGTGTGGCAGATCCTCGTCCACGGCGACGACTTCGCGCGCGCGATCTCGAACATCGTGACCGCCGCATCGACCGAGACGGGCGACGCGTTCTTCTTCGTCGACGGGCTCACGATCGTCGCGCTCGCGCTCCTCGGTCTCGCGTGCGCCGTCGCGGCGCACGCGCTCTTCGTGTCGAGCGGATCGACGCGGACGCTGAGCCGATGACGCGGCGCGACGCGCTCGTCGTCCTCGGCGCGCTCGTGCTCGCCATCGGCGTCAGCACGGTGCTCTACGTCGGCGCGGTGGCGACCGAGCCGGGCACGACCGCGAGGGCGACCGAGCTGCGGCCCGCGCGGCCGCGCATCTTCTTCGACTTCCGCGGCACGCCGCCGCCCGCGCGCACGATCGCGGACGCGCAGGATCGCGTCGGGCCGCTCGGGGCGATCGTGCCGTTCCAGCGCAACGTCTCCGACGGCGCCCGCGACGCGGCGGGCTTCCTCCTCGTCATCCTCGTCACCGCGACGACGCTCGTCCTCGCGAACGATCGCGTCGTCTCGGCCTACCGCGCGTCCCTCGGCGGGTGGCGCACGCAGGTACGCGTCCTCCTCGCGGGGTTCGCGATGCTCGGCCTCGGCTTCTCCGCCACGGCGCTCGCGTGGGTCGTCTACCTCGGATACGTCGCGACGAACGCGCGCGGCGGCCCCTTCGGGGTCCCGGCCGCGCTGCAGCTCGGCCTCGCCGCGTTCGGCGTCATCCTCGTCTTCCTGCTCGTGGTGCTCGCGGTCGGCTTCTCGGCGGCGGCGTGGCGGCTCGGCGACGCGATCTTCCGGCCGCGCGCGCTTGCACGCTTCGGGTCGACGATCCCGGCGCCGGCGATCGCGCTCATCGGCGCCACGCTGCTGTATCTGGTGTGGCAGATCCCGGCGATCGGGCCGCTCACGCTCCTCGCCGTCGTCGCGTACTCGCTCGGCGCCGTCGTATCGGCGCGTCTGGTCGGGGGAGGGGTCGACGCATGAATCTTCCAAGCTACGTCGCGACGTGGCCCGGGCGCATCGTCGTACTGGTGCTCGTCGCCGCGGCGGCCGGCGGGGTCACGATGGTCGCGCGAGCCAACAGCCCGGCACCGAAGGCGGAGCTGCGGACGGCGACCGTGACGCGCGGCAGCGTGACGCAGACCGTGAGCGTCTCGGGCTCGGTCAGCGCGACCGGCCAGGCGCGCCTCGCGTTCAAGACCGGCGGACGCCTCGCCGAGGTGTACGTGTCGACCGGTCAAGCGGTGACCGCCGGCCAGCCGCTCGCGAAGCTCGACACGACCGACCTGCAGACCGCGCTCTCGACCGCGCAGCAGAACCTCGCGAGCGCGCAGGCCAGCTTCCAGAAGGCGCAGCTCTCCGCGAGCGACACGCAGCGCGCGCTCGAGGAGACGCAGAAGTCCGCCGCGACCGACATCGCGAACGCGCAGCAGGCGCTCAACAGGATCAAGACGAGCTACTCGAGCGCGAAGTTCAACTTCACGTCGCTGACGAACCTCGCGCGCGGTGACGCGTCGTCGCTGAACACCGCGATCGGGAACCTGCAGGCGAGCGTCGGCGCCCTCCTCGTCGAGCTCGGCAACGTGAACCAGACCAACGACGTGAAGTCCGCGACGAGCTCGATCAACCAGGCCCAGGTCGCGCTCCAGAACGCCGCCGCGTATTCCACGAACCTGCTCTCACCCGCCCTCGGCGAATTCGGCGGCGTGCAGAGCGCGATCCTCCAGAGCGCGCAGGCGTTCGACGACGCGATCGCGTCGAACAGCGACACCACGGGTCTCGCCGGCGCGTTCCAGACGCAGCAGTTGAGCTACTCGACGGCGTCGACGCGCCTGACGAGCTCCATCGACGCGGTGACCGGGTCGATCAACAGCGTGCAGTCGAGCGTGGCGGCCGCCCAGACGACCGTGAACTCCTCCGGCAGCATCGGCGACTACAGCCTCACGGCGATCCGCGCCGACCTGCAGAACCTGCTCATCATGCTGAGCCAGACGACGCAGAGCGCGTCGACCGCGAAGTCGCGGATCGCGCAGGCCTCGGGCTCGCTGTCGACGATCGGCGACACGATCCAGGGCAGCTACGCGAACGCGGTGCAGGCCGTCTCGACGGCGCAGGACCGCGCCGCGACGAGCATCCGGCAGGCGCAGAGCGCCGTGGCGAGCATCCCCTTCAACCTGCGATCCGCGCAGGTGAGCGTGGAAAACGCGAGCAACGGCGTCGCCACGGCGCAGTCGAACCTCGACGCGGCCGTCCTGACCGCGCCCGCCGCCGGCATCGTCGCGTCGATCGCGAACCAGGTCGGCGAGTTCGTCGCGGGCGGCAACACCAACAGCGCGTTCATGGTCCTCACGAACACGCAGAGCATGGCGCTGCACGGCACCGTCGGCGAGGCCGACGTCTCCAAGCTGAAGCTCGGTCAGGTCGCGAACGTCACCATCGACGCGCTCGCGGGCCAGAAGATGACGGGCAAGGTCAGCTCGCTCGATCCGGTGGCGACGATCTCGCAGGGCGTGCCGGTGTACGGCATCGACATCGCGATCGACATCCCCGCCCCGTCGCTGAAGGCCGGCATGAGCGGCACCGCCGCGGTCATCCTCGCGAGCAAGCAGAACGTGCTCCTCGTGCCGAACACGGCGATCCGCACGCTCTCGGGCCAGCGCGGCGTGCAGGTGTTGAAGGGAGGCGAGCCCGTCGACACCCCCGTCACCTTCGGCCTCGCGAACGATCAGTTCACGGAGGCGGTGAGCGGCCTCGCCGAGGGCGACGTCATCGTCATCCCGCAGGCGCGGGCCGGCGCCAGCGCCCAGCCGAACCGCGGCTTCGGCGGGGGCGGGCCGGTGATCATCGGCAGGTGAGCCTCGCCGGCCGTCTTCCGCCTACGCCCGACCCGGTCGTACGGCTCCGCGGCATCACGAAGACCTACCGCATCGGGAACGAGATCGAAGTCCGCGCCCTGCGTGGCGTCGACCTCGACATCTACCCCGGCGAGTTCGTGGCGATCATGGGCCCGTCCGGATCGGGCAAGTCGACGATGATGAACATCCTCGGCTGCCTCGACGCGCCGGACGCCGGCACCTACCAGCTCGCCGGCGAGACGATCGGCACCCTGAACGACGACCAGCTCGCCGCGATCCGCAACAAGCGCATCGGCTTCGTGTTCCAGACGTTCAACCTCCTGCCCCGCCTCAATGCCGTCGAGAACGTCGAGCTGCCGCTCGTCTACGGCGGCGACGGCAGGGACCGGCGTGCACGCTCGCTCGCCGCGCTCGGCGAGGTCGGCCTCGGCGACCGCGTGCACCACCGGCCCAGCGAGCTCTCCGGCGGCCAGCAGCAGCGCGTCGCGATCGCGCGCGCGCTCCTCAACGACCCGGCGATGATCCTCGCGGACGAGCCCACCGGGAACCTCGACTCCCGCTCGAGCGCGGAGATCCTCGCGATCTTCCAGCGCCTGAACGACACGGGAAAGACGGTCGTGATGGTCACGCACGAGCCGGACGTCGCGTCGCACGCCAAGCGCATCGTCCGCATGCGCGACGGCGTGATCGCCCACGACGAGCCCGTCCTCGAGCCGCGCCGGGCCGAGGACGAGATCGCCGCCGGCATCGGCGCGGGCGAGGAGTGAGCGCGACGCGGCGATGAAGATCTACGACTCGTTCCGCTCCGCGCTGCAGTCGCTCGTCACGAACAAGCTGCGCTCCGCGCTCACGATGCTCGGCGTCATCATCGGCGTCGCCTCGGTGATCGCGATGGTCGCCGTGGGCAACGGCGCGTCGGCGCAGGTCCAGTCCACGATCCTGTCACTCGGGTCGAACCTCATCACCGTGACGCCGGCGCAGCTCACGGATCAGGGACTCCGCGGCGCGGGCGCGCAGTCGCAGAACCTCACCGAGGCGGACGTGCGCGCGCTGCAGGACCAGCTCGGCACGTCGATCAAGGCCATCGAGGCGGAGCAGGGCGCCGGCCGCTGGCAGGTCACGGCGGCCGGCCAGAACTGGAACACGCAGGTCACCGCGGTCACGGAGGAATACCCGCAGGTTCGCGACTGGAACCTGCAGGCCGGGGAGTTCTTCACGCAGTCCGACATCACCCTGTCGTCGCAGGTCGCCGTGCTCGGCGCGACGACCGCGGCGAACCTGTTCGGCGACGCGGACGCCGTCGGCCAGACGATCCAGCTGCGGCAGGTCTTCGGCGGCGGCGGGGGCCAGGGCGGCGCGCAGCGCGCGCGCATCCTCAACTTCAAGGTCGTGGGCGTGCTCGACACGAAGGGGACGACCTTCGGCTTCAGCCGCGACGACCAGATCCTCGTGCCGCTCACGACCGGACAGAAGATCCTCACCGGACGCCGCGACGTCGTGAACGCCATCGTCGTGAAGGCGCTCGACAGCGACTCGATGCAGCAGACCACCGACGACGTGTTCAACATCCTGCTCGTGCGCCACAAGATCACCGACCCCGCATCCGCTGACTTCACCGTGACGAACCAGAACGACACGCTCGCGGCGCTCGGCGCGGTCACCGGGACGTTCACCCTGCTGCTCGGCGCGATCGGCGGCATCAGCCTCCTGGTCGGCGGCATCGGGATCATGAACATCATGCTCGTCACGGTGAACGAGCGGACCCGCGAGATCGGCATCCGCAAGGCCATCGGGGCGCGGCGGCAGGACATCGCCGTACAGTTCCTCATCGAGAGCATCGTGCTCACCGGTCTCGGCGGCGTGCTCGGCATCCTGCTCGGCTGGAGCATCACGCAGGCGGTGCAGCGCATCCCGCAGGCGGCCTCGCTGCAGCTGCTCATCACCCCCAGCACCGTCGCGATCGCCGTCGGCGTCTCGGTCGCGATCGGCGTCGTATTCGGTCTGTACCCCGCGATGCGCGCGGCGCGCCTCCACCCCATCCAAGCGCTGCGCTACGAGTGAAGGAGCGACACCATGAAGACAACGCAGATCGTCATCGCCGCGGTCCTCGGCCTCGCGCTCGCGGGCGGCGGATTCGCGGCGGGTATGACCGTCGGCCGCGGCGGCGCCGCGACGGCGGCTCCGTCGGCGTCGCCGTCGGGCGGCGGCGGCCGCTTCATCCAGGGCGGCGGTAGCGCGCGCGGCGGCGGCGCGGCGGCGGGCGGGCAGACGCTCCTCACCGGACGCGTGCTGTCGGTGAACGACGGCTCCATCACCGTCGAGGTCCGCCAGCCCGGCCAGCAGGGCGCGTCGCCGGCGGTCACGAGCGAGATCGTGCTCGTCGGGACGAACACGCGCGTCGTGAAGACGACCGAGGCCGAGATCAAGACGAGCGACCTCAAGGCGAACGACCAGATCCAGATCGTCGGCACGACCGACGCGACGGGCAACCTGTCGGCGAGCGCGATCGTGGTCGGCGGCAACGCGCTGCAGCAGCTCTTCGGCGGCCAGGGCGGGCCCGGCGGCCAGGGCGGCGGCGGACGCGGCGCGAGCCCCTCACCGAGCCCGGCGCGGTAGCACCGCGGAGCCCTCCGCGACGCTCCGAGCCGACACCGCAGCGTCTCCCCTCCGCGCGATGCGCGCCGAGATCCCGGTCGCCGACCGCGGCATCGAGCTCGGCGATCCGGATGACGCGTTCGAGGGCACCCGAAAGGGGCCATGCGCCGGGTCACGCTCGGCGCGAAGCCCTACATCGACTCGGGCGCGCTCACTCCGATGAGGCGAAGCGTCTGCCGCAGCGTCACCTGCACGGCCTGCATGAGACGCAGACGCGCCTTCGAGAGCGGCAGGTTCGCGTCGTCGACCACGCGGTGGTCGCGATAGAAGCCGTGGAACGCGCCCGCGAGCTCGAGCGCGTAGACGGTGAGCAGGTGGACGCCGCGGTGCGCGGCGATGTCGACGAGGAGCTCCGGGAGCTTCTGGCAGAGGCGGATGAGCTCGCGCTCCGCGGGCGCGCTGAGGAGCTGCACGTCGCCGCCCTCGGGCGTGAGACCGCGCTCGCCCGCGGTGCGGAAGATGCTCGCGATGCGCGCGTGCGCGTACTGCACGTAGTACACGGGGTTGTCGTTCGACTGCTGCACCGCGAGCTCGAAGTCGAAGTCGAGCGGTGAATCCGCGCCGCGCTGCAGCAGGAAGAAGCGCGTGACGTCCGCGCCGACCGCGTCGAGGACGTCCTCGAGCAGGATGTACTGCCCGGTGCGGCGGCCCATGCGCGTCAGCACGCCCTCTTTGAGGAAGTTCACGTATTGGTAGAGCACGACCTCGAACCGCTTCGGGTCGATGCCGAGCACCGGGAGCGCGATCTTCATCTGCGCGAGGTGGTACTGCGTGTTCGCGCCCCACACGTCGAGCTTGATGTCGATGCCGCGTTCCACCAGGCAGAGGCGGTGATAGGCGATGTCCGTTCCGAGGTACTTCGGATCCCCAGCGGCGTCGACGAGGACCCAGCCCTCCTCGCCTTCGCGCCGCAGCGCGACCGCCTCGGGCGTCTCGAAGAACACGACGCCGTCGCGCTCGACGATCACACCCTTCTTCTTCAGGACCGCGATCGTCTCGTCGAGGTAGCCCGACGCGATGAACGACGACTGCCTGAACCAGGTGTCGAAATGGATGCCGAACTTCCCGGTGACCCGCTGCGCGTCCGCGACGACCCAGTCGATGGCCATGGGACCGAAGGCCTCGCCCTGCTCCTCGAGCGGGAGGTCGCGATACCGCGCGCCGTGGCGCTCCTTGATCTGCGCCGCGATGTCCTTCACGTAGTCGCCCTGGTACCCGTCGGCGGGCAGCGCGATCTCCTCGCCGAACAGCTGCCGGTAGCGCACCGCGACGGACTCGCCGAAGCGCTTCACCTGCGTCCCGCCGTCCTCGACGTAGTACTCGCGCTGCACGTCGGCACCGGCGAACGCCAGGACGTTCGACAGGACGTCGCCGAGCGGACCGCCGCGCGCGTTCGCGACGGTGAGCGGTCCGGTCGGGTTCGCCGAGATGAACTCGACCTGGATCTTCTTTCCGGCGAGCACGTTCGAGCGACCGTAGGATTCGCCGGCCTTCACGATCTCGATGACCTGCCGACGCAGCCACGCGTCGTCGAGGCGGACGTTCACGAATCCGCCGCCCGCGACCTCGGCCGAGGCGATGGGCGGTTCGCGCCGCACCTCCGCGACGATCGCGCTCGCGATGTCGCGCGGCGGCGTGCGCAGCGGCTTCGCGAGCCGCATCGCCACGCTGGTCGCGTAGTCACCGTGGGCGGCGTTCGCGGGCACCTCGACGTCGATGGGCGCGTCCGCACCCTGCCAGCCGTGCGCGGCGGCGGCGCGCGCGAGCGCGTCGCGCAGGGCGTCGCCGACGAGCTCGCGTGGCGAGGGGAGCACGTGACGAGTCTCGCCTAATCCGGGTTGGTTGGCCACGCGGCCGCCGCCGCGTCGCCCTGCGGCTCGCGGCCGTGGAACAGCGCGAGCTGGAGCGCCGCGCCGGCGAGATAACACGCGACCAGCACCAGAACGTTCACGGTGAACCCATCCGGCCCGAGCGCGCCGCGGACCGCGCCCGAGAGCGAGGAGGCGATCGCCGCGGCGACGTTCCAGGCGAGGGCCAGCGTCGCGTTCGCCGCCGCGCGCTCCGCGGGCGTGAAGCTCGACAGCTGGTAGGCGGACCAGGTCGCCTGCGTGCCGAACATGAGCAGCGCGCGGACCGCGAGCGCGGCGACCGCGACGACCACGTTGCCGGTGAACGCGGCGAGGAGCGCGAACGGCAGCGAGCTCACCACGACCGACGCGACCGCGGGCACCATCCCCATGCGTGACGCCACGAGGCGGCCGTGGACCAGCGCGCCGAGGCTGCCGGCGACCGCGATGGTCCCGAGAGCGAGGCCGATGGCGCGGAAGTCGAGTCCGAAGCGGTCCGCGAAGAAGAGGTTGATGAACGGGATGAACGAGCCGGCGCCCAGCCCGAAGGCGATCTCGACGGCGACGAACCGCGGGAGGATGCGACTCGCGTGCGGCGAGGTGGCGGGCGGCACCGCGACGTCGCGGATGAAGAGGACCGGGATCGCCGACGCCGCGCCGACCAGTCCGCCGAGCGCGACGAGCGCCCGCAGCGTGAGCGGGTCGTTCTCCCCCACGCCCAGGAGGCGCGCGACCGGCGCCGCGAGCAGGCCCGCGAGGACGCTCGCGCCGAACGCGGCCATCGTGCCGAGCGCGATCTGCTGGCCGAAGCGCGAGGACCTGGCGCGCGCCTCGGTCGCGTCCGCGAGGAGCGCGATGCCCGAGCTCGACGCCACGATGCCGCCGAGCCCGACCAGCGCCGCGCTGACGACGAGGAGCGCGAAGGCGGCCTGCGTGAGGATGCCGGCGATGCCCGCGCCGACGACGACGCCGCCACCGATGATCACGAGACGGCGCGAGCGCCCCGGCGCGATCCACCTCGCGACGACGACGCCGGCCGCGACGCCGATCGCCTGCGACCCGACGAGGCCGCCGAGCGCGAGCCCCTCGTAGCCCAGCGCGCGGTAGAAGAAGTTCAGATAGAAGGAGGTGACGCCGAGCCCGAACGAGCCCATCGTCGCGGCCGCGATGTAGAGGAACGCGTCGCGCGGACCGAGCCGCGCGGTCGTGCTCAGGACTGGCGGCCCAGCGTCAGCTCGATGACCTGCGTCTGGCCGCCGCGGATCACGGCGAGGCGCACCCTATCGCCGGGCCGCGTCTTCGCCATGATCGAGGTCAGCGGGTGCTCCTGGTCGATCTGCTGGTCGTTCACCTTCGTGATGATGTCACCGGCCTTGATGCCGGCCTGCGCCGCCGGCGATCCGGGCACGACGCCCTCGACCGTGATACCCGCCGTCGCCGAGAGCCCGAGCGAGATGGCCTGGCGCGGCGTGAGCGGCAGGTACGAGATGCCGATGAACCCGCGCACGACCTGCCCGTTCTTGATGAGCTCGTTCGCGATGTCTCTGACGGTGTTGCTCGACACGGCGAACCCGAGGCCCTGCGCGATCGTCTCCGTCTGCGGGTCGAGCTGCACGAGCGTGTTCATGCCGACGACCTGCTTGGCGGCGATCCAGATGAGCGGACCGCCGGAGTTGCCGGGATTGATCGCGGCGTCGGTCTGGAGCATGTCCTCGAGGAAGACCTGCGAGCTCTCCTGGACGCGGCGGCCCTTCGCGGAGATGACGCCCTCGGTGACCGTGTTCTGGAATTCGCCGAGCGGGCTGCCGATGGCGATGACGTGCGCTCCGACGGGGGCCTTGTCCGAGTCGGCGAGCGGCGCGGCGACGAGGTTCTGCGCCGGCACGCGCAGCACGGCGATGTCGGTCTGCGGATCGCGGCCGACGAGCGTCGCCCGCACGGTGCGGTTGTCGCTGAAGATGACGTCGAACGACGCGCCGGCACCGGTGCCGCGTGGGTTCTCGACGACGTGGTTGTTCGTGGCGACGTAGCCCTGCTGCGCGTCGATCACGAAGCCCGAGCCGCTCGACTGCGCCTGCCCGTTCTGCGCGCGATTCACCACGGTCACCACCGCGGGAAGGAGCTCGCGCACCACGTCGACCGTGGTGTCGGCGCCGACAGCGACAGTGACCGGCGCGGACGTCGGGATACCGGTGGGCGCCGGCGAGAGCGCGACGCGATCCGAGGGCGCGCGGCCCTCGATCACCGTCGCGGCCGCGCCGCCGGACAGCCCGCCAAGGATGACGCCGACGAGGAAGAGCGCGGCGGGGTTGGTCCCCGACGACGGGCGGGGCGCGGGCTGGGTGTGCATCGGCTCAGACATGTGACCGCCTCGGGAGTGTTACTTCTTGGGGCGCGCCGCGGTTTCGGTGCCGGGCGCCGTCGTCTTGCGACGGCGGGCCGTGGGCCGCGTGACCTCGGGCTCGACCATCTGGCCGACGGCGGTACCCCGGATCTCCAGGTCCACGTGCCCGTCGGGCTCGATCTCGACGTTCCAGGCGAACGTGAGCTCGGTCTGCTCGTAGATGCGCTCGAATCCGCTCTCGGAATTCGAGATCGCGTAGATGGGCTTGCTCGTGACGAGCGCCGGCGGGTCGACCGCGAGCGTGAGGTCGAAATGGTGCGAGCTCGAGTGCACCTGGACCTCGGCGACGTGCTTCGCCTCGATCGGCCTGTTCGGCGTCGTCTTGCGTGTGCCGAGCACGATCGTGTCGCTCGCGTCGTTCTCGTCCAGCAGGCCGAGGTTCGAGGCGCTGATGAAGGTGAGCTCGATGGTGTCCTCGCCGTCGTTGCGGAGACGGTAGCGCACTCCCGCCGCGAGTCCCTCGTCCGCGATGCGGATGTCCTTGCGGATGCCGAACCCCGGGACGGACGCGAGCAGCTTGGCCGGCGGCTCGAGCGAGAGCGCGACGGTGCGCGCCTCACGCTGCGGCGAGAGCGTGTAGTACGCGGCGTGCAGATTGACCGGCTCGCCCTTCCCCACGACGAATGAGTCCTGGAAGAGCGCGCGCCGCGCCGGGTCGTACTCGAGCAGCTTCGAGAGACCGCGCTCCTTGGCGCGCACGGCCTCGTGGATCGACTTCCCGTCCTTCTCCGCGGCCTTGCCGGTGAGGACCTTGCCGGCCTTCTCGGCGCGGCGCAGCTCCTCGTGCTCGGCCTCGGGCCGCCGCGCGAGCGTGTCGACGAGGTTCGTCGCCGACGGATAGAGGTCCCACTCGATGATGGCGCCGCCCTGCACGTGCACGAAGACGGCGCCGGTGTTGCCGCGGAAGATGTATTCGTCGTAGCCGTCGATGTCGTAGTCGCGCTGCTCGCCGGCCGCGACGCGGCGCTCGGACAGGATGCGCTCGGCCTTCAGCAGCGAGGCGTACGCGTCGGCGCGCAGGTGCGGGAAGTAGATGCCGCCGAACACACCGTGCCAGTACACGTCGTTGCCCTGCGCCCGCCACAGATTCTGCTGCGCCTGCCGCACTTCCTGCGACGCGTCGAGGATGCTGCGGCGCGCGAGCTCTTCCGACACGATGAGCATGCGCTTGTGGAGCGCGTTCGCCTCGGGATACTTCGCGAGGAAGTTGCGCCAGAGCGGCGCGACCACGAGCGATTCGAGATCCTCGCCGAGCTTGTTGCGGGCCTGCTGCATGCGGCGCGCGGCCGGCGCGTCGAGCGCCCAGGCCGACATCTCGGGATACGAGCCGCCTGGGATGTAGATGCGGCGCGCGGGCTTCTGGAAGATCCAGGCGTCCTCGAGCGTCGCGGTCTGGATGAAGTCGGCCTGCGCGATCGCGGTGAAGAACTGCTCGAGCCAGCCATCCTTGTGCACGCGCTGGTAGGTGCCCGGCCACGCGCCGAACTTCTCGCCGTCGTCGGCGTAGACGATGAGGCGCGCGCCCTCGGCGTGGCGCTCGCGCAGCTCCTTGATCGTCTGGTTCACGTCGCGGAACGGGATGAGGTAGCGCAGCTTCATGCTGCCGGGGAAGACGACCAGCGGAAGGCCCTGATCCTCGGTGATGTACGACTCGCCGGTCTCCTCTTTCCTGAGACCCGCGCGCAGGAAGTGCTCGTCGTCGAGGACCGTGTAGGCGACGCCTGCCTCGGCCATGAGCGACGGCACGTGCGGCTCCCACACGCGCTCGGTGAGCCATGCGCCGAGCGGCCGCTGCCCGAAGATCGCGTGCACGCGGTCGGTAAGCGCGCGGATCTGGCCCACCGCGTCGCGCCGCGGGATGCCCACGAGGACCGGCTCGTAGTAGCCGCCCGAGAGGAGCTCGATCTGCCCGCGCCGCACGAGGTCCGAGAGGTCGCCGATGACGTCGGGACGATTGTGCTCGAGCCAGTCGAGGAGCGGCCCCGAGAAGTGCAGGCTCGCCTTCACTTCGGGGTGCCGATAGAGGGCGGCCACGAGCGGCGCGTATGCACGCTCGGTCACCTCGGAGAAGACATTCGGGAAGTTCCCGGCCGGCTGGTGCTGGTGGAAGACCAGCGCCAATCGCAGGCGATCGGCCACGTAGCGGTCATTTTACCGCAGAAGGCTCCCAAGCACACGTTTCGTACGCCATCCGTACGCAACGCTCGCTCGTTTGTCCGTTAACTCGACAAAGCAGCGACGATGAGGGAGGCTTGGGACAGATGATGGGCCGTCGGCGCCTTCCAGGTGCACTCCTTCTGTTCGTTCTCGCGACGGCTGCGGCATGCACGCCTCAGGAGACGGTACGTATCTCGCCATCGCCGACGGTCGCTCCGACCACCGCCGAACCAACCACCGCCGCGCCCAGCCGCACGCCGAGCCCAACGCCCTCCCCATCCGCCTCGCCGTCGCCAAGCCCACGCCCGTCGACGAGTCCGGGTAGCACGCCGAGCGCGGCCTGCGCCCCGCAGGCGGGCGGCTCCGACGCGAACCGCGTGCTGCTGACCGCGATCCGCATCGCCCACAACCCCGGTTTCGACCGCCTCGTCTTCGACTTCAGCCCGACCGATCGGGGCGTCGGCGCCTACGGCGTCCCGCCCTACTCGATCGACGTCGCGAGCTCCTTCTCCGGCCCGAGCGGGCAGGCCGTCACCGTCGCCGGGAACGCGTACTTCCGGGTCCGCTTCCAGAACACCGACGCGCACACCAGCGCCGGCCGGACGACGCTCGCGTCGTCCGACCAGAGGCCAACCACGCCGCTCGTCAAGGAGGTCCGGATCGTCGAGGACTTCGAGGCGACGGTCCAGGCCGCGGTCGGGCTCGACCACCTCGCGTGCCCGTCGGTCCTGACGCTCTCCGGACCCATCCGCGTCGTCCTGGACTTCCCGACACCCCCCTAAATCGGCGATACTTCAGGCTCCGCACCGCACGAAGGGGAGCTCCACGTGGCCGACAACCAGAAGATCGCGATCCAGCCGCGCGCCCTCACCGGGAAGAAGGTCAACCGCCTGCGCCGCCAAGGCGTGCTGCCGGGCGTCGTCTTCGGCGGCCACAGGGACTCGACCCCCGTCCAGACCGATCTGAAGGAGTTCGAGCGAGGCTATCGCCGCTGGGGCAACACCACGCTCGTCAGCCTCGCGGGCCTGCCCGACGGCGAGGTGCCCGCGCTCATCCACGACGTGTCGCGCAGCACGCTCACCGGCGCGCTCCTCCACGTCGACTTCCAGCGCGTGTCGCTCACCGAGAAGGTCCACGCCGAGGTCCCGCTCCACTTCGTCGGCGAGTCGCCGGCGGTGAAGGCCGGCGGCGTGCTGGTGCACGCGAAGAGCGAGACCACCATCGAAGCCTTCCCGCAGGACATCCCGCACTTCATCGAGGTCGACCTCTCGAAGCTGCTCGAGATCGACGATTCGCTGTACGTCCGTGACCTCGTCGTCGACGCGTCGAAGGTCGAGCTCCTCGACGAGGCCGACGAGCTCATCGTGCGCGTCGTCCCGGTCCGCGTGGAGGAAGAGCCGACTCCGGCCGCGGCCGCGGTGCCCGCCGAGGGCGAGGCTGCTGCCGCCGAGGGCGCGACGCCTGCCGAGGGCGAGTCCGCCGGCGCGAAGCCTGTCGCCGGCGCGAAGCCTGTCGCCGGCGCGAAGCCTGCCGCCGGCGCGGCGCCCGCCGCGAAGGGCGCGCCCGCCGCGCCCGCGAAGGGCGAAGCCAAGAAGGCCTAGCGCGGAGCCGCGCTACGCGCGGCTCGCGACCACGTCTCCCACCGCGAAGTCGTCGGGCGACGCGTCGGGGAACGGGTTGTCCGCGCGCTCGATGCTCCTGAGCTCCACCTCATCCCCCGCGGTGGCGCGCCGCGCGAGCTCGCAGCAGCGCCGGAAGCGCATGGCGTGGCCGCGGAACCGCTCGACCGCGTAGTCCGTGGCCTGACCCGTGGTCACGAGGAACGGCCAGTCGCTCGACTGCGCGAGCAGCAGCTCGCGCGCGGCCTGACGCGCCGCGCGCTCGCGCATCTGTCCGACGATCGGGACCGCACGCAGGTCGCGCATCTCGTCCGCCATGCGGTCGAGCTCGGTCCACATCCACATCGTGCGTTCGTTCGCCCACGTGGAGTGGTCGTTGTTCTTTCCCCACGATCCCTCCTGCAGCTCGACGCGCTCGCGCGGAGGGTCGGCGCGCAGGTGATCGCGCACGCTCACCGGACGCGGCCCGCGCGCGGAGAGCTCGCGCAGCACGCGCCCGAGCCAGTCGATGCCCTCGAACCACCAATGGCCGAAGAGCTCCGCGTCGAAGGTGACCGTCAGCAGCGCGGACCGATCGCGATGCGGGCGGCGCGCGAGCGTGTCGCGCACGAGACCGACGAAGTGCTCGGCGTGCGAGCGCACACGCTCGGACGCCGCGCCCGGCGAGTACGTCGCCTTGCCGGGGAGCCCGACGGCGACGTCGGTGACGCGCCAATATCGCAGCCCGCTCCGCTCGTCCTTGCGGTGGAACTCACGGTACGAGGGGTCGCCGGGGTAGCCCATCATCGCGGACCACACCTGCCCCGAGACCGTGTCGTGACGCGCGATCGCCGCGACGCCTGACGCGCGCACGAGATACGGACGCAGCACGTCGATCGCGTTCGTGCCGACGAGCGGCGCCGCGAGGGCGTCACCCGACCGCGGTCCCTCGAAGCGGTGGCCGTGCTCGACGAGGCGCTTCCCGCCGAAGAGCGCCGCGTCGGTGAAGAAGTGCGTGATGCCGAATGACTCGAGGATGTCCTCGAGGCCCGGCGCGTACGCGCACTCCGGAAGCCAGATGCCGCGCGGGTCGACGCCGGTGCGCCGGCGCGTCGTCCGCGTCCCGACGTCGAGCTGCGCGTTCACCGACGCGGGGTCGAGGAGCGGCAGGTAGCCGTGCGTCGCGCCGGACGTGAGGATCTCGACGTGACCGGTCCGCGCGAGATCGGCGAACGCGCCGACGAGATCGCGGCCGAACCGGTTCACGTAGGCATCGCGGTGCGCGCGGAACAGCGACGCGTAGAACATCGCGAGGGCGCCACGATCCGTATCGCCGTTCCCGCCGAAGCGCCGAAGGTCCTGGTCGGCGCGCCGGATCTGGTCGTCGCAGTACTCGACGAAGCGATGGTCGATATCGGGATCGACGAGCTGCTCGAGGAGCGTCGGGGTGAGGCCGACGCTGATCGCGTACGGCACGCCGTCATCCCGCAGGTCGTGAAGCAGGCCGAGGAGCGGCAGGTACGTCCCGAGGATCGCCTCGTGCACCCATTCCTCGCCGTGCGGCCAGCGTCCGGCGCCCCGTGCGTAGGGCAGGTGCGAATGCAGCACCAGCGCGAAGGAGTCCGTCACCCGCTCGACTGTACTCGGGCGCGAGCGAGCCTGACGCTTCCCGGCCGTTCGGCATCGCCGCCGGCGACCTTCAGCCCACGTCGTGGACGCGCGCGCTCCGTAGCGTTGTCGGCGTGCGACCGATGAACTCCTGCGACCGCGCCGTCCCTCACCTGCGACGTCGCATCGTGTTGACCGGCGGTCCGGGCGCGGGCAAGACGGCCGTCCTCGAGCTCGTCCAGCGATCGTTGTGCGCGCACGTGCGGGTGCTCGAGGCCGCGGGCGACATCGGCTCGCCGCTGGTCGTGCTCCGCGATCGCGGCATCGTGTTCGGCGGCGACTACCGGGACGAGGTGCCGGAGTGCTGCCGCCCGCGAGCGCTGGTGCTCGCGTGATCACGAGCGTCACGATGAATCCGGCGGTCGACGAGGCCATCGCGATCGACGAGGTCGCGCTCGGCGACATCAACCGCTGCGACCTCGACGCGGTCGACCCCGGCGGCAAGGGACTGAACGCGAGCCGCGTCGTCGCGCGCCTCGGACGCCGCACCGTCGCGCTCGGATTCGTCGGCGGCGTCACCGGCGAGCTCGTCCGCGCGCGTCTCGACGCCGAGGGTGTGCCGCACGCGTTCGACGACGTGCCGGGGCTGACCCGGATCAACGTGATGGTCCTCGAGCGGCGGCTCGCGCGCCGGACGCGCCGCTACCTTCCCGGTCCGCGCGTGAGCGCGGCGGACCTCGAGCGACTGCGCGCGCGTCTCGCCGATGTCCGCGCCGGCGAGACGGTGATCGTCGCGGGCAGCGTCCCGCCGGGTGTCGCCCCCACGGTGTACGGCGATGGCGGTCGAGCTGCTCGGGCGTCCGATCGCCGGTGACGAGGACGCGCTCGAGGCGGCGTGCTCGTTCCGGGCGCTCGGCGCCGAGAACGTCGTCATCTCGCAGGGTGCGCAGGGCGCGATCGGCGTCGCGGCCGCCGGAGCATGGAGGGCGCGCCCGCCCGCCGTGCTCGCGCGCAGCACGGTCGGCCCCGGCGATTCGATGGTGGCCGGGCTCGCGATCGCGCTGGACGAGGACCTCGGTCTGGCGGAGGGTCTCCGCCTCGGCAGTGCGGCCGGCGCGGCCACCTGCGCGGTCCCCGGGACGCAGCTCGGTTCGCGCGAGGAGGTCGAACGGCTGTTGCCGCTCGTCATGGTCGAGCCGCTGCGCGTCGCGACGCCGTAGCCTGTCTTGCGATGCGCGCGATGGTCCTCGAGCGCACAGCTTCGGATCTCGTGCCGCGTGAGCTCCCCGATCCGCGACCGGGACCGCGCGAGGTGCTCGTCGCGGTAGGGGCGTGTGGCGTCTGCCGCACCGATCTGCACGCGCGCGACGGCGAGCTCGCCGATCCGAAGCTGCCGCTCGTTCTCGGCCACGAGATCGTCGGCGTCGTGCGCGAGACCGGCACGAACGTCACGCGTCTTCGCGTCGGCGACCGCGTGGGCGTGCCGTGGCTCGGCTGGGTCTGCGACGAGTGCGCGCACTGCCGAGCGGGCCGCGAGAACCTCTGCCGGAACGCGCGTTTCACCGGGTACCAGCGCGACGGCGGCTACGCCGAGCTCGCGGTGGCGGACGAGCGCTTCTGCTTCCCCATCACCTCCGACCTCGACGACGCGCACGCCGCGCCGCTCATGTGCGCGGGCCTCATCGGCTACCGCGCGCTGCGCGCGGCGGGGGACGCCTCGCGGCTCGGGGTGTACGGCTTCGGCGCCGCCGCGCACATCGTCACGCAGGTCGCGCGCCACGAAGGCCGGCGCGTATTCGCGTTCACGCGCGCGGCCGACGAGGCGAGCCGGCGCTTCGCGCGCTCGGTCGGCGCCGAGTGGGCGGGCGACGCGCTCGGGCCATCGCCCGAGCCGCTCGACGCCGCGATCATCTTCGCGCCCGCCGGCGAGCTCGTCCCCGCGGCGCTCCGCGCCGTGCGCCCCGGAGGCACGGTGGTCTGCGCCGGGATCTACATGAGCGACATCCCGTCCTTTCCGTACGCGCTCCTGTGGGAGGAACGGACCATCCGTTCGGTCGCGAACCTCACGCGGCGCGATGGAGAGGAATTCCTCGCGCTCGCTCCACGGGTGCCCGTCCGTACGACGGTGCGGGCGTACGGATTGCGGCACGCCAACGAAGCGCTTGCGGATCTGCGCTCCGGATCGCTCGAGGGCGCGGCGGTGCTCGTGCCCGACTGATACGCGTCGTACTCCGTTTGCCGTGCAGCGAGAGCGACGTTCGGACGCGTCGTCGATGACACCCAGCACTCTCGTCGCGGCGCCGGCGGTGACAGGATCGGCATGTCCCGAGGGGCCTGCTGAGGGATCGCGATGGAGATCTCATCAACATCGCGACACTGGGAGCGGCATCAGAGACGGTCGAACGAAAGGCATCGAGACCGGCTCCGCCGTAGAGATCTCGGTCATGAACAGATCTCTCCGGTCGGCAGGTCGCTCGGGGCATCTCCATTTCCGTGGAGGAGGCGATGGCGACGCTCGTGAAGGCGGTCACGCAGCGGACCGAGGGTGCGGGCCGCGAGCCGGAACACACGCATCAGCCCGAGACGCACACGCACGACCACTACCACCTCGCGCACGTCCACGTCGAGGGCGCGGACCCGGAGTGGCGCCACCAGGCCAGCTGGCACACGCACGAGCACGATCACGGGCAGGCCGTCCACAGCCACGACTACTCGCGCGAGAACGAGCAGGAGCACCACGGGCGTCGCGCGCACATCCACGATCACCTGCACCCCGTGCACCCGCCCGTCCTCTAGCTTCCTAGCCGAGGGCCTCCCGCCCGCGCCGCTCGGCGTCGGCGCGATGGGCTCGCCGCGATGCGCGCCGGCGACGCGGAGGAGCGTCCCATCGTTCTGGCACTGCCGCGCGGCGGCGTCGTGACCGCGTTCGAGATCGCCCGCGCGCTTCGCGCGCCGCTCGACGTGCTCGTCGTCCGCAAGCTCGGCGCTCCCGCGCAGCCCGAGTTCGGCGTTGGCGCGATCGCACCGGGCGGCGTGCGCATCGTCGATCGCGCGTCGATGCGCCTCGCGGGCATGGACGACGAGGATCTCGAGCGCGTAGCGGCGGAGGAGACGAGGGAGCTCGAGCGCCGCGAGCGCCGCTACCGCGCCGGCCGCGGCCCGGTCGACGTGCGCGGCCGTACGGCGATCCTCGTCGACGACGGCGTCGCCACCGGCGTCACCGCACGCGCGGCGATCGCCACGCTGCGGAAGCGGGGCGCGGCGCGGATCATCCTCGCCGTCGGCGTGTGTCCGCCGGAGACCGCGGAGCGCCTGCGCCACGAGGTCGACGATCTGGTGTGCGTGCTCATGCCGGAGGGGCTGACCGCGGTCGGGCCGTACTTCGACGACTTCCGTCCCGTGGCCGACGAGGAGGTCGTCGAGCTCCTGAAGCGCGCGGCTCCGGTGACGGCATGACCATCTCCGCCGCGCGCGCTCCCGATGAGCATCGCGACGGACGCGGGACCGCTCGCGGGCGGCCTCCTGCTGCCCGAGCACCCACGCGGCGTCGTCGCCTTCGCGCACGGCAGCGGCAGCTCGCGACACAGTCCGCGCAATCGTCACGTCGCCGACGTCCTCGTGCGCGAGGATCTCGCGACGCTCCTCGTCGACTTGCTCACCGAGGCGGAGGGGCGGCGCGACGAGATGACCGGGGAGCTCCGCTTCGACATCCCGCTCATCGGCGAGCGCACCGGCGCCGTCGTCGACGAGCTCGAACGCGACGCGCGTCGGCGGCGAGATCGGGTCGCCCGCCCTTCCGCGCGTGCGCGCCGCGACGCGGCTCATCGTGGGCGGGGCCGCTAGAGCGTGCCGGCCGCCGTTCCCGCCACGAGCGCCGCGAGGCCGACCGCGAGGACCTTCCCCACGGCGAAGATCGCGAGCGTCACGAGCAGGACGCGCTTGCGGCCCCACGTATCCGAGAGCTGGACCTCCGCCGCCTGCAGGATGACGAGCGCGCTCGACGCGCTCCCGAGCCCGAGGACCGCCATCGCCGCGAGGTAGCGCCAGTTCGTCGCGGGGAGCGCGGCGAGGGTGAAGCGCGCGCTCCTCGGACTCGGCCGGACGCCGCTCGGGCACGGCGCCGATGAGCGCGACCGCGATGGGGCCCGGGATGAAGGCGATGAGGAAGATCGCGCGGAGCTCGACGCGCGCGAGATACGCGAGATACAGGAGCTCGCGGCCCTCCCACGCGGCCGGCGAGCCGGCCGGATCCGCCCTGGACGAGGTTCTGCGTCGCCTCGGCGACGCCCTCGACGAGGCCGACGACGGCGCGCGGCGCGCCGAGCTCCCGCGCGGGGGAGAGGAAGGACCGGATACAGCATCTCGGTCGAGGACTACTGGCTCGGGATGCTCCAGTCGCTCGGCACGACGTGGACCCAGGTCTGCCCGGGGGAGAGCCGCACGATCTCGCCGCTCGCGGTGGTGAACGTGAACGAATCGACGACGTCCGCGCGGCTCCAGGTCACGTCCTGCCGGCGGCCGTTGCGGAACACCACGCCTTTCCCGGCCCCCGTGAGGACCTCCTCGAGCTTGGGGTTGCCGGCCGGGTCGAGCCCGAACGCGGTCGTGAAGTGCACCTCGGTCTGGATGACGACGATGTTCCGCGCCGCGATGACCTGGCCGTTCGCGGCGTCCCGCTCCCGCACGCCGTCCTGGTAGCGGGCGTAGGTGCGCGTCGCCGGGTCGTAGTCGTAGCGCACGCCGAAGAGCGCGCGGTACGGGATCGTGATCGTGCTCGCGGGGACGCTCGCGCCGAAGCCGCCCGACATCGCGTCGCCGGTCGCCGTCGGAAGGAAGCGCCAGGGCGCGACGATCGCGGGCTGATCGCCGTCGGGCGCGGCCGCGAGCGCCTGCTGCACCGCCGCGTAGGTCGTGAAGAAGTTGTAGGGCCCGACGCGGAAGCCGACGCGGTAGCCCCACCCGTAGTTCGGCGAGAGATCGACGTAGCGGCGGCCCACCGACGCGTCGTAGTTGATGGCCATGAGCTCCTCCGGCCCGCCGCCGGAATACACGAGCGCCGCGTCGAGGCTTGGAAGGACGTGGCGGTCGGTCATGCGCACGCTCCGCACCGATCCGATGACGTCGGGCTGCTGCGACTGGTAGACCGCGGCGAGGCGCGTGGTGAGACCTTCCACGAGCAATTCGAACACCATGTCCGCCTTGCTGATGCCGTAGTGCGGACGCGCCGACGGGTTGTTGTCCGTCTTCACGTAGAGCGGTCGCTTCGTGGCGTCGCCGAATCCGAGCGGCATGCCGCTCAGCGGCCAGGTGGGACAGAGCAGGCCCTCATCCGTCGACGCCGCGAGCGTGAAGCCGCTGCCGGTGCTCGTGAGCAGCTGCGCGCGCACCGAGCCCAGCGCCGGCGCGAGCGCGGCGACATCGGCACGGCCGTCGCGGTCCCAGTCGCCCACGACGAGCGCGCCGGGTCCACCGCAGAGCGCGCCCGGCGGCAGCGTGGGCGCGGCGACGAGCGGCGTCGCGGGGCGGAAGGACGCGGCCGCCTCGAAGACGGCGACGCGCGCCGATCCGTCGGCCGCGGGGTAGAGCGCGACGACGTCCTGCAGGCCGTTCGCGCCGAGATCGGCGGCCGCGATCGCGGCGCGTGACACGTCGTAGTCGACGTCGCTCTCGTAGAGGTCGCTGCGTGTGAGCCCGCCCGCGCCGGGATCGAAGAGCGCGAGCTTGGCGTGCGTCTTCGCCTGCGTCAGCGCGACGAGCTGGTCGCCGCCGGTCGCGCGCGTGAAGTGTCCGACCGCGAGGCGCGTCTTCGCGAGGTCGATCTGATCCGTGCCCGAGTCGTACACGGTCGTCGGCGTGAGGAAGGCGCCGCCGCTCGGCACGAACGAGAGCACGCGCATGCGGGCACCGTCGTCCTGGTACGCGACGAGGAGCGAGTCGTGCCCGTCCGCGGAGAAGCGCCCGCCGACGATGTCGCGCGCGCGGCTCCACGTGAGATCGCCGCTCCACCACGGACCCGCGAACGCGAACGCCGATCCGGTCGAGCGGAGCACGAACAGGCGGGACGTGTTCGCGCCGCTGTCGTAGAGAGCGACGAGGTCGTCCTTCCCGTCGGCGTCGACGTCGGCGACGGCGAGCTTCGCGCGGTTCAGGGCCAGGAAGTTGGGACCGCTCTGGAGCCAGAGCGCCGCCGGCGCTGCGCCGGCGAGCGTGTCGCGGACGCTGATGCGCACGCCGAGGTCGCCCGCGGGATCTTCGACGACGGCCACCTGCGTGCCGCCGGTGCCGCGGAAGTCGCCGCTCGCGACGACGGCCGATCCGACGCGCGTGACCGACCGCGCCTTGACGAGCGGGCGCGGCGTCGGGGTCGGCGTCACCGCGCCGATGAGCGTCTGGAGCGGCGGCGGACTCACCGCGGCCGGCACGCCCGCGCTGCACGCGACCAGCACGACGGCGAGGAGCGCCAACCTCTGTGGCCGGCGTGCCACGGCCGCCCGTGTTCGCAGGAGCCATGCCATGGCTCGCTCGTTCACCGTCGCTCCGTCAGCCGCACGCCGATCCCTTCCACCCACCGTGTCTATAACACGCGGTGGAGCGCGGGGGTGACGGGCCGTCGATGACGCCCCGCAGCGGGATCACGTAGCGGCCGGGCACGCGGGCACGCGGGCGGCGACGGCGAACGTCGCGGTCGCGCGCGGCGCGGGATCCATCGCATGGGTACCGTGACGGAGCGATGATCGTCGATCCGCTGAAGCAGTCGACCTCAGCCGCGACGGTCGGCGACCTCGTCCTGCCAGAGGCGCCGCATCTCCTCCGAATCACGCAGCAGCTCGTCGAGCGACCCCTGCGCCTCGACGCGTCCGCCCTTCAGGACGATGACCCGATCCGCGCGCCGGAGCACCGGCCGGCGGTGCGACACGGCGAGGATGGTCCGCGCTCCGCGCACCGCAAGGAGCCGCTCCCAGAGCAAGCGCTCGGTCTCGACGTCGAGCGCGGAGGACAGATCGTCGACGACGAGGAGCTCGGCCTCGCGGACGAGCGCGCGGGCCGCGGCGGCGCGCTGCACCTGGCCGCCGGAGAGGCGCACGCCCTTCGACCCGATGAGGGTCTCGAGTCCGTGCTCGAGCGTCGCGACGTCCGCGTCCAGGACCGCGGCGCGGACGGCCGTGCCGATCCGCGCCTCGTCGGCGTCGAGCCCGAGCAGCAGGTTCTCGCGCAGCGTCCCGCTGAAGAGGCGCGGCAGCTGCGGCACGTAGGCGGCCCGCGGCGGGACGACGAAGGACGCGGGGTCCGCCACGCGCTCGCCGTTCCAGCGGATCTCGCCGGCATCGGCGGGAAGCAGCCCGAGTATCGCGCGCAGCAGCGTCGTCTTTCCGGCGCCGATGCGTCCGGTGACGACGGTGACGCTCCCGCCCTCGAGCGCGAAGGACACGTCGCGGATCCCGGCCGCGTCGTCGTAGCGGTAGCTGAGCCCGGCGACGGCGAGCGAGCGCAGCGCATCGACGCGCCCGTGCGCGGGAGCGGTGTGCGGCAGCGGGCCGGCGCCCGCGAAGGGCGTGTACGCGACCAGCATCGACGCGGAGACGCCCGCGGATCCGCCTCGCATGAGACCCAGCATGCGCGCGACGGAGACGCCGAGCTGCTTGTACGTCGACAGGAAGAGCCCGGCGAAGCCGCTGAACTCGGTGACGAACCCGAGATACGAGACGAACAGCGCGAAGTCGCCGACGGTGAACGAGCCGTCGCGCATTGCCTGCGCGCCGAGCAGCAGGATGAGGCCCGTCCCGAGGTAGACGGTGTTCCAGTAGATCGACTGCGTGACGAGCGTGATCGCGCGCTCGCGCAGCACGCTGCGGCGGCGCAGCTCCGACAGGCGGCGCACGTGCTCGACCACGCCGTGCTCGGCGCGCGCGATCTGGACCGCCTGCACCGCGCCGAGGATCTCGCCGAGCGCTCCGGTCACGCGGCTCGTGGACTGCTGGCTCGCGGTGCGCGAGCTGCGCAGCCGCGTCGCGGCGATCTGCGCGACGAGCACGATGAGCACGAGAGGCAGGAACACGAAGATCGCGATGGTGGCGTTCACGCGGACCAGGATCGCCATCGCCACCGCCGCGAAGACGAGGTTCCCGATCATGTCGATCGTCCAGTCGGCGCCGTTCTCGGCGTACTGCACGTCGTCGCGGAAGATGCTCTGCGCCTCGCCGGGGGTCCGGTCGAGGGCGCGCGCGCCCGGGCGGCGCAGCACCTCGGTCAGCATGTTGCGCTGCAGCAGCGCGGCCACGTTGAAGCGGAACGTCGCGTCGACGACCCACCCGACCGTGGTCACGGCGATCTCGACGACGCCAACGCCGACGAACAGGGCGGCGAGCCACGCGATCGCCGGGGCGTCGGGCCGTCCGCGCTGGAGCGCGTCGAACGCGCGCTGCGCGACGAGCCCCGGGAGGAGCCGCGAGCAGTACACGCCGATCCAGAGGATGTTCTCGACCGTGTAGCGGACCGGCCGGTACCAGACCATCCGCCACAGGAAGCGGCTCGTGCCGATGCCGTCCGCGCGCGTCGCGGCGCTCACGCGAGCGCCTGGTCGAGACCGCCGCGCAGCAGGCTCGCGAAGCGCGACGCCGGATCCGCGGCCAGGCGTTCGCGCGGACCGTGCTCCACCACGCCGCCCGCGTCGAGGATGACGATCTCGTCGCAGCGCTCGACCGTCGCGAGCCGGTGCGCGATGACGATGCCGGTGCGGCGCTCGAAGAGCGCGTCGATGGCGCGCTCGATGTGGCGCTCCGTCGCGGGATCGAGGCGCGACGACGCCTCGTCCAGGATGACGAGCGCGGGGTCGCGAAGGAACACGCGCGCGAAGGCCACGAGCTGGGCTTCGCCCGCCGAGAGCGCTCCCGCGCGCAGCTCCGCGTCCAGCGGCCCGGCGAGCCCCGCGCCGCGGCGGCGCAGCCAGTCGCCGAGCCCGAGCTCCTCGAGCACACGCGCGATGCGCGCATCGTCGATCGTCGGATCGAAGAAGGTGAGGTTGTCGCGGACGGTCGCGTGGAAGAGCTGCACGTCCTGCGTGACGAGCGTCGCGCGGCGGCGCACCTCGTCGAGCGCGGCATCCCGCAGGTCGACGCCGCCGAGGCGGATCGCGCCCGCGCTCGGGTCGTAGAAGCGGAGCAGGAGCCGCGCGAGCGTGGTCTTGCCGCTGCCGGTGCGGCCGAGCACCCCGAGCACGCGGCCGGGCGCGAGGCGCAGCGAGATGTCGCGGAGGACGGGCTCGGTCTCGTACGCGAACGACACGCGGTCGAGCTCGAGCGCGAGAGGGCCCTCCGGGAGCCGCGCGCCGCGTCCGGGGTCGAGACGCGATCGCTCGGCGAGGATCTCCTGCACGCGGCCGACGCTCGCGAAGGCCTGCTGCATCTGCTCGATCTCGGAGCGCAGCTGCTCGATCGGCCGCCGGAGCAGCTCGGTGTAGCTGAAGAGCAGATACACGGTGCCGACCGTGGCCGCGCCGGAGAGCCAGAGGGAGCCGCCGATCCCGAAGGCGAGCGCGTGCGCGACCGCGAAGGTGAGGATCGTCGCCGAGCCGACGACGGTGAACCGCACGTTCGCCGCCCGGCGCGCGGCGAGCCATGCGCGATGGTGCAGGGTCAGCGTGTTCAACACGTGCCATTCGGCGCCCATGGCGCGCACGTCCTCGGTCCCCGCGAGATGCTCGCCGAGCGAGCCGTAGAGCTGGGCGATCACCTCGCGCAGACGCGTCCACTGCCGCACCGCGACGCCGCGCAGCCGTCCGAGCAGCAGCAGCGCCGCGATCGCGAACAGGGTGAACGCGATCCCCGCGCCGATGTTCTCGCGCGCGATCACGATGAGGACCCCGACGAGCAGGATGAGGTTCCCGATCACGTTGATGACGAAGCGCGAGAAGAACGACGCGAGCGCGGTCACGTCGCCGTCGATGCGCTCGATGAGCTCGCCCGAGGTGCGGGCCTTGTGGAAGGAGAGGTCGAGCCCGAGCACGCGGAGGAGCAGGTCCGCGCGCAGCGCGTTCGTCGCGGCCCAGCCGAGATCCTCTCCCGCGTACTGCGCGAACGCGGCGAGCACCTGCGTCAGAAGCGCGATGCCCATGAAGGCGACCGCGATGCGCACGAGCGCGTCGAGCTCGGCGCCGCTCGTCGCGCTGTCGATGAACGCGCGGAGCAGCTGCGGGTTGACGAGCTGCAGGCCGATGCTCGAGAAGAGCAGCATGGCGAGCAGGAGCGCGCGCCGCCACTCGGGGCCGACGTAGCGCGTGAAGAGCTCGATGGCGCGCCGCCGCCCGACCGCCATCGCGCGACCCTCGGTCATCCGGCCGGCACCGCCTCGTCCCATGGAAGATCGCTCATCGTGCGGATGCCGCGGAGCGCGATCCGACGACAGAGACGAGGCCGAGGACCTGCCCGGTACCGCCCACGCGACCGTGGAGGCGATCGGGGATCGCGGCCTGGAACGCCGTCGCGGTGGTGACGTTGAAGGTTGCGCGCCGAACGCGGTGAGCACGGCGCGGCCCGCGAGGAAGCCTGCGGCGACCATCGACGGCCCGATGCCGAAGCGCAACGGTCGTGACGCCGCGGATGAACCGATTCCGCACGACGGGCGTCGGGATGAACGGCACGTAGGCCGCGCGGAACAGCGCCGTCATCGATCCGGCGAGGAACGCGACGACGAGGACCGGTTCCCGCCGCAGCCGATCGGACCACGCGCCGGCGGAGACCGAGAAGAGGGGCACCCGAAGCCAACCGGCCGCGGTGAGCAGGCCCATCTCCTGCGGCGTCGCCGAGAGTGTCGGCGCGGCCGTCAGCGGAAGAGCGAGCAGGGTGATGTTCGAGCCGACGACGGAGATGCCCTCCCCCGCCCAGAGCCTGCGGAACCGGCGATTCACCGCGGGGACGTTACTCGTATTCGCGGGCCGCGACGTGCGCGGACGCTACATTCGGCGAGCGGGCGAGCGGCTCGGACCGTGAGCGGGCGGTCCGCCGCTCAGGACGACCGTCGGAACAGTGGATAGAGCGAGTGGTAGAAGCGGACGCCTTCACGACCCGCGAGCGCGGCGGCGAGCCGGCGCGATTCGGCGATGGGGGTCAGGACGTCGTCGCGGTCGTGCCCGAACACGATGCACGGCGCGTGGATCTCGGAGCGGTGGAGGATCGGCGACATCGCGTCGAATGAGCGGACGCGCCCCCGCGAGGAGCGCGGACGCGCCTCCACACCTGCCGCACAGGCCGCCTCGCTGGCGCGCGTGGTGTAGCGCACCCTCTCGGCTTCTACCGGACCGTTTCGAGCCAGCGCGCGAGCTCGGCCGCCGGTGCGGGCTTCATCAGGTAGTAGCCCTGGAGCGCGTCGCAGCCTAGCTCGGCCAGGCGTTCGGCAGTGTCTCGGTCCTCCACGCCCTCCGCGATGACCTCAAGACCGAGATCGTGGCCGAGCCCGATGATCGACCGCACGATCGTCGCGCTGCCCTCGTCGCTGCGCATCGTGCTGACGAACGACCGGTCGATCTTCACCGCGTCCACCGGAAAGCGGTGCAGGTACGCGAGCGAGGAGTAGCCCGTCCCGAAGTCGTCGATGTCGATCCGCGCGCCCAGCTTGTGCAGCCGGGCGAGCGTGCCTATGGCGCGCTCGGGATCGGCCATGATGACGCTCTCGGTGATCTCAAGACGAAGCTGCGAGGCCTCGACGCCGTGCACGTGCAGGACGCCGGCGACCGAGCCGGCGAACTCGGGGTCGAGGAGGTTGCGCATCGAGATGTTCACCGAGACGGCGGGCGCGTAGCCCGCGTCGCGCCAGGCCGCGCACTGGCGCAGCGCCGCAGCGAGGACCCAGTCGGTGAGCGGCTTCATGAGGCCGGTCCGCTCGGCCAAGGGAATGAACCGGGCGGGCGCGATGAGGCCCTGCTCGGGATGCGGCCAGCGCACGAGCGCCTCGAGCGCGAGCGGCTTGCCTTCCGCGATACGCACGACCGGCTGGTAGTGCAGCAGGAGCCCGTCGGTGCGGATCGCCTCCCGTAACTGCGGCACGAGGGAGAGGCGGTCGGGGCTGTACTCGTCCTGCGAGGGCGCGTAGACAGCGTGGCCTGCGTGGGCGCTCTTGGCCGCGTACATCGCGATCTCGGCGTGACGGAGGAGGATCTCACTGTCCTCCCCATGCTCGGGATAGGCGGCGACGCCCATGCTCGCGGCGATATCCACCGCGTGCTCCTCGACCGCGAATGGCCGCTCGAGCGCCTTGCGGAGCCGGCGCGCGAGCCGCGTGGCACTCGCGGCGTCAGCGCCGTGAAGCAGGATCGCGAACTCGTCGCCACCGAAGCGCGCGATGATGTCGCTCTTTCGAAGCACCTCACAAAGCGTCTGACCGACCCGGCGGAGCAGCTCATCGCCGGCGCGATGTCCGAAGGTGTTGTTGACCTCCTTGAACCGGTCGAGATCGAGGAGGAGCAGCGCGCACGGGGTCGCGGCGCGCCGCGATCTGAGCACTGCGTGGTCGAGGCGATCGCGAAAGAGGGTACGGTTCGGAAGGCCGGTGAGCGGGTCGTAGCGCGCGAGGCGCTCGAGGTCGCGCTCGGTGCGTCGGCGCTCCGCGACATCCGCGGCGACGCCGACGGCGCCGATGACTTGGCCGTCCTTGTCACGCAGCGGTGTGTAGTGGACCTCGCACGCGAGATCGCCCAGCGCGAGCGTGTCGGTGACATCCTCACCGGCGAGCGTCCGTTCGAGGTCGGCGAGGATCTGTGGGTGATCGCGATACAGCTCCCGGGCCGAGCGGCCGACGGCCTCACCCGGCTTCAACCCGAGGACA
>Ga0070741_10000938_pt1 | contig 95990 bp, 83 predicted proteins | sample Coa_R1_4_FD_66440 | JGI IMG/M metagenome (GOLD analysis project Ga0070741, IMG submission 66440) | Surface soil microbial communities from Centralia Pennsylvania, which are recovering from an underground coalmine fire - Coalmine... | ecosystem: Environmental > Terrestrial > Soil > Unclassified ...
AATGGCCGAGCAGTTCTGGCGCTTGCGCCGCGCCCGTGTCTTGGAAACTTCGCTCCTCGATTCCGACCAGGTCCTGATCCCGCATCTGGCCGCTATCCAGCGCATGATGACCTCCGCCGAGCGCGGTTTCCACAAAGCCCTTGCCGTTTTACGCCAACTGCAAAAGGACCGTGGCTTCGTTCCGCAAACACAGAACCGCGACTGTGAAGGAGCGGCTGGCTTCGTTCCGCAATCCGATCAGAACCCCGACTGTCAAGGAGGGGTCAAGCTGACCGCAACCGAGCCGCGCCCGAAGGAAGCGGTCGCCGCTGGCTTCGTTCCGCAATCCGATCGGAACCCCGACTGTCAAGGAGGGGTCAGACTGACCGCAACCGAGCCGCGCCCGAAGGAAGCGGTTGCTAACGGCTTCGTTCCTCCACCGTGCCCGAAAGACGAAGATATCGACCCGGCCGATTGGGCCCGCGCCTTCGCAGCGCGTCACCGTGTTCATGCAAAAATAAGCTCCTAGCCGTGTAAAGCAGGCTTTTCGCCTGCACAGTTCTTCGACAACCGAATAGTTCTGTGCTCTTGGTGCGGCCGTAGTGTATCGTCTGCGGCCCACCTTAGAATCGAGTTGTGCCTCACTCCTGCACTCTGATTCCCGGCGATGGTATCGGCCCGGAAGTCGCGCACGCTACTTGCCGCGCTGTAGACGCCACCGGTGTCGATATTGCATGGCGGCGCGCGGAACTGAACGAAGCCATCATTCTCGAAGCAGGGAAGACCTTACCCAAATACGTTCTGGATTCCCTGGATGAAACGCGTGTCGGCCTGAAAGGGCCTGTCACCACGCCGGTTGCAGAAGGTTTTCAGAGCATCAATGTCGCTCTACGAAAAGCGTTGGATCTCTACGCAAACGTGCGCCCGGTCAAAACGCTGCCAGGCATCAAGACGCGATTTGCAGACGTGAAAATCGATATGGTGATCTTTCGCGAAAACACGGAAGACCTCTATTCCGGCCTCGAACACGAAATCGTGAAAGACGTCGTCACCAGTCTGAAAGTAATCACGCGCACGGCCTCGGAACGCATCGCCCAAACCGCTTTTGAATTCGCGCGCAATACCGGGCGGAAGCTGGTCACCGCCATCCACAAAGCGAATATCATGAAGCTGGCGGATGGTCTATTTCTCCGCTGCTGCCGCGAAGTATCCAGACACTATCCGGAGATCCAATACAAAGAGTTGATCGTTGACAACGCTTCGATGCAGCTTGTCATCCGTCCGGAAACATTTGACGTGCTCCTTCTGCCGAATCTGTATGGCGATATCGTTTCCGATCTCGCGGCTGGATTAGTAGGCGGCCTCGGCATCGTGCCCGGCGCAAATCTCGGCGATACGCATGCGGTCTTTGAAGCAGTGCACGGCAGCGCGCCCGATATTGCCGGTCAGGGCAAGGCGAACCCGACCGCGCTCATGCTCTCCGCTGTCATGCTGCTCACTCATATCGGTGAACGCCAAGCTGCCGGTAAATTGCAAAGCGCGATCGAAAGCGTCTACAGGGAAGGAAAATCCCTAACGAGGGATGTAGGTGGCACCGCGTCCACAGAGGACTTTACGGACGCGGTCATTCGCGCCATCAGAACTTAGAACAGAACCCCGACCGTGAGGGAGGGGCTTGGTCTTACAACCCCTTTTCCCCCAGAAACCCGATCAGATCCACAATACGATTTGAGTAACCCCACTCGTTGTCGTACCAGGAAATCACTTTCACAAGGTTTCCGTCCAGCACTTTTGTCAGTTCGCCATCGACAATCGAACTGTTCGGATTGTGCAGTAGGTCGCTCGACACAACCGGATCTTCCGTGTACGCCAAAATGCCTTTTAGCTTGCCGTTGGCGGCCTCCTTCAACGCGCCATTCACGGCTTGCGCATTCACCGGTTTCTTAGTTACTGCGACAAAATCCACTACCGAAACGTCGGGAGTCGGCACGCGCATCGAGTAGCCATCGAGCTTGCCATTCAATTCCGGCAATACGAGCCCGATCGCCTTCGCCGCGCCCGTCGAAGTAGGAATCATATTGAGCGCCGCGGCGCGCGCCCGGCGTAAATCTTTGTGCGGAAAATCCAGCACATTCTGGTCGTTCGTATAGCTGTGAATCGTCGTCATCGAGCCCTTCTCGATGCCGAACGAATCATGCAAAACCTTCACCAGCGGCGCAAGGCAATTCGTGGTGCACGAGGCATTGGAAATAATGGTGTGCTTCTTCGGGTCGTACATGTCGTCGTTGACCCCCAGCACAATCGTCACGTCTTCATTCTTCGCGGGCGCCGAAATGATCACCTTCTTCACAGAGCCGCGCAGGTGCTTCTTCGCATCTTTAGCATCGGTAAAACGCCCGGTGGATTCCACCACAACCTGGACCCCAAGGCTGGCCCAATCGATCTCTGCCGGGTCCTTGATCGCGAAAATCTTGATCTTCTTGTTGCCGATCTGAATGCTATCGCCATCGGCCTTGATCTCTTCATCCAAATGGCCGAGGATCGAATCGTACTTGAGCAAATGGGCGAGCGTCTTCGTGTCGGTCAAATCATTTGCCGCAACAAACTCGATATCCGGATTCTTTAACCCGGCCCGGACAACATTTCGCCCGATGCGGCCGAAGCCGTTAACTCCTACTTTAATTGGCATATCTCTTTCTAGTTTAGGCGGATGCCCCATGCGTCCGTGATACAACTGCATGGGAGCTGCCAGTATGGCTATCTTGCCCCGGACATTTTGGGCGGCGCTGGGCTTCGCAGGTCTCATGGCTGCGTCCCCCGCCGATTCGCCTCCTGACACGACCCAGCAGAACCAAATTCTGCAGCGTATCGGCGATTACGCCGGACAATATGTCGAACGCCTTCCCAATTTTGTTTGCGAACAGGTAATTTCGCAATTCCAGGCTGGCCGGAGAGGCAAACACTGGCGCAAAGGCGACACGCTCTCCTCCAAGCTGATGTACAACGAAGGCCGCGAAGAGCGCACGTTAGAGCTGGTCAATAACCGTCCCGTGCAGTCTAAAATGCGCTTCTGGCGTACCCCGCTCGTCACCGAAGGTGAATTTGGCATGCTGCTGGAAGACATTTTCCGAGCATCCAGCCACGCCAGATTTCAATGGGATCATTGGGATTCGGTACAGGGCAAGCAGCTTGCTGTCTTCAACTTTTTCATCGACAAACAGCATTCGACTCTGCGGTTGAGTCTCAGCGATCTTGCCAAAGCGATAGTGCCCTATCACGGCTCCATTTACGCGGATTCCGATTCGGGCGAGATCTGGCAAGTTACCAATACTGTCTCCGAGATCCCGGGCGCCCTTCAAACCAAAAGCCTCACGACAACCATCAAGTACGGCAAGATCGACATTGGCGGCAAAACCTATCTGTTGCCCGTCCATGCAACTGTAATGGTCGTCACCAATGTCGAACGCGATCGGAACGAGATCGATTTCACCGGCTACCGCAAATTTGAAGCCGAATCCACTATCACCTACACGCCCGGCCCGGACTCCCCGCCCAAACCGTAGTGTCTGTAATTATCGAATGGTGCTTCTATCTAAGCTAGCCATCCTTTCTTCCCTATGCTGTTATCTCAGTTGGGGAGCATCCGGACTGAGCGATGACCCGGAAAACTTCAAAATCGAAGTCACCGGATCGGCCTGGTTGGTCGATTCGAGCGGTACCATTCAGGCGAACGGCGCGCCTATCGATCTCGTCACGGACCTTGGCGTCGGGCAGCAACAGCCGACGTTCTATGGACGGCTCGCCATCAAGCCCGGTCGCCGCCACCGGATCGTCGTAGAAGGAACCCCGTTCCGGCTTTCCGGATACAACGTTGTCAACCGGAGCGTCACATATAGAGGGCAAACGTTTAACGTGAGCCAGACGCTCCAGTCGAATGCGGACTTCAATTACCTGTTCGCGGGATACCAGTTCGATGTGCTGACCGGCCCTATGGGACATCTCGGGTTTTCCGTAGGTGGCGCTTATTTGGATGCTACCGGCACCATTCGTGCGGTCCAAACTAATACGTTTGCCACTAAGTCGGAAACGGTTGGCCTACCTCTCGCCGGAGCCGAGTTTCGCATTTTCCCCATCCCCGGCCACAAGCTCCTTGCTATCGAGGGTGGCATTCGCGGCATGAGCGTCGGCAATTACGGGCATTATCTTGAAGGCACAGGGAACGTCGGGCTTTCTTTCGGCCCGCTCACGTTGCTGGCGGGCTACCGCGACGCGCGCGTCGATCTGCATGAGGCGACCAGCGCCGCAAGCGGCGTAAACGTTCGCTTGAAAGGCCCGATCTTTTCGATGCAATGGAGGTGGTAAGTCGTGCAAGACCTGCGTTACGGATGCCGGCAGCTTAGGAACAGTCCTGTCTTCACACTGACGGCCCTGATCTCGCTCGGCTTGGGAATCGGCGCGTCCGTCACCATGTTCAGCGCCTTTCGAGCGGTCTTCCTGCGCTCGCTGCCGTATCGAGATGCAGATCGCCTCGTTGATATCGAAAAAATCGGCGACCACGGTTACACACCCGGAAATACAATCGCCGATCTCGAATTCTTTCGCCGCTATGCGCATTCTTTTCAATCGGCCGCGAGTTACGGCTATTTCAGAACCGTCACGCTGTCCGGCATTCCGGACCCGGCGGACCTTTGGGTGCGCGATGTCTCCGCAGAGCTCTTTCCGTTGCTCGGCGCCAAACCCCTGATCGGCCGGACCTTTCTTGCCTCAGACCTCCACTCGGATGCCCCGCAGACCGCTGTCCTGGCGTATAGCACGTGGCAGAAGTACTTCCATGGCGATCCGGGAATCATCGGCCATACGATATTCCTGAACGAGCAGAGTTACATCGTGATTGGGATCATGCCCCAGGGATTCGATTTCCCCAGGATGGGAACTGCCGCCTGGCTCGCGGATCGCAATCCCGTAACCGACCCCCAGAAAACGTACGGCGGGATCGTGGCACGTATGCGCGACGGCGTTTCGCTCGATCAGGCTCGCGAAGAAGTCAACCGGCTCACTCCGGCATTGCTTCAAAAATATCCGCCTGCGGATCGTCATTTCCGCCTGAAGCTGTACGATGTGGCCACGCAAGAGATTGAGGACTACCGGACTGCGTTCCTGGTGCTGCTGGCGGCTACCGGTTTTCTCGTTCTGTTGGCGTGCCTGAATGTCGCCAGTTTGCTGTTCGCCAGGGCCTCCGTACGCCGGGACGAGTTTTCCATCCGCGGCGCTCTGGGAGCAGGCCGCGCACGGCTCATGGGCCAGGTGCTTACCGAGAGCCTGATGCTTGCCGGTCTCGGAGGAGTGCTGGGAATCGCTCTCGCCTATGCCGGCAATCGCATTCTTCTCACTCTGCTCCCGCCATATCTTCGAATTCCACGGCTGGAGCAAACGCACCTGGATTTCGAGGTACTTGGTTTTGCTGTACTGCTGACCTTTGTCGTTGCGCTTGCGTTCGGGATCTTTCCGGCGCTGGAACTCTCATCAGCGCGCTTCAGTGTCTCCCGCCGGCACAGCCGGACGAGTACGTGGCGCAACGGCGCAGTGTCCATCTTGGAGATCGCGGCTACGCTCATTCTGTTCGCCGGTTCGATCCTGATGATCCGCGCCTTCGTCCGTCTTGTGAACGTCGATCCAGGTTTTCGCACGGCCCATATCCTAACGGCGGGAGTGCCGCCGGGACATGCGTCGCGCCTGAGCCGCCCGCAGCAGGCGCAACGCTACGAAGAACTCCTGCGAGTGGCGCAGTCCGTTCCCGGTGTTGAGCAAGCGGCCCTTACGAGTTATCTGCCATTGGGGCGCGTCCGCGTGCAGTTGCAAATCGATCTGCCGGACCGGGCCGCAACTCACTATCAGGTCGATTTTCATGCCGTGAGCGCGAATTACTTCTCCGTCATGGGGATTCCGCTGTTGCGCGGCCGCCTGTTCAGCCAAACAAATCCGAACGCCGACAAAGGTGCAGCCGTAGTCAGCCGCGCCTTGGCTGACAAATTCTGGCCGGGCATCGATCCAATCGGCCGGCATCTGGCCAACGGCCTCACCGTGATTGGCGTAGTAGGCGATACACGGCACGGCTCCTTGAGTGGAGAGCCGGTACCCGAGTTCTACGAAGACTACGAACAATACCTCGGCCCGGCGGTTGGAACAACACTCGTACTGCGCACTTTTGGAGCTCCCCGTTCTGTTGCGTTGTCCTTGCGCCAAGCCATTCACCGCTTCGATCCCGAACAAGTCGTCGAAAACGAAAACACCATGCAAGCGACGGTGGAGCAATCGATCGCCGCTCCGCGCTTCTATACGATTCTGCTCGGTGTTTTCGCGGTGATTGCGCTCGTTCTCACGCTGATTGGCGTCTATGGCGTGGCATCCTACGGAACGAGTTTGCGCACGCGTGAGTTCGGCATTCGCATGGCGCTCGGAGCGGAACGCGAGCAGTTGATTCGCATGGTCCTCCGGCAGGGTTTGCGCCGCGCCATCGTCGGACTTATCGCGGGCGCGATTGGCGCTTGGATGCTTGCACGCTTCATGGCGGGTCTGGTCTACGGAATTCCGGTGCGTGATCCCGTCTCTTTGGCCATCGCCGCGGGCATTCTCCTCGCGGGAGCGCTGGTAGCGTATTACATGCCGGCCCGGCGAAGCACCAAAGTAGATCCGGCAACCGTGCTGCGCGAAGAATAGTCATGCTACGTTTTGTTTTCTCTGTACTCCTGATTGCAGCTTTATCCGCGGATGCGCAAGAGCACCAGCAGCCCAAACCGAATAGTCCGCCTGAGCAGATGGGCTCGGAGAAGCCGTCCATCACCCATCACAAAATCACCGTGAGGGGCCAGACTCTGGTCTACACGGCGACCGCCGCCCGCATGCCTATCAAGGACGACCAAGGCAAAACGGAAGCTGAGATGTTCTACGTCGCCTATACGCTCGATAACGGCGGCCCCAAGCGTCCGCTCACGTTCGCTTTCAACGGCGGACCCGGTTCTGCCAGCATCTGGCTTCACATGGGCGCGTTCGGACCGAAGCGCGTCAAAATGCTGCCCAACGGATTCATGCCGCCGCCTCCCTTTGAACTGGAGGACAACCAGAACACTCTGCTGGACAAAACCGACCTGGTTTTCGTCGACGCGATCGGAACCGGATACAGCCGTCCGGCCAGTCAGGACCTGGGAAAGAAGTTCTGGAGCCTGCACGGCGATATCCAAGCCTTCGGCGATTTCATTCGCCTGTATCTGCAGAACAACTCGCGCTGGACCTCGCCCTTGTATCTCGCAGGCGAGAGCTACGGCACCACACGCGCTGCCGGTCTTTCCGGTTATCTGGTCGATCATGGCATCGCGCTGAATGGCGTCGTGTTGATCTCGACTGTCTTGAATTTCGAGACTATTGCTTTTGCGCCGGGCAACGATCTTCCCTACGTCTTGTATCTCCCCACGTATGCAATGGTTGCCGCGTATCATCACAAGCTCGCACCGGATTTGGAAGACCATCCCGATGCGCTCCGGCAGGAAGTCGAGAAATGGGCCGCAACGGAATATGCAGTCGCGCTCCAGCATGGCGATGGAATATCACAAGCCGAAAAGCAATCGGTTGTCGACCATCTCGCAAAATACACCGGCCTTCCCAAACAGTACATTGAGCGCTGCAACCTGCGGGTCGATCTTCAACACTTCGACACGGAGCTTCTCCGCGAGCAAGGGAAAGTGGTTGGCCGTCTGGACGGACGCTTTACCGGCGTGGAAGAGCCGCGTACCGAGCAATCTCCCGAATACGATCCCAGCGAAGCCGGCATTCGCCCGCCCTACACGTCGGTATTTGGAGATTACGTGAAGCAGGAACTCGGCTTTCAAACCGACCAGCAATACTACGTTTTGGGCGGCGGCATCGGCCGTTGGGATTATCAAGTGACCGGGTGGTCCGGCTTTGCCGATACCAGCCGTGCGCTGCAGCGCGCCTTCATCAAGAATCCCTACATGCACGTGTTTATTGCGGAAGGCATGTACGACGCGGCAACTCCCTACTTTGCCGTCGATTACACCTTTAACCACATGGGTCTCACCCCCGAAGCCCACAAGAACATTACGCACGATCACTTCGAGGCCGGGCACATGGTTTACATCGACAACACCGCCCTCGCAAAGCTGCGGAAGGACATTGATAACTTGATCGACACAACAGAACCGCGCGCGTCAGCAAGCGGCCAAGAATCCGGGAAACTCTTGCAGTAGCGTCAGAATCAGGTTGGTTATGAGCACATTTACACTAGGAGACGATCTTACAGTGAATCGCCTTGGGTTTGGAGCCATGCGAATCACCGGAGAAGGAGTTTGGGGCGAGCCTAAGAATCCCGAAGAGGCCCGCGCTGTCCTGCGCTGCGCCATTGAGCTTGGCGTCAATTTCATCGACACCGCGGATTCCTATGGACCCGAAGTCAGCGAACGCCTGATCGGCGAAACATTGTATCCGTATCCGAAAGACTTGGTCATCGCCACCAAAGGTGGCCTGACGCGCCAGGGACCGAATAAATGGCAACCGGTCGGCCGTCCCGAATATTTGAGACAGCAGGTGGAAATGAGCCTGCGCCGCCTGCGCCTGGAGCGCATCGACCTGTATCAACTCCACCGCATCGATCCGAAAGTGCCCGCCGAAGAATCGCTCGGCGCGCTGAAAGATCTTCAGCAGGAGGGCAAAATCCGGCATATCGGTTTGTCTGAAGTTTCGCCCGCCGAAATCGAACAGTGCAGCAAGACTGTCCGGATCGTGAGCGTGCAGAACCGCTACAACATGAGCGATCGCGCGCATGAAGATGCCCTGAAGTATTGCGAGGAGCACAGCCTTGGATTCATTCCGTGGTTCCCCGTTGCGGCCGGAAAGCTCGCCGCTCCCGGTGGACCGCTGGAGAGCGCTGCGAAAAGGCACGGGGTTTCGGTTGCGCAATTGTCCATTGCCTGGCTGCTGCATCGCTCGCCTGTAATGCTGCCCATTCCTGGTACTTCTTCTGTAAAGCACCTGGAGGAAAACGTCGCCGCCGCCAGTCTGCGGCTGAATGCGGACGAGTGGCAAGCGCTGGAACAGACCGCCAAAGCCGCTACCGCCTAATGCTACCTTTGGACGAAGGATGTCCTATCTCCGGTGTAGTGTGTGCGACAGCAGCGGCCGGTTGGAGCTGCACGACGGCTCGCTTTCGTGCCCCGCGTGCGGGGACCTGTTGGAGGTAGCTCTCGAAAACCTGGCGGCCGAGCCGGCGCACCTGAAGAGGTGCTGGCTCGAACGGCGCACGTCGCATGCCCCGGAAAACGCCAGCGGCGTTTGGCGCTTTCGCGAATTTCTGCCGGAGTATCCTGCCGGTCAAATCGTTACGCTCTGCGAGGGCAACACGCCGCTCGTCCGCGCCCAACGAACCGCGGAATGGGCCGGTGTTCGCAATCTCTGGTTCAAGCATTTAGGTTGGAATCCGACCGGATCGTTCAAAGATCTCGGTATGACGGCCGGCATCACCGAAGCCAGGTTCACGGGAGCGAAAGTCGTAGCCTGCGCTTCGACCGGCAACACCGCCGCATCCCTCGCTGCTTACGCCGCCCGAGCGGGGCTCACCGCGCGCGTCTATCTCCCCGCTGGACAGGCTTCTCCCAATAAGCTGGCCCAGGCGCTCGATTTCGGCGCCGAAGTGGTTCAGATCGAGGGCAGCTTTGATGACGCGCTCGAAACCCTGCTCAAAAAAACCGGCACCGACATCTACTTCCTGAACTCCATCAACCCGTTCCGCATCGAAGGTCAAAAGACCGCGATGTTCGAACTGCTCGAGCAGTTCAATTGGCGGGTTCCCGATTATCTATTCGTGCCGGGCGGCAATCTCGGCAACTCCTCGGCCTTCGGAAAAGCGTTTGCGGAACTCGTACGTTTCGGGTTTATTGAAAAGCCTCCCAAGATTGTCGTCGTTCAAGCCGAAGGCGCGAACCCGCTGGCCCGCATGTGGAGATCCGGCACACGCGAGCTACAGCCGGTTACGTCTCCGGAGACTGTCGCCACGGCGATCCGCATCGGCAATCCCAAATCCTGGAAGAAAGCGTTGAAGGCCATCGAATCGAGTGGCGGCTTCGTCATGGATGTAACGGACGAAGAAATCGGAGAGGCGAAATCGATGATCGGTCGCGATGGCATTGGCTGCGAGCCGGCTTCGGCGACTACGCTGGCCGGAATCCGGAAGCTCAAGCTCGATCGCGATGCAACCATAGCCGCGATTCTCACCGGGCACGCGCTGAAAGACACGGACTACATCACAAAATTCCAGCAGAGCCGCGAATCGTATCAGACTTGTGCCTCCCGATCTTGAAATCAGCGTGCCGGGCTCGATTGCCAATCTGGGCCCCGGCTTCGACACCCTGGCTGTTGCCGTCCAGCTTTATCTGCGCCTCGCGGTGACGGTTGGTCCGGGCGAAGGCGAGCTGCGGTTCCGTTTTCTCGATTGCAAACCAGACGGCGAAAACTACATCGAACGCGCCTTCCGCTTTTTAGCCAAGCAGCGCGCCGGCGAGTTCCCGTCGCTCTCTATCGACGTGTCCAGCGAGATACCTACCAAGGCCGGTCTGGGCAGCAGTGCCGCCGCGACGGTCGCAGGACTCCGGCTCTACGAAGCTATCGGCGGTCCGCTTCCGGAACAAGGACTGCTGAACGCCGCTTGCGCGCTGGAGGGCCATCCGGATAATGTGGCGGCGGCGCTGCTCGGCGGACTCACTGTCAGTTGCCAGCTTTCCGATAGGTCCTCCTACGCTGTTCAACTCCACTGGCCAGAATCTCTGCAGTTTCTCGTACTCACACCGGAGTTCGCATTGCCCACGGTGGCCTCCCGCAACGCGCTTCCCGAAAAGATCAGCCGCGAAGACGCCGTATTCAATATTCAGCGGGTCGCGCTGTTTCTGCAGGTGGTTCAAACCGGAAACTATTCGCTGCTTCGCGAGGCCCTGCACGATCGTCTGCATCAGCCATTCCGCCAGAGACTAGTTCCCGGGTTGGAGCGAGCCTTGGCGTTAGAACATCCTCATCTGCTGGGCGTCTGCCTGAGTGGCGCTGGACCGTCGATCGTCGCCATCGCAGAAAAAAACTTCGACGAAATCGAACGGCTTCTCGAACGAAGTTTCCTTCCAACTGGCCTGCCCTTCCGAATTCGCAGACTTTGCGCGCATCAAGCGGTGGGGCACACGATCTTGTCGTCCGCCTGAGCCGCTTTCCCCATCCCGCACTCTTTGTGTACGGCCCGGACAGCGCGGTCCAAATGATCCAGGCGTACCACGATGCCGATGGTCAACTCGCTCGATCCCTGCGCAATGGCGATGATGTTGATCTTTTCGCGTGAGATTGCGGTGAAGACACGCCCCGCAAGTCCCGGCGTGCCTCGCATCCCTTCACCGACCACAGCGAGTAACCCGACATTCTCGTCCACTTCAATCGGCTTGAGATATCCATGTGCCAGTTCGATTGAAAGGTTCGCTTCGAGCGCTTCCAAGGCCGCCGTCACGTCCTGCCTGCGAATGAGGAAACAGAAACTCTGCCGGTAGCTGGAGCTGGTAAACACCAGAATCTCGACGTTCGCGAGGGCGAGGGCATCCAAAGCGCGCGCCATCAAACGCGTTCCGCTCAGCGTGGAGTTGGCCGGCTCCATCGAGATCAGCGCCACGTTTGACATCGAGGTGACTGCTCGCGCGCCTTTCGGCTCGTCGAAGCGCGAGACAATTTTCGTTCCGGGCTTCTCCGGGGCAAAGCTGTTTTTGCTCCAGACCGGAATCTGTTTTTCCACCAGCGGAGCCAGCGTGCGCGGATGCAGGACTTTCGCTCCGTTGTAGGCCAGTTCGGCCGCCTCCGCATACGTTACTTCGTCCAGTACGGCCACGTCGGACACGAGGCGCGGGTCCGCGGTCATGATTCCGTCGACATCGGTCCAGATCCAAAGCTCGTCGGCATCCATCGCCGCGGCCAGAATCGAAGCCGAAAAATCGGATCCACCGCGGCCCAGCGTCGTAGTCCGCCCGTCGACTGTCGCGCCATTGAATCCGGTAATCACCGGTACAATGCCTTGTTCAATGAGGGGCTGTAGCCGCTGCTGGCATTTTTCGCGTGTTAAGTCCATGAGCGGCGAGGCATTGCCGAAGACTGCGTCCGTCACGATCAGGTCGCTGCCATTCACAGCTCGCGCGGGGATGCCGGTCGCTTCCAAATAACGTGCCAGCAGGACCGATGACAGCCGTTCCCCGATGGCAATGGCTTCGTCCACGGACCGCGGCGGACGTTCTCCCAGCATCAAAATTCCATTGGCGATGCGCTGAAATTCCGCCACAAGCCCCTTCACTTCCTCGTGAGCCGGCCCGTCCCCGAACAGGTCTTTGCACGCATCCACGTGCCGTTCCAGCAAGGTTTGAAGGCTCGCATCTACCGCCGCCCGATCGCCCAGCTCGGCGCGCCGCAGCGTCTCGAGCAGCAAATCCGTCACCTTTGACATCGCGGAAACCACTACCACCAGGTTCGAATGAGGCCGTTCACGGGCGATGATGTCGCGCGCTGCGCGCATCCGGCCGGCGCTCCCCATGCTGGTGCCGCCGAACTTCATGGCTAACAAGTTTTTCAAAGCAGTCGTCCCAAGCTTTAGCAGTACACGGAAAGGCTTGCAGTTGGCCAGCCGACTGTGTAATTATTCATAGTAGTGAATAAAGATTCACAGGAGGTATTTTAGTGGCCGCTTCCGTCTATCAGCCAGCATCCCATGCTCCGGGAATCAGCCTCCGTCATGACCTGGATCTTTCCACGGAACAGCTCCAGGGTTTGTTGGATTTAACCCAGCACGTCAAGCAGTTCCGGCCCCGCTACGCGTCGGCGCTCAAGGGGCGTTATCTGAGCCTTCTGTTCGAGAAGCCGTCGCTCCGAACCCGAATGACGTTCGAACTCGCGATTAAACAGCTTGGGGGCGATTGCGTGGTGCAAACCGGTATGATTGGCGATCGCGAGCCGCTGAAAGATGTCGCACGGAACCTGGCACGCTGGACGGATGCGATTGTGGCCCGGACCTTTGAGCAATCGACAATTGACGAGCTGGCGCGCTGGTCCGGTCTTCCTGTGATAAACGCTCTTAGCGATCTCTATCATCCGTGCCAGGCGTTGGCCGACATGTTCACGCTAAAAGAACATGCGGGCCGCCTGCGTGGATTGAAGCTCGCCTATGTAGGAGACGGCAATAACGTGGCGCATTCGCTGGTGCTGTGCTGCTCCCGGCTCGGCATTCACTTTTCGATTGCCACGCCCGCCGGTTACGGGCCGAACGCGAAGATCGTCGCCCAAGCGCGACAGTTCGCGAAAGCTTCCGGTTCCGAAATTGAAATCCTGCAAGACCCCTTAGAAGCGGTTCGATCTGCCGATGCAGTGTATACCGATGTCTGGGCCAGCATGGGACAGGAATCTGAAGCGGAAGAGCGAAAGAAATTGTTTGCGGCATACCAGGTAAACGAAGAGCTTCTCGCGCAGGCGCGAAACGGGGCGTATTTCATGCACTGCCTGCCTGCGAAGCGCGGGCTCGAAGTAACGGATGCGGTCATGGAATCGCCGCAATCGATTGCTTTCGATCAGGCCGAAAACCGCCTGCACGTGCAAAAGGCGCTGTTGTTGACCGTGCTGCAATAGCCGGTCACAAAACTTCTCAATGAACAAAGTAAACGCAAAGAAAGTAGCACTCGCCTATTCGGGCGGGCTTGACACCTCCATCATCATTCCGTGGCTCAAAGAAAACTATCAGTGCGAAGTAGTCGCGGTGTGCGGGGACATCGGACAGGGCGGGGAAGAGCTCGACGGCCTCCGCGAAAAAGCCCTGAAAACCGGAGCCTCCGAAGTTTATGTCGAGGACATGCGCGAAGAGTTCGTCACCGATTACCTTTGGAAGCTGGTCCGCTCCGGCGCGGTTTACGAACATAAGTATCTGCTGGGCACATCCATCGCGCGTCCCCTGCTCGCGAAGCGCCAGGCGGAAGTTGCGCTCCGGACCGGCTGCGACGCGCTGGCACATGGCTGCACCGGTAAAGGCAACGATCAGGTTCGGTTTGAACTTACTTACAAGGCCATCGCTCCGCAGCTTCCGGTGATCGCCCCCTGGCGCGAGTGGGACATCGTATCGCGTGAAGATGCCATCGAGTACGCGAAAATCCACAAGGTGCCGATCGCGCAATCCACGACCAAGATCTACAGCCGCGACCGCAACATCTGGCACATCTCGCACGAAGGCGGTGAGCTCGAAGATCCTGCCAATGCGGCTCCTGAGCACATCTGGATGCTGAGCAAGAGCCCCGCCGATGCTCCTTCGAGGCCCGCCGAGGTAACAATTGGTTTCAACAGCGGTATCCCGGTCGCACTCAACGGCCAAGCACAACTGAGCGGCGTCGCTCTCTTAGAGCAACTGAACCAGATTGGCGGCGAGCATGGCATCGGCCGAATCGATCTGGTCGAAAACCGCTTCGTTGGCATGAAATCGCGCGGCTGCTACGAAACGCCCGGCGGTACGATTCTGATGGCCGCTGTTCGCGAACTCGAAGCTCTCACACTCGACCGCACCACACTGCATTACAAACAGAAAGTGGCGCTCGATTACGCCGAGATGGTCTACAACGGCCTGTGGTTCACGCCTTTGCGCGAAGGGCTCGATGCCTTCTTCGCAAAGATCGCCGAGCCCGTCACCGGCGAAGTCACGCTGCGGTTATACAAGGGCAATCTGGAACCGGTCAGCCGCAAGAGCCCGAACTCGCTCTACAACCTAGATATCGCCAGCTTCACCATGGGAGCGGGTTACGACCAGAAGGACGCCTTGGGATTCATCAACCTGATCGGGCTTCCCATCAAAGTGAGGGCATTGATCGGAAAGTGAGCGGTATGAAACTCTGGGGCGGCAGATTCGAAACCGGCCCCTCTGAGGTTTTCGAGCAGTTCTCCGGGTCCCTCCATTTCGACCGGGCGCTGCTCGACGCCGATGTCGCGGGCTCACAGGCATTCGCTCGGGCGCTCGCGCGGGAAGGCATTCTGACAAGCGAGGAGTGCGGGCGCCTGGTGAAAGCCTTCGCGGAGATCGCGCAGGAAGCGCAGAATCCCAATTATTTCGACGATGCAGATGACGAAGATGTTCATACGTTCGTCATCCGTAAGCTGAAGGAAAAGGCCGGCGCACTCTCCGGCAAAATCCACACCGGGCGGAGCCGCAACGAGCAGGTCTCGCTCGATGTTCGCCTGTATCTGCGCGCCTGCACCGACACGCTGCGCAAGCAACTCACGGAACTACTCGCAGCGCTCCTCAAGCTCGCAAAAAAATATCCGGACGTCATTATCCCCGGTTTCACACATTTGCGCCGCGCCCAAGCGGTGCTCTGGCCGCATTACCTGCTGGCTTATTTCGAGATGCTTTCGCGCGATTGGGAACGCCTGGAGCAGACCCGCGCACGTATTAACGTGATGCCGCTCGGATCGGGCGCCCTGGCCGGAAGTGGATTTGACTTCAACCGTGAAGCAATTGCCGAAGATCTCCAATTCCCCACCATTACACGCAATAGCATGGACGTCTCGGCGGACCGCGATTTCGCGCTTGACTTTCTTTACTCGTGCAGCATGGTGATGCTGCACCTCAGCCGCCTGGCAGAGGATTGGATTCTCTATTCGGGCGAGGAATTCGGCTGGCTCGCTCTCGGCGATGATGTGACGAGCGGCTCTAGCCTGATGCCGCAGAAGAAGAATCCCGATTCGCTCGAGCTGATCCGTGGCAAATCGGGCCGTGTGTTCGGGGATCTGACTTCGCTCTTTGTGACCATGAAGGGCCTCCCCATGACCTACAACCGCGATATGCAGGAGGACAAAGAACCGCTCTTCGACGCGTTCCATCAAACCTCGGGATCGCTGGCAATGGCAAAGGTCGTAGCCGAATCCGTAAAACTGGATCCAGCCAAAATGCTCGCGGCCGCGGATGAGAGCTGGGTGATTGCAACCGATCTTGCCGAAGAACTCGCCCGCAGCGGCGTGGCGTTTCATCGCGCGCACCAAATTGTCGGGCAGCTTGTGCTCGAAAGCGTCAAAACCGGGAAGAAGCCACGTGACTGGAGCGGACCCGCGCTGGCCGCATTTGCCCCCGAGTTCAAGCCGGAAATGGCGCGCTTGCTGTCCCCTGCGGAAGGCATGAAGACCCGCGAAGTGCGGGGCGGAACCGGCCCTCGCTCAGTCGCTGCCGCTTTGGAGGAAGCAGGGCAGCGCCTCGCCCGCATGCGGTCATGAACAAAAACTTCCGTCAAGGCCAGATCCTCAAAATCATCCGCAGCAAAGATATCTTCACGCAGGATGAGCTCGCGCGGGAGCTTAGCCAGCTCGGAATTCAAACCACTCAAGTCACTTTGTCGCGGGACATGCGCGAACTGGGTCTGGTCAAAACGCCCGAAGGCTACCGGCAGCTTCCCACGGAAGCGCCGCACGATGATCTTGGGAATGTGGCGAACGAACTTCTTCAGGATCTCCGAGTCGCGCAAAATCTGGTTGTGCTCCGCACATCTCCGGGAAATGCCAACTCGCTTGCCATCGCCATCGACCACGAAGAACTGCCTGAAGTGGTCGGTACGGTGGCCGGTGACGACACCGTCCTCGTCATAACACCGGATAGCGAGAGCGCCGCCCGATTCCGGCAGCACATCTTCGGCCTGATTTCGAGCTAAATTGGCGTTGAATGGAACGCCGCAGTTTTCTTGGAACCGCTCTTTCGGCGCTGGCCGCCTCTGGACAGACTCCCACAACGACTCCGGTCTTTATCGAACGCGCTCAGGAAGGCACGCCCTCCCGCGGCAAGATTCTCGCGCTGATCACGCCGCACCTGGATGACGGGCCTATTTTTGCGGGCGGTACTCTCGCAAAGCTCCTGCGCGAAGGATACACGGGCTATTTCATTCGCACGAGCAACGATGAAAAGGACTCGTACCGACTGACACTTGGAGAAACGGTGCTTGCTAACGAGAGGGATACCGCATCGTTTCTGAAAACAACCGGACTGAAGCGATGCTTCGATCTGAGCTATCGCAACCACCGGATGGACGATCTTTCGCGGACCGAACTGCGCGCCCGCCTGATCTTCCTGTTTCGAATTCTCAAAGTGGACACCGTGCTGAGCTATGATCCTTGGGGTCACTACGAAGAGAATCCGGATCATTATGTAACCGCCCAAGCCGTCGAAGCGGCCTGTTGGATGGCCGGGGGAAATCTCGACTACCCGGAGCACTTTGAGGCCGGCCTAAAGCCCCACGGTGTTTCCGAGAAATATTACTTCGCGCGCGGACCGCAACTAGTCAACCGGGTCGTCGATATCGGTCCCGTTCTGGCGGAAAAGGCCGCAGCAATCGCCTCCTGCAAGACCATGATCACGCACATGATCAAAGATCTGAACGATTCGCTTGCCGAGCGAAAGCTCCGACTGCCGCAACTCGCGGAAGCCGATGCTTCGGCCGTCCAGGAGTTTATTCGCGCCGCTTTTCAGGCGCGCGATTACTTGACCGGTTCCAAGTATGGGCTGGCGTACGCGGAAGAGTTTCACTACATCGGGCCGGATCGGTCGCTGGAGGATTACATCTCGAAAAACGCCGTTCCAATCTGAAGCGCTTTTTGGGTCCCCTGAATTGCTGGGCTCGGGCCCAGCGCAGGCTGGCACCGCCCCACATAAAGGGAGTTTTAACTCAGAGCACTAGCCTAGGTTTTCGCGGTCAACGCCAGGATCAGCGTTTCCATTACAACGCGGTCGTCGCGATAGCCGTCGCGGAATTTCTTGTCTGTTTCGTAGATCATCGCGACTGCTTTGGTCAGATGCTCGCGCGTGAAGGCGCCGGACGTTTGCATGACCTGCTCGGCGCGATCGCGCCAGATCCGGACACCGATTTTCGTGAAAAACGCGACGGCCTGCTGCGGCGAGTTCAGGCGCGCTTCTTTTGCGGCCAAGGCCAGGCGGAATTGGGCACTCAGGAAGGTGAGCGCGAGGGGCAGGTACTCGCCTTCGCGCATGAGTATGTCGAGCGAGCGCAACGCTCCCGCGCGGTCGCGTTTTCCGAGCGCATTCACCAGCGCGAAAATCGTGCTTTGCGCGGCGTTGGAGACAAGCACACGCAGATCGTCCATGCTGACGGGCCGCTCTTTCCCGGTAAAGAGAGCGAGCTTGTCGATCTCCGCCGATAAACGGTTGGCATCGCCCCCGACAGCGTCGAGCAGCGCAGCGAGCTCCGCTCCGCCGATCCGCAGACCTTGTTTCTTCGCGAGTTCCTGCGCCAGGAACCGGATCGATTCGGGGGAGAATTGCCGGAACTCTACAACCTCGGGGATAGCAGCATAAAATTGCTGCACGCGTTCGAGTTTGGGCTTATCGTCTCCCGTGAAGTCGAACCGGCTGCATTCGAAGACAATGACCGTGTTGGGTGTAGGGCGTTTCAAGTAAGCCTTCAGGGCGGCTTCGGTTGGACGCTCTGTTTCTTGCGTGCTGCGAGGAAGAGCGAGCTCGGCGCCGCACACCCAGATCACGCGATCCTGCGAGAACAGCGAGAGAGAACAAGCGTCGTCTAAAATCTCGGAGAGCGTCGTATTCTCCAGATCCGTTTGTACGAAGCCATCGTTGCGCGCTTCTCCAGGCAGCAGGCGATCGAGCAGAGCGTTCTTACAAAGCCGCCGTTGATACCCTTCCTGCCCGAGAAACAGATAGACGGGCGCAGGGGGCCGCTTCGCAACTTGCGCCAGGAACTGTTCCGGAGACATGCTGCTTCACCTAAATCCTTAGAAGTTTTCGACCACCGAGCTCACAATATCGCTGGCCAGATCGCGGCCCAGGCGGTCTACGGCGGGACCGCTCTCATCGATAAATTGATGCGGGTCGGAGGCAATCTGATATCGTTCCCGCATAAACCAGCCTGCTCGCGAATACAGGAGCCGGCCGGTCGCGCGCTCGCGCAAGTTGATCGTTAGAACCACAGTGATCGATACCGCGCTGGCCCGGCTCGTGGTCGGGTCGAACACCACGGGACCGACGCTCACGCTGTTCAGAGTGCCATTCAACACGGCATCCGCCACATTGGGATCGTCGACGATGCGGAATCTGGTCCGAGCGTTAAATTCACGGCCAATCTGTTGGGGCAACAGATCCGCGAGCTTGTAATGCATCGAGAGAGTGCTGAATTGGGGGATGGCGATGGTGTGGACGCCTTTGGGCATCAGGTCGGCTTTGCCACCGAAGTGATAGCCGCAGGAAGATAATGAAAGGGCAGCCACGAGGATGCTGAGTGGGCGCCGGGGCAGCCCAAGCGTCCCGAGGAGTCGGGACGCGGTAGCCTGAGAGGCCGCGCCACGTAAACAAGTACACCACGCCAAGCGCCGGCTCACGCTTCGTCGCTCCTTAGGGCGCTGACCAGGTCGGCTGCGGCATCGGCGGTCAGGCGTAAATTGTCACCAACGATCCACAGCCAGGCGGCGCGCGGGTTATTTGGATCGATACGGACATCTCCCGCAATTAATCCGCTTTGACTTGCCACACCGACGCTGTTTGGGGCTTCCTCCTGCTGGCCGCGCACCTCGATCTGCGCGGAGGCGAGCGCCTCCCCAATCTGGGGAGCGGCGATGTCGGCCTGGAACTCGATCCACAGTGAAATGCTGTAGCCGTGAAAAACCGGAGCTTGAATCAGGCGCAAGGACGGCATCGGAATGGCTGCCGTTTGTTCCGTGTGGCTCAGAACGGTCGCCAGATCGCGTTCAATGCGCTGCTCGGTATGCGATAGTTTCTCCGGAGCTTGCTCGCCGTATTGCGAGAGTAGATTAAAGCTGAGTTGTGCATCGAATACGTTTTTGTCGAGTGATCGGAACGCGAGCAGACTGGTGGTCTGCTGATGCAGCTCCGATACGCCTCGCTTGCCGCGTTCGCTCGCAGGTTCGAATACGTGCGCAATGGCCTGCCGGATAGGACGGTAATTTGCCAGTCTCTTCAGAACCAAGCTGAGAGCGCTCGCAGCCGGATGCGCGATGATGACGAGCCAATTTCCATTGGTGATTGATTCGCCTGCAAGTGGAGCAACGATACGCGCCTCGGGTTGATTCTCGAGGTGTCCCGTGCAATCGATTACGAGGAGACGGCTGCCCGCCTGTTTCGCGAGATCGTAAGCCTTGAGCGCCCCTTCGGGCGAGCCCGCAACGAGGATGGCGGCAAAGCCTCGGACCGCCTCTGCATCGAGCGGCTGCACATAGACCGCTTCGCCCTCCTGCTCACCAAAGTTACCGGCCCCACTGGCGGCGAACGTGCTCACTAGTGCGTCTTTGGCGCGGTCTTTCAAAACGTCTTCCAGTTCGCGTCCAAGCAACGTCTCTGCGCCGACCAGGGCCAACTTCACGGGTTTCGTTTTCAACTGTGCTTTAGCCAATTTGATGCTCCGGAACAGAGGCGGGCGGATGGGGCCGCCGGTGCCGGCGAATAATTCCGCCGATTCGAATGATGATTCCGCTTGCTGCATAGGTGCTTGCGAGACTCAGCAGCACCGGCTGCGGCCATGCCCATATCAGGAACGCTGCCCCTCCCACTACCAGGACGATCAGCGGTGTGCGCGGTTTCGAAACACTGACTTGTTTAAAGCTGGGATACCTCCAGGTGCTGACCATGAGCAGGGAAACGATGGCAATGACGACCAGCCAGCCGATGGAAAACGCAAAGGAGCGCACAGGAGAGGGATCGAGAAACACGACCGAGGCCACGAAAGCAGCACCGGCCGGGATAGGCATTCCGACGAAATACTTGCGATCCGGCCGGCCGGGATTCTTGGGCATGGGATTGGTCTGCACGTTGAAACGCGCCAAGCGCACGGCTCCGCATAACAGAAAAAAGAAAGCTACCAGATAGCCGGCGCGCATCAGATGGCTTTGCAGATTGGCTTCGGCAGGGGCGGCGACAAACAATACGCCCCATACAAAAGCGAGCACAGCGGGAGCAATCCCGAAGGTAATCACATCGGCGAGCGAATCGAGCTCCCGGCCGAAGTCACTGGTAGTATTCGTCATCCGGGCAATGCGGCCGTCCAAGCCATCGAAAAACACCGCGAAGCCGAGCGCCTTGGCTGCGATCGAAAAATGCGAATTGAAGCCGTAGTCTCCACCCCGCGCCTGCATGGCTCCTTCGAAGATTTGCAGGATGGCTACGAAGCCCAGGAAGATATTGCCGCTGGTGAACAGAGTCGGCAGCGCATAAGCTGCGCGCCGTGGCCGTTTGCGCGGAGGGCGCAGCCCTGACGCGCCTTGAACAGTCAGACAGCCTCCTGATTTGCGACGCGGTTTGCCAGAATCGATGTTCCGGCCGCGACCCGGTCGCCGGGCTTGACAACAGTGATCCACTCCGGTCCAAACAGGACATCTACCCGCGAACCAAATTTGATATATCCGATCCGCTCCGCCGGAGCGAGCGCGTCGCCCACATGCTTGTAGCAAACGATGCGGCGCGCAATGAGTCCTGCGATCTGACGGCACACGACCCGCGATCCGTTGCCTTCCACGATTAAGGTGTTCTGTTCGTTTTCTAACGAAGCAGCCTCGTGGCTCGCTACCAAAAATTTACCCTTCCGGTAATTTACTGCAGTGACTGTGCCCGGAATGGGCGTCCGGTTCACGTGCACGTCAAAAATGTTTAAAAAGATGCTGATCCGTGTTCGCCCCCCGCCCAGTTCGCGCACTGCTACTACTTTGCCATCGGCCGGCGCGACGATGGCCTCTATAGGAGGCGGCACGCGGTCCGGATCGCGAAAAAAATAAAGGCAAAACGCTGCCAGAACATAGAAGGGTATGCCCACCCATGGCGTGAGAAAGTAAGACAATGCCAGTCCCCCGAAGGTGAGCCCACAGGCATAGTAAATGCCGTCAGAAACTATCCGCAAATTGTTATTTTCTCAAACCCGCAGGCCAAAAGGCCGGCTCGACGGCCTGGCGCGTGCGCGACATAAACGTGGGAGGCTGAGCCAGGAGCGCCCTTGCTTACGCGCGGGGTTCTGTAGGTACCTGAGTTCCACATTATGTCGCGCACCCCGGCCCAGCCATTCTCAACTACTATCTTTAGAGGGGCGTGGCTTTATGTTTCTGAAGCAGTATTACTTAGGTTGCCTTGCGCACGCATCGTATCTGCTCGGAGACGAAGCCAGTTCCACCGCCATTGTCGTCGATCCGCAACGCGACATTCAGCAGTACCTGGCTGACGCCGAGGAGGCGCAACTTCACATTCGCCACGTGTTCCTCACCCATTTTCATGCGGACTTCGTGGCCGGTCATTTGGAACTGCGCGACCGCTGCGGCGCGGCAATCCACCTGGGCGCGCAAGGTCAGGCGGAATACGCCTTTTTAGCAATGAAGGACGGTGATACGCTCGATTTCCCGGGGCTGCGGCTGCAGATCCTGGAGACCCCTGGCCATACCGTCGAATCCATTTCGATTCTCGTCTTCGATCTGCAGAAAGACTGGAGAAAACCATACGCCGTGCTTACCGGCGACACCTTATTCATCGGCGATGTAGGCCGCCCCGACTTACGCGCTTCCCTTGGGTGGACAGCAACCGAGCTGGGCGGCCATCTTTATGATTCACTCCATAACAAGCTCCTGAAGCTTCCCGATGAGACCCTGGTTTACCCCGCGCACGGCGCGGGCTCTCTTTGCGGCAAGCAGCTTTCCTCCGACACAGTATCTTTTTTGGGAGATCAACGCCGCTTGAATTACGCTCTGCAGCCGATGTCGAAGACGGAATTCATTCGACTGGTCACGGCTGACCAGCCCGAAGCCCCTCCGTATTTCACTTACGATGCCATCCTTAATACCCGGGAGCGCGCTACGCTAGACGAGAATCTCGAGCAGGTTTTACATCCTATGGATGTCGCCGAAGTTCAAGCGCTGCGAGGAGCAGGCGCTCAGATCCTCGACGTGCGGGATGCTGCCGAATTTGGCAAGGGGCATTTTGCCGGCAGCATAAATATTGGACTCGGAGGACAGTACGCAACATGGGCCGGCACGCTACTGGGGCGCGACGAGCCTATTGTGATTGTTGCTGAGCCAGGCCGCGAATACGAAGCCGCCGTCCGCCTGGGCCGGATCGGGTTCGATCACGTCAAAGGTTATCTGCGCGGCGGGATGGAGGCGCTGGCCGGCAGGCCGGACCTGGTGAGATCGACAGAGCGGATCAGCGCCCCGATGCTGGCAGAAGAGTTGGCGGGCGCCGATCCGCCTTTATTGCTGGATGTCCGAACTCCGCGTGAGTGGGCAGCCAGGCACATTGACGGTAGCGTAAATGTGCCGCTCAATCATTTGCCGGAACGAATCGCCGAGTTACCCCGCAACCGGCGGATTGCGGTCTATTGCGCGGGCGGCTACAGGTCGTCGATTGCGGCCAGCATTCTGCATCAATATGGAATTACCGATTTGATTGAATTGGCCGGCGGCCTGGCGGCTTGGGACACCGCTTCCCTAAACGCCCTAGCCGTCACGCGCTGAACATTTGGAGCCATATGCCTCTTTTTATCGTTCGTCATCAACACGATCCAAATCGCTGCCCGGCAGCCGATCCCTACAATGGGGCCAATCTGCTAAACCACCTCAGCCGGCCTAACTTTCGGAAATACGGCCTCACAGTGCAAGGCGAAGCGGTCGCGCGCGGAGAACACACTCTCTATATGATTCTGGAAGCCGCTGACGAAAGCTTGATACGCGAGTACATGGCACCCTTTTCCACGTTTGGGAGCCTCGATATCTATCCGGCTGCCACATGCGCCGGTGTGGCGTCGAGAGGCGGCTGTGACGCGCCTCCGCCTCCTGCCGAAACGTTGGTGCCCGCCGTCGATCCCGAAGAGGCATGCCAACAGGCGATTGAGGATGGGCTCGTGGTCCACCGCGCGCATCCATTGAATGGCGAGACGTCCATTCCAGCGCTGATCGGCGGCGTTGTCATGCCCAACGCGAGGTTCTACGTCCGCAACCATTTTCAAATTCCAAAGATCGAGCGGGCGAACTGGCGGCTGAAGGTAAGCGGGTTGGTGGAGCGCCCTCTGAACTTATCCTGCCGGGACATTTCCAACATGCGTTCGGAATCGAAGCTGGTGACCTTGGAGTGCGCTGGAAACGGCCGTTCCATGCTGGAGCCGCGCGTGAGCGGAGAACAGTGGAACCTCGGCGCCGTCAGTACCGCGGAGTGGACTGGCGTGTCCGTGATGGAGGTTCTTGATCGAGCCGGCGTGAAAGCGAATGGGCGGCACATCGTCTTCCGCGGCGCCGATAGCGGCACAGTCGAGGGACTCACCCAGCCGATCCCGTTCGAGCGCGGCTTGAGCGTAGAGGATGCTCGCTGGTCCGAAGCCTTACTCGCGTATGCAATGAATGGGGAACCGCTTCCGTTACAGCATGGCTTTCCGCTGCGGGTAATTGTGCCCAGTTGGTACGCCGTCGCTTCGGTCAAGTGGCTAACCGAAATCGAAGTGGTGGATCAGCCGTTCCATGGCTATTACCAGGCCGAGAAATATCAATTTGAGCGGCAAGTGGACGGGCACGTGAAGAGGGAGCCGGTTACGCTGCAGCGCGTACGAAGCCTAATTACGGAGCCAGCCGAGGAAGCGCAAACGGGCTGTGGCGAGCTTGCGGTGCGCGGCGTTGCCTGGTCTGGCGCGGCTCCTATTGCGCGTGTGGAGGTCAGGCTGGACGACGGGCCGTGGCAGGAAGCTCATCTGCTGGGGGAACGAAAGCGGCACAGTTGGCAATGGTGGGAGTTAATCACCAGAGTCGAGAAACCAGGTGACTATCTGATCCGCGCCCGCGCAAGCGATATGAGCGGCCAGACTCAGCCGGAATCACCGGAGTGGAACCGGCTCGGATATTGCAACAACGCGATACAGCGAGTTAAGGTCGCGGTGCGGTGAGCGGCTTGACATAGCTCTTTTTCAGCTTCAGGACGACACCGGCGTTGCGATCCGCAACTTCACTTACTCTATATTCAGCAACCGCTCCAAGCACCTGGGCAATCTCGGAAGGAGTGAGTTTGTAATCCTCCGCCAGCCAAGCGGCCATGTCGCTGGTAGCTTCTTTGAAGGCGTCGTCGACCGAGCCGTCCAGGCCCATGGTGATAATGGCGTCAGGAGTCTCTATGCGAGGGTCGCCGATGTGTTTATTCGGAATGACGTCGACGGTAAGTTCGACGTCCATCGAAGTTTCGAGCGCGTCCCCGGTGAGTTCGCCGTCTCCCTGGGCAGCGTGTCCGTCGCCGAAGTAAAGCAGCGCTCCGGGATTTGAGACGCGCAGGTAGACCGTTGCACGTTCTCCGACTTCGTTGAAGTCCATATTGCCGCCAAAGAAGCCCGAATCGCCCGTGCCTGGGGCTGCTTGTGCAGGGCCGGGTGCAGTTGCGATGCACCCGAGCATCGGCCTGAGCGGAACAGTGAAGTGAGCCAGGTGCTCGCCGGGTTTGTCCGGCGCTGCGGTACCTTTCGCCAGATTCAGATGCCATCGGACATCTTTGCCCGTATCTTTCATCTTGACCGCCAAATCGCTATTCAGCGCGCGGTCGACAATGCCATCGTCGCTGATCGCCCAGTCACGGTTAAGGCGAAGTCTGCTGATATGCACCACGAGTACGTCGCCCGGCATTGCGCCCTCAATATAGAAAGGGCCGGTCTCCGGATTACCGCCCGCGACGCGGCGGATTCCCTTAGCGTCGCTGCCGCCCGCATCCACCGTGGTGGTGTGAATCGTATCTCCCGGCGAGACTGTCAGAACGGGCTTATTGAGCGCGGAGAATTGACGGTAGAACACGGTGGGCGTGAATTCGTGGCGCTGCGGCGCCCGGTGGTTCAAGGGAGGCACCGGTCTTGCGGTCAGGGTGAACTTGTAGGGACGGTCCGGCTGCCCGGCATCGGTGGCGATCATGGTTCCGGTGAAAATTCCTTCTTTAATGGCGCCCTGAACGTCAAAGGTATCCTTGTGTTCGTTTCGGGCAACGAAGTGAATCGAATTGCCGCTTACGGTCCCTTCGAGCTTATTGCCATTAAGATCGCCAGTGAGCTTCGTGCCCTGCTGCTGGAGTTCCAGGCGCATGTAGCGGGGTGTACCGAAGAAATCTTCGGTGACGATCCAGCGTCCGGCAAGCGACGGCGCCTGGGCAGGAGTGGCAAGGGCGGCGAAACCAAGCAGACCGAGGGAGACCATAGTGCGGTTCATGTATACTCCTGCTACGCGAATTTAGGAGGAAAGTTCCCGGCGTGTCGTAAAGTGGAGGCAGAGGCGTCCGAGGATTGGCTCACCACCATCATCATGTACACGGTACCGGCTGGATCTTACGCCTGTCGCTGATCGCGACGCTCGTTTTCACTGCTTTTGAGGTGTTTGCGGGCCTGTGGTCGGGCAGTCTGGCGCTGCTGTCGGACGCAGGACATAACTTTACGGATGTTCTCGCCCTGCTGTTGGCCGCCGTCGGCTTGTACCTGCAAGGGAAGCCTGCGAACGAGACGAAGACGTACGGGTACCAGCGCGCCGGCGTGATCGCGGCCTTTCTGAATGCGGCAACGCTGGTGCTTATTTCGCTGGTCATCTTCTGGGAAGCGGCCGTTCGCATAGTCCATCCCGAGCCTGTGAATAGCCGCGTGATGCTGTGGGTCGCCGTCGGGGCGCTGCTTTTGAACGGCGCGATTATGCTGGCCCTTCACGAAGGACAGAAGGACGATCTCAATTTGCGCGCTGCGTTCATTCACATGATGGGCGATGCGGTGGGCGCGGCGGCGATTATTGTGGGCGCGATTGTAATTACGTATACAGGATGGACGTATATCGATCCGATCCTCTCAATCGCGCTGGGATTGCTGATCTTGTATACGTCGTGGGAAATTATCCGCGAGTCGCTCAATATTCTGCTGGAGGGCCTGCCGCGCGGGCTGGAACTAAAGAAAGTCACGACTGCGATGGGCGAGGTGGAGGGCGTTTTGGATGTGCATGATTTGCACATCTGGAGTTTGGGGTCCAACACGCACGCGCTCAGTTCGCACGTCTTAATTGAGGACATGCCGCCTTCGGCAAGCGAGCGTATTCTGAAGCGCATCAATTGCGTGTTGCGCGGATTTGGCATCCATCACACGACCATCCAGTTCGAGCACGTGCCGTGCGTGCTTTCGGATAACGGCTGCCAAATGACGGGAGATCATGACCACGAGCATGATCACCAGCACTAGATCGGATTTTGTGTTACCTCAGCGGAAACCCCAGAAAACGCTGACATTGAGCCGGAGGCGTCAGCGTCCCCAAAGCGTGAAAACCGCATATCTCAAGGCAATTGAGAGCCGCGCGGCGCTACATATTGCAGCGTCAAAAACACCTCGTGCGATTGCGGCGTAGCTCCCGGTTCGACGTCGTGGCCCATTGGTCCGCTTTGCCATCTCGCGGCATATTCCAGAGCGGCACTATTGAGCGAGGCATTGGTCGACTCGATTACTTCCAGATCGGATAATCGGCCGTTAGAAGACTGCATTCCATGCAGCACCACGATTTGTCCTCCGCCGTCGTTGGAGACGCCAGTTGTAGGCACAAAGCTCCGCAAACGCCAGGGCGGGCTCTCAATGGGACCCATCCCGACGGCGTTCAAGCCTGAAACATCGAGTGCCGCCGGATTTTCTTTCGCATCTCCGACGCTCTCCGTTTCCGCTTCGATGATGGTGTGCCCACCCTGTGTAATGGTGAACTTATTCGCGATAGCTCTGTCGTGAAATTGCAATCCCTTCGAATAATCGTAGAGAACATACAAGCCCGGAATGGGAGAGTAAGTGACGAGGTTGTTCAGCTTGGGATCGACGCAATACTCCTGATCGTCCCAGTGGCGTCCCCCGCCCGTGTTCTTGTTTCGGAGTGAATGCGAAACCAGCACGCAGACCAGGTCCGCGCCATTCAGTGTCGCGGCTGCGGTCCGCAAAGAAGCATAGGGGCCCAGCATGGGTTGCGAAAAGAAGATGGCCTCGCGCACTTGGGTCAGCCGCAGAGGCAGGGAATCGGCCGGCTGGTTGCTGTACAGCACGCGGCTCTTGTACAGATTCACCACCGAATACGAAGGTCCCTGCGCAGTCCAGCGATACAGGTTCGGTCCCGGCGATGTATTTTCCATCTGCCATACGCCGTCGGAGCTAGTAGATCCGAACGCCGTAAACTTCGTCTTTAGATCGTAGGGATACCCTTTCTCCCTCACGTTTCCGTGCTGGTAAGCATTGATGAGCAGGCCGATGGTCGAGGCGCGCTGGTTTACATCTTGCACTGGCTGAGCATCGCCGGTAACCAGTTCAAGCGGATCCGCGGGAACAGCCGGCTCCTGTATAGAAGCCATTTGCGCAATTACTGGCGTGCATATCAATCCGAAAAAAGCGAACGCACGCAACAACCTCAACATGACGCAGTCTCCTAGGAACGTTCTTTCATAACTCTCTTCAACCGCTGCCACGATTGATCTCGCGCCTTCTTATTTGCTTCCGTCGCATCGGGCGCTTCGCCAGCCCGCATGAAGCCATGCCCCGCGCCTTCGTAAACCACAGGCTCATACGTCTTGCTCAGTTCTTTCATCGTCTGTTGCGTGGCCGGAACTGTCGAAGAAATGCGGGCATCGTTTCCCGCGTAAAACCCGTAAACGGGCGCCGTGATTCGCGCCATCGCGTCTTTCGGTGGTGGTGGCCCATAAAACACCAAAGCGGCAGCCAGGCCGGAACGGTTCGTGGCGAACCGGAAGCTCTGCCCGCCTCCCCAACAGAACCCGGTCACAAATAACTTGTGCTCCGCCGCTGGAAGCTTCAGCCCATAATCCGCGGCGGCGTTCAAGTCAGCGGTGATTTGATCCGGATTCAAATGGCTCACTTTCTCGACTGCTTCGCTCTGCGTAAAACTGGTGCTGCGCCCGCCATCCGGCCCCGTCCCGGACAGAAGATCGGGAGCCACGGCAATGTATCCGGCCGCGGCGAACTCATCGGCCACTTCCTGCACCCAGTCCGTCATGCCGAAGATCTCATGAATCACTAAAATGACGGGCGCCTTGGATTTGGTCTCCGGATATGCGATGAACGTTTCTACTGCCCGCCCATCGTGTTTCACCGTGACCCACTCGTGATGCCGCGGTGATTTCTCGAGCGCCTGGCGAGCCCAGTCCTGAGCCGAGAGCCCAGCCGCGGCCAATGCGAACACCGTAAGAAGCTTTGTGACCATTTCCTTGTTGTACTACGATTTCGCATCGTCCGAAGTTACCGAGCCCAACCTAAATTGCGCGTGTCCTCAATAACTTACCGGGAATGGCCTGCTTAGGGACCGGGGCGAGAGCGACAATCGCAATACACAGCTTTCAGTTCGTTCAGTACCACTTGCTACCCCCTTACTGCTTTGAAGGGCTTATTGGGATAAACTCTGCGGATTTCCGCAGAAATAGCGTCGCTCTACACCGTCCCGGAATAAGGGTTTGACGCAACGCTAAGTCCTGCCTCAGAGCAGCTTAGGCCCGGTACTGGTAGCTCCCATATGGGTTGCGGGAATTCAGTAATTCGGTTGAACTACAGCTATGCGCCGCGCGAATTCGCGGTTCTTTTTTAGCTTCTTTGGAGGAAATCATTTGAAGTTTTCAAAAACTCTTCTCGTTACCGCAATCGCCGCCCTAGCGCCGATTGCAAGCCACGCTGATCCGATCACACACCACACGAACCTTTCAGTAGCCGGCATGACATTCGACAACTTCACCTGCGAGGTTCATGCGACGGGTTTTGCATCTCCTGATAGCTGCCGTCAGATCAGTGTAGACACAATCACTAAGCCTGGTGATGGGATTCAATTCACCAGCAATTTCCTCGCGGGCTCAGCCTTCTTTACATCGGGAACTGATGCAGCACTCACCTACGACGTCTCTTCAGCAGCCGGTATCAAGTCGGTGGGCCTCGATTTCAATGGAGAGTTGCTCGGATTTGCGATCTCGTCGGTTACTGAGAACGTATGGAATGGCAATCAACTGCTTGCAACCGCCTATGTCGGCTGCGACATAGGTGGCTGCTCTCGTACGGATGAAATCTCCCTCGATGGAGTCTATAACAACCTCCACATCGAAAAGGACATTCAACTGGCCAGCTACTTGGGTTATACCGACGCCAGCATCATTGACCAAACCTTCTGCCAAGCTCCCGAACCAGGTTCCATCGCTCTGATGGGTATCGGACTACTCGCCGCCGGCAGCGTTCTGCGCCGCCGCACTCGCCAGGCAGCGCTTCGCAATAAGCAGCAGTAAAACCCGAAACTACCGGTACGAGACACTAAGAGCGACATGTACAAGCTCTTAGATCTCTCCGGCAGAGTGGCGCTGGTGACCGGAGCCTCTTCCGGTATCGGCGCGGCAACCGTGCAGGTGCTGGCTCAACTGGGAGCCAGCGTTGCGCTCGGTTATCACAAAAATGAGGAAGGGGCCCAACAGGGGCTCCAGTCCATCCAGCAGTCCGGCGGGAAGGCCATCGCTATCCAGGCCGACGTTCGTGAAGCTAAAGAGATTCAGCGGCTGGTCAAGACCACCGTTCAGGAACTCGGGCCCATCGACATCCTGGTCAACAATGCCGGTTGGCTCGTCGAGCGCGTGCCGCTCCTGCAGGTAACCGAAGCCCGCTGGGACGAGATCATCAATTTGAATCTCACCAGCGCTCTCCGCTGTTCTCAGGAGGTCGCGCCCAACATGATCGAGCGCCGGCGCGGAACGATCATCAATGTGGTCTCCATTGCCGGACGAAATGGCGGCGGACCTGGTTCCGGCGCCTACTCCACCGCGAAGGGCGCTCTCATCACCCTCACCAAGTCGCTCGCGAAAGAATTGGCCCCGCACCAGGTCCGGGTGAACGCCGTGTCCCCCGGCGTGATCGATACGCCCTTTCACGAAGTGTTCTCCACTCCGGAAATGATGGCGAATTTTGTCAAAACTATCCCACTCGGCCGCGTCGGGACGTCGCTCGAAGTCGCCACAACCATTGCGTTTCTCGCGTCCGATGCCGCCGGCTACATCGTTGGCGAAACCATCGAAATCAACGGCGGCCAGCTCATGCTCTGATTTCCTGACAGGTTACTGAACCCGCGGCTAGCCAAGCGGCTTTCTTCGCGCACGCGATGTAAAAAATATTTGACACGTCCAGGAGAAAGACGTACGCTACGAATGTCGAATATTTTTTACACTGGAGCGATTTGGGATGCTGACAAGCCTTTCCTACCGGGAGAAAACTCTCTATGCCTCGCTTGCGGCGGAGATCCTCGTATATGGCCCCTACTTCTTTCTGCACCGGCAAAACTCGGTCAACAAAGTTGCCGGTATGATTGTCGCGATTATTGTGCTGCAGATAATCCTGCAATCGATTATCGCCGCGGTGACGCGGAACCGTGTAACAGATGAGCGCGATCGATTGATCCAGCTTCGAGGTTATCGTGCCGGCTATCTAACGCTCGCCTCATTGATGGTGCTTGGGCTGGGCATGCTGTGGTTTCATACGGCCGCCGGCCACCTTCAATTAACCAGCCAGATGGTAGGGCTCCATTTTTTGAGCGTCTTTTTCGGAATGCTGATCATCGCCGATATCACCAAAACCGTCGCCCAGATTGTGGCTTACCGGAAGGCGCTCTAATGCCAGCGATCCGCAATCGGATTCGAGAACTCCGAGCGGCTCGTGAGTTCACGCAGCAGGAACTCGCGGACAAAATCGGCGTGACACGCCAGACAGTCATAGCCATGGAACAAGACAAGTATTCGCCTTCCCTCGAGACTGCGTTTAAAGTGGCAATGGTGCTGGGCGTGTCGCTTGAGCAGTGCTTTCAATATCAACCTCGCGGCAAGCGCTAACCGTCTTGAGCAACGGGTAATCTCTACTGTGGAATTGCAAGCGGGTCCCGCAGTTCAATGGCGCCGCTTCCGCTCGCTACAGGGATACGGGTTTTCTTCGGGGGTGTACCGGTGGCGTCTTTCTGTACCAAGTTTGAGCTGCCGTGCCCCCTGCCGTCCACGTAAAAACTACGTCGCCGGATCGGCAGTACAACCCGGTTCCAATCTGCATTCCGTAAGAAGGGATAAGCAGAAGTTGGATAGTCCCGGGCGTAGCGCGACGCACGACCCAGGTTAGGTTGTGAGGAAGCGATGTGATCGAGGCATATTTCAAGTCCAACGGTCAGACCGGCAATATTCAAAATGCGTCCACCCATGCGCTCGTCGTCGAATACGGACCGGATGCGGCTCTGCTCGCCTCCTTGCGGGGACAAAGCACGCATAACACGCTCATCCGGCGTACCGGTTGAACGGTCACCTGCCCGTTTGTAATCGATACCGGAGACATACTCTTTTGTCACGACGTACGATTCCCCAGCGTCGTGAACCAGCGCCACGTTCTGCACTTCAGCTCCATAGGCACCCATGTTGATAACGTGCGCCGGCCCCGCCCCGGTGTCTTTATCGCATTTAGGAACGGTCTTTTGCCGGTTTAGCAGGTCCCGGTGGAATGTGATCTTGCTATTTCCGTGTCCACAAGTCCGCAACAGGTGACCTCATCGACGTGTATTTCGAAGTGGACGGGCTGGCTCGCAAAACTCTGTCGACCACGTCCTGTAGCACCCCGATTACAGAGATAGAAACGTCTTGTGGGTCCAGGATGCAAACGCCGCCAGCCGGCGATTGCGCGACTCAGATATACGACGATATTGCGCTTGGCCATAACTGACCGAGGCTTTTCGTATAGCGCAATCAAATCATCAATGGGTTTCAAGTCCGCTGGCCTGGGGATAAGGGGAACTTTTCCCGGGTTCCCGGATTCAAACATCGTTTTCATCGCCGCAACCCTACCCCTGGATGACAGGGTCGAACTGTCGCCAATCCATACGGAAAGAGCCGGAATGGTTTCGTATCTCAAGGGTCCTCCTAACAAGGCAGGTAGACGCTAATAATATAAGTACTCCAAAATACTCCAAATTCTCATCCATTCAGTGTGAAGCTCCGTAGCTCTACGGGAAAACTAGGATCATCGAGACCTCAAGGGGAGGACCGACTGCCAGGATCGTGAGGTGTGACTGGTGACGTCAAACTAACCTGTAGGGCGGTGTTGTTCGATATGGACGGCACGCTTGTCGATTCTACTCGTGTTGTCGAACGTGCCTGGCCAATGGGCGTCACGGACGGCATTCCCCTCGAAGCTGTGCTCTCGTTTTCACATGGACGTCCGACGATCGCTACTATGGAGCACTTTCTGCCTGAGCGAGACCATACGAGGGAACTGGAAGAGATGGCACGCTACGAAGAGATGCAGCTCGAAGGAATTCTGGCCGTCCCAGGCGCCAGAGAAGTCCGTGATGTAACGATCCAGACCCGCGGCAGATACATAAGCTGGAGTTAGAAGCCGCAAGCTGAGCTGAGCAACTAACTCCTGCATTGTACTTTCGAATCGCTTACTTCGCCTGCGGCACGAGCAACTGCTCGTGCGCGCTGGCGGCTGCAGGAGGCGCCTGGCCCTTGCCGGCATGGCGCCACTTCAGCAAATGATCCATATAGGTGTAGAAAACAGGCGTGAGATACAGCGTTACGAATTGCGCAAAGAGCAGGCCGCCAACGACGCAAAGGCCGAGCGGGCGCCGGGCATCGGCGTCAGCGCCAAAGCCGATCGCGATGGGCAGGGTGCCTATGATCGCGCAGGCGGTGGTCATCATGATCGGCCGGAAGCGAATCATCGAGCCTTGATAGGCCGATTCCATGGCCGTCCGGTTCTCCTTGCGCTCATACTCCAAGGCGAAATCGACCATCATAATCGCGTTCTTTTTGACGATGCCGATCAGCATAATCAAACCGACGAACCCGTAGATATCGAGCTGCATGTGGAAAAGGGAAAGCGTGACCAGGCCGCCAAAAGCAGCCGCAGGCAGCCCGGTCAGAATCGTGATGGGGTGAATGTAGCTTTCGTAGAGGATGCCCAGCACGATATAGATGACGACGACGGTTATGATCAGCAGAACGCCCAGGCCAGTGAGGGACTCTTGAAACTCGTGGGCAGTGCCCTGAAAGCTGGTGTTGATGGAGATGGGCAGCATTGACTGGGCAAGGTTCTGCACTTGGCCGACAACTTGGCCCAGAGCGACGCCTCGCGCCAGGTTGAAGGAAATCGTAACTGAAGGGAGCTGGCCGCTGTGATTGACGGTCAAAGGCCCCACGCTCGTAGTGAACTTTGAGACGGCGCTGAGCGGAACGAGCTGGCCGGAAGAGGAATGAATGTAGAGCTCCGAGAGCATGTCAGGATCGCTCTGGAAACGGCTCTGTACATCGAGCACCACCCAGTATTCGTCGTTTGAAGTGTAGATGGGCGAGACCAGGCGCTGGCCGTAAGCACTGTAGAGCGCATCCTCAACTTGCTGCGGCGTCACTCCCAGAGCGGACGCTTTCTCGCGGTCCACCACGACGTTGGCCTGCGGATTTCGGATTTGCAGGTCGCTTGTGACATCGGCCAGACCGGGTAAATCCCTCATTCTCGCTTCGAATTTCTCCGCGTACTCGTAGAGCTGATCGATCTTCGGGCTCGACAGTGTGTACTGATACAGGCTCTTGGTGATCTGGCCGCCAATCCGGATTGCGGGTGGATTTTGAAGAAAAACTCGGATCCCGGGAATTCTGTTCAGTTTTGGCTGCAGCTCCTGAATGACATCGTTGATCGTCAAATGGTGTTCATAAAGCGGGCGAATAAACCGGATCACAGCGTCCACGAAAATCGTATGACCGTAGAGCGCGACCAGGCGATCATAGGCGGGGTTATGGCTCCAGGGGCGGTCGGAACGGTTCTTCAGATGGAGGAAGGCACGTCCGTTGTTGAGGCCGGTAGTGTTTGAGTCGCTGATGCCTGAGAAAAACTGAATGACGTTCGGATCGGCCTGGAAGATGCGATTCACCGCCTCTTGATGCGCCTTCATCGCGTCGAAGGAGATTCCCTGATTGGCCTCAGTCGACACCGAAATCTCCGAAAGATCATCCTCGGGCAGGAACCCTTTCGGAATGGACCAGAACTCCCAAGCCGTTCCCAGCAGGACGAGCAAGCCGAAAATCATCACCAGTACGCGATGCCGCAGCGCCCATCGAAGGCTTGCACCGTACCAACGGAGTGAGCCCTCGAGCACATTCTCCAGAGTCCGATACAGCCAGCCTTGGCGTCTCTCGTGTCCGGCACGTAGATAATGCCTGCATAGCATCGGTGTGAGAGTAATGGAAACAAAGCCGGAAACCAGAACGGCGGAAATAATGACGACGGCGAACTCATGCAGTAGCCGTCCGAATACGCCGGGCATGAAAAAGACGGGGAGAAAAACGACGGCCAGGGACAGCGTCATCGAAAGAATGGTGAAGTTGACTTCCTTTGAGCCATCGAGCGCGGCTTCCAGCGCTCCCTTTCCCATCTCCACATGGCGCACAATGTTTTCGAGCATAACGATGGCGTCATCCACGACGAAGCCCACCGATAGAGTCAGCGCCAACAGGGACAAATTGTCGATGGTGTAGCCGAGCAGGTACATCACCGCGAACGTGCCCATAATCGCCATCGGGAGCGCCATGCTCGGGATCAAAGTGGCGGAAGCAGTGCGGAGGAAAAGGAAAATGACAAGAACAACCAGAACGACAGCAAGCAGAAGGGTGAACTTTACGTCGTTGACCGAATCGTTGATGGGAACGGATCGGTCGTACTCGACCGAAAGATAAATCGACGGCGGCACCATCGAGTAAAAGCGCGGAAGGAGTTTGCGAATGTTCCTGACGATATCGATGGTATTCGTGTCAGGCTGCCGGAGAACGGCCAGCATGATCCCGGGGACATTGTTGATCCAGTTCGCGACGTACTTATCCTGAACTCCATTGCTCACCGTAGCCACCTGGTCAAGCTGTACTGGAGCGCCGTTGCGGTAAGCGACAATCAGCGGGCGGTACACGGCGGCGTCGGAGAGCTGCCCGTTGGACTCGATATTGTAAGCTTTATGGGCGCCGTAGAGCGTGCCCATCGGCATGTTGACGTTGGCGTTTTGAATCGCTTGCGCAACCTGGTCGATGCCGATCTGACGGCTGGCAAGAGCTTCGGGATTCAGTTCGACGCGGACCGCGTACTTCGCCGTGCCATGGACATCGACCTCCGCAACGCCCGGAACCATCGAAATCTGCTCGGCCACAAGGTCTTCGGCATATTTGTCGACCTCGTAGAGCGGAAGTATCGGCGAGGTGACAGCCAGCAGAAAGATGGGCTGATCGGCCGGATTCACTTTTCGGAAGGTCGGCGGAAAGGGCATGTTGGCCGGAAGCTGATTCGCAGCGGCGGAGATCGCCGACTGAACATCCAGGGCGGCAGAATCGAGCTTGCGGCTGAGATTGAACTGCAGTGTGATCTGGGTATTGCCGAGCGAACTGGTGGAAGTCATCGAGTCCAGGCCGGCAATGGTCGTAAACTGTTTCTCCAGCGGAGTCGCCACCGACGAAGCCATCGTTTCCGGACTGGCCCCGGGGAGGCCCGCCGAGACCTGGATGGTGGGAAAGTCGACATTCGGTAAATCGCTCACCGCCAGATCGCGGTAGCCCAGAATGCCAAAGAGAAGAATGGCCAGCATCAGAAGGCTGGCCATCACGGGCCGGCGAATGAATGGTTCACAGAGATTCATAAGATTCCGGTCCTCAGAGCGACTTGGTGAAATTCACTTTGGTTCCGGGAACCAGGCGTACTTGCCCATCGGTGACTACGGTCTCGCCGGCAGAGAGCCCCTGCTGAACTTCCGTTGCGCCCCTGGCGGTGTTCCCCACTTTCACTTGCCGCACATCTACCGTCATATCCGGCTTCACCACGAAAACGTAGTCGCCCTGCTGGCCCGACTGCACGGCCTGTGTGGGGACCACCAGCACATTCTGTTGTTCTCCCAGATCAAGCAACACGTTCGAGAATTGGCCGGGCCAAAGATGGTGGTCGGTGTTGGGAAACGAAGCCATGAGCTGGATGGTGCCTGTGCTGGTGTCGACGGTGTTGTTGATGAAAGTCAAAACACCCTTTTCGGCGGCGGAGTCGTAGGACGGCGTGGCCTGAACAGGCAAATGGGAACGCGTCATCGAGGTCTTAATCGTTTCAAGATACTGCTGCGGAACCGAGAAACGGACGTAGATGGGCGAAACCTGGTTGATCACCACGAGTACCGGGAGATCATTGGCCTTCACGGTAGCTCCGGGATAGACTAGTTGGGCTCCGGTGACACCGCTGATAGGAGCGTAAAGAGAGCAGTAGGAAAGCTGGATCTTATCTGTCTGGATGGCCGCCTCGTCTGCGCGGACAGTCGCCTGGGCGGCCGCTGAGGTTGCCACCGCCTGGTCGTACTGCTCCTGAGAAATGATGCCGTCCTTATAGAGCTTCTCAGTCCGCTGCAATTGCACCTGGTTGAGCTTGGCCTGTGCTTTGTCTCTGGCAAGCGCCGCTTCGGACTGCGCCAGCGCGGCCAGCAGTGGATCTTTGTCAAGCGTGACCAGCAACTGGCCCTTCGCAACGAATTGGCCCTGCTGGTAATGCACCTCTTTGACGATGCCGGCAACTTGCGACTCTATTGAGACGGTCTGGAATGCCTGGCCGGTGCCGATGGCGTGTAGTTGCACGGGGATGGTGCTCCGCTCGGCTTTGCTGACCGTAACCGGGACGGCGGCGGTGTTCTTCGGTCTGGCAATCGCCCCGCTGGTGTTCGATGCCTGCGCCGATGCGTCGCTACCCGTGCAGCCGGCGAGAAGCAGCACAGATAATACTGAGACGAGTGCGAGGACCTTAGCAACTCTGCTCATTCACCTCGATATCCTGCGCTTTGCGGTGATTATCCCACAGTTACTTTGAAGGACAGGCGAGTGGCGCGGATGATCGCGGAGCGTCGGCTGCGAGGATTTCGCTTGTATTGCATAGAATGCGCACTTCGCGCTTGGGAACGCGGTTTGCAACGCTAAATTGAAAATTCAAATTTCATTGCCTTGCCTGTTGGGAAATGGGCTTGGCCAGGCTGCAAACATCCATGTCATATGAACTGCCACTCGATAAAGCAATCAAGCGGACCGGAAAGTTTGGGCACCAATATTTCTGGTTTCCTGACCCGCAAACACACGAGAACCAGACCAACCGGCCGGCGGTGTATCCAACATCCGGACTCGATAAGTACAAGGCAGCCGGAAGTAACGGCAGCGCTAAACTGCTATCCTCGATCTTCACGCAAGTGAACCAGCTCATGACCGAGCTGCTCGATTAAGGGAAGAAGATCGGCGACTGGAGCATCCAAAGCGCCGTTGTTCAGAACGGATGGCGGCCCGACGATATCTCGCAAGGCGAGCAGTACCTGCGCATCATCAAAGAGAGAATTGCCAGCGACCCTAAGACCTTCGGCGATTTGAAATTCCCGGCTCAGCTTGAGGAGATGGCGAAAAGCGATCTCGGGAAGCCGGGCGACCCGAAACGCAAGGAGTTCCATCAAAAACTGATCCATTCACCGGGCTGGTCAGCGGACCTGGATCACAAGCTGTTTGCGTACGTGGACAGATACTATGCGCCGCGTGGTTCAATCCGCACGCCACGGGACTCGTGTTCGATCTCGATTTCACGGTGATCACCGAACATCGCAATGAATATCAGGTAAAAGCCAGTCCGGGTTGGAATTCGACAGCCTTACGTAACGCAGTGGGGATGTGGCTGAACATGTACTCGATGCAGTTTCATTTCGATTCCTATGACATCGGGGCAGAGATCTGGCACATGGAATATCGGAAGCCATAAAAGCCCGTCAGTGCTCTCGGCTCCCGAATTGCCGCTGAATTAGCTGGTAATCAAACGGATAACGCGCAAGCGCGTGCGCATCAGGAGATTTGCGCGCTCGACTGGCAGGAGCCACGATAAGTTCATTCCGAGCTTGTCAACAAAAAACTCTTCCAGAACTCGAATTTCGCCTCGCTACCTGCCACCGGAACCGGTTTGAAGTCATTGCCCACCTCCATGACCTCCGGCCGGTTGCCGGTCGGCTGCCAATGGGCAAGGCCCTTTCCGTTCGGATCGCCATGCGTTACGAAGTTTGCCCAATAAGAAGACATGACATCGGCAATTTCCCGATCCTGCGGCGTGAACGGGCGGTCGGACATGTTCAGAGTGTTCAAAACGTACGGCAGTTCGGAGCTGTGGAAAGCGCCATATCGCGGGGCATCGGGACCGGGCAGCGCGTGATTCCACAGATATTCATAGACGGGTGTTTTGGAGGTTCTGGCGCGCGCTTGCGCCCATAGATACAGGGCCGTAACGTTGCCGTCACGCGCGCTCTCCTGTAAGGCAGATTTAAGTTCGTCTTCGGCGGCGGCTGGATACAGCTTGAGAAACTCGCCGGCTCGTTCGCCGAAGCGCCGCTCCGTTTCCTGCTGATAAGCTTCCACCGTGGCGGGTGCCCGTTGCGGTCCGGCAAGCCCCTGCAGTTCTCCGGTGTTGATGCCCGTCAGGCTGACTATGTCGTTTTGCCTGCCCTCTGCAAATATAGTTGGAATCGACGCCGGCAATAAATAGCCGTCCACAATGGGAACAAAGCGGAGACCCGGTTCCGTGCCGGTCAACTTCTGCCAAGGCAAAGCGCGCAGTTGAGCAAGCGTCGCGACGCCCTGCGCCTGCATGAACTTCTCACCATCGGCTTCGGCCTCCGCGAGCATTTTAGGAGCAATGTGGATCCCTATGCGGCCAAGGGTGGAACCGCCGCTTTCCATGATGGCCCCCTGGAAGAGTCCCTTCGCCAAAGGAGAGGCCGTGAGGTCGTGCACCGATATGCTTCCGGCCGACTGTCCGGCGACAGTAACGCGCGTGGGGTCGCCGCCGAAATGACTGATGTTGGCTTGCACCCAGCGCAGGGCCGCAATCTGATCGAGCAGGCCGTAATTGCCGGACGCATGATGTGGAGATTCACGTGTAAGTTCAGCTAATGCGAGAAAGCCGAAAACCCCCACGCGGTAGTTAAAGGTCACGACCACAAGACCTTTCTTCGCGAGGCCCCCGCCATCATAGAGAGGAACGGCAGCAGATCCGGAATTGAATGCGCCGCCGTAAATCCAGACAAACACCGGCCGTTTTTCGGCGGCCGATTTCGCCGGTGTCCAAACGTTCAGGTAGAGACAGTCTTCGCTGATCTGGTTGTGCGTCATGAACTCGTAGGTCCATGGCTGCAATTCGTTGTGGATCGTTTGGATGCAGCTCGCACCGAACTCCGCGCTCTTACGGACACCTTTCCAGGAAATGACCGGTTGGGGTTCACGCCACCGCAGGTCGCGAACCGGCGGCGCGGCAAACGGGATGCCTTTAAACGCGGTAACGGAAGAGTCGCGTCCGGGTACGCCGGTGACAGCGCCTCCCGTGACCTGAACGGGTTGAAAGATCGCTGCTGCCAAGGCACCCGTCCAAACGAGTGACATAAAAAGAAATGAAGAGAACGTTCGGAACATCTTGTATGCAGCATATCCTGCGCGCGGCGCAGCATCTGGTGCGACATGCCTCGTCGAATAACCGCGGTGGCAGATTGCCAACCGCCGCGAGGCTGCCAGCCCTCAGGCTAACCTCGCGACGTGAGACGAATCGTGATTCTTGGTCCGGGAGCTTCCGGCAAATCGACGCTTGCGATGCAACTGAGCGAGATCACGGGGCTGCCTGTGATCGAGCTGGACAAGCTCTTCTGGCGGTCAGGTCTTGCCGCCACACCACGCGATGAATGGGTCAAGGTCCAAGAGCGGCTTAGTCACGAGAATGGATGGATTATGGATGGGGACCTGGGACCCTATGATGCTGTCGAAGCTCGACTTCGTGCTGCGGACACAATCATTTTCCTGGACTTCTCACTGGTCCGATGCGCTTGGCGAGCGATCCGCCGATCGCGCGAGCGTGCCGATTTCTGGCTCTGGTTACTGCGGTATCGACGCCAAAGCCGTCCCTTTCTCATGGAAGCCATCGCTAAGAACACACCTCATGCAACCCTCCACGTGCTACGCAACCCGGCAGCACTCAGGCGATTCGTCGAAGTGGTAGTGCGCAATTGCCAGGTGGGCCAGCCGCGCCCAGGCAATTGACAAACCAAAGCCGGGGGAAGCGGCGCTACAACGGTCATCTCCGAGACGGAATGAGTGAGTCCGCCCCACAAGAAAACTTGCCTTCTCCGCAACCGCGACGGAACCCCGCGATCATTGCGCGACCTGTGGAAGGGACGGGATCTCACGACGTTCGACGCAGCATTCTCCGTGCCCGCGTGCGATCTCCTGCTACTCTTTGTGGACGGCCCAGAGAAGCAAGCCGCTGAGTATGTTGCGACTCAGTCAGACATCACTGCGATACAAGCGACCGACGGATCCACCTTTGCCCTCTTGCAGTATGCGAACAGTTCCGGTCACGTTGCAGTGGTCCGAGTGAAAAGCACATCCGGGCTCGCCACTGCCATCGCCCTCCCTCCCGCTGCCGGATCTGAAACCGAACGGTTGGCCTGATCTTGCCTCATGGAACTGCGGACCGATCATTCGAGGGGCAGCCAGTAGCTATTCGCAAAGTATCTGTTTACTCGTGGTGATTGGTTGACTGCATGTGCGAATTCTGCTGCCGCACACAAATTTCGGTATCGCACAACTCCCGCACTCGGAAAACGCCGATAGCCGGTACGGGCATTTTCCTTCGCTATTGGCGGCACATTCCCGGTACTCCCAATACAGTCGCCGGAATATGTTCTCGATTATTGGGATAGTCGTCGTCATCGGTTCCATCCTGGGTGGTTTCCTTCTGGAGAAGGGCAACATCAAAGTCCTCATCCAGCCGACTGAGGTCTTGATTATCGGAGGGGCCGCCATCGGCACGCTGCTGATTGCCAATCCCCTGCACATTCTGAAGGGCATGGTGGCCGGTCTGCTCGCGATTCTGAAGGGCTCGCCTTACACCAAGAAGCTCTATCTCGAAACGCTGCTCCTACTCAATGACCTGTTCACCATGGGCCGCAAAGAGGGAGCCGCCAAACTCGAGAAGGAGATTGAAGATCCGGCGCAGGGGCAAGTTTTCAGCAAGTATCCAGCGTTTCTGAAGAGTCACTTCGCGACCGACTACATTTGCGACACCATTCGTATGTCGTTAGCTGGCGGCGTGACGCCATTCGATCTGGAGCAACTGATGGAGATGGATGCCGAGGTCCACCATCATTCGGAGGCGAAGCCGGTTGCCGCGCTGACCACCGTGGCAGACGCTTTGCCGGGTTTGGGAATTGTTGCGGCCGTGCTGGGGGTCGTGATCACGATGGGCGCTCTCGGCGGACCGCCCGAAGAGATCGGTAAGAAAGTTGCCGCAGCGCTGGTCGGTACATTTCTCGGTATTCTTCTGTGCTACGGATTCATCGGACCGCTGGCTTCCAACATCAGCAAAATCAATGAAGAAGCGGACGAATACCACAAGGTTTTGCGGGCCGGAATGGGCTACTATCTGAAAGGAATTGCGCCGATCCTGGCGATCGAATCCTCGCGCCGCATGATTCCGCCGCATCTGCGGCCTTCGTCGAAAGAACTGGAAGAATCCATTAAAGCGGCGAAGGCGGGGGGAGCTCCGGCCAATGGCTGATCACGCAGCCCATCCGCCGATCATTATCAAGAAAAAGAGCAAACACCACGGCCATCACGGAGGCGCGTGGAAGGTTGCCTATGCCGATTTTGTCACCGCCATGATGGCGCTCTTCATCGTGCTCTGGCTAATGGCAAGTAGTGATCAGGTGAAAAAATCGATTGCCGCTTACTTTCTCGATCCGCAAGGGAAAAAGCACGACATCGGTAGCGGACTCGTCGGATCGGGGGAATCGATGGCCCTCACTAAGCAGGATCTCCAAAAGCTGAAAACGGAACTGGAAAAGGCGCTGCACCAGCTTCCCGATCTTCAGAAATTGAATAAACAGGTGACGATGACGATCACCGGCGAAGGCTTGCGGATCGAGCTGATGGAAGGTGCGAAAAACGGTTTCTTTGAAAACGGAAATGCCCGCCCAACCGGCCCAGGCTTGGAAACCATTAGCGTGCTTGCCCAGGAGCTCGGAAAGCTGCCCAACAACATTCTGATCGAAGGGCACACGGATGCAACGCCGTACCAGGCGGGCTCCGAGTATTCGAACTGGGAGCTGTCCACCGATCGCGCAAACGAAGCCAGACGGATTATGCAGCAGCACGGCGTCCGGTCCGACCAGGTGAAGCAGGTTCGCGGATATGCCGATCAGAATTTGCGCGACAAAGCGCATCCGCTGGATGCCTCGAACCGCAGAATCACCGTGATTGTCCAGTATCAGTCTGCAAGCGAAGGTGCACCCGTGCCCGCCCCCGCGGTCGCGGCTGCGAATGCCGTCGCGGTGAAGCAGCCGGCTTCAAACGTCAAGACCGGGAAATCGTAGAGCCTGGCATTTCCCGCGCTCTGTACGCTTCGTCCAGCACTTGCACCACGTGCGCGACGCGCTGATTCTTTCCATACAGGCGCGCGCCGGCCGCAAGCTGTAGCATGCAGCCTGGATTGGCGGTTACGATGAGCGACGCGTTGGTCATCCCAACGTATTCCATTTTGTGCCGCAGAATCTGCATCGCCATTTCATTCTGCGCGACGTTATAGATCCCAGCGCTGCCGCAGCATAAGTCCGCCATCGGCATTTCGCGATAAGTCAGCCCGGGTACCTGCTTGAGCAGCTTTCGCGGGGCGTCCTTGATCTTTTGGCCATGGGCCAGGTGGCAGGAATCCTGATACGTCGCTATCGCGTCCACGCGTCTCATCTCGCGGTTCAATTCGATGGAGGCAAGAAACTCTGTGACGTCCTTCATGCGCCGCTTGAATTCGAGCGCCTTTTCGCGGTATTTCGGATCGTGTTCGAGCAGCTCGTCATATTCCTTTAACGTGGACCCGCAGCCCGCTGCGTTTGTAATCACGGCATCGAAATCGCCGACGGTAACGGCATCGATGTTGTTCCGTGCCAGCGCGCACGCCTGCTCGCGCAAGCCGGAATGGAGATGCAACGCGCCGCAGCAGTTCTGGGTTGCGGGAATCACTACCTCACAGCCATTCCGCTGAAGGACCCGCACGGTGGCTTCGTTCAGCCGGGCGAAGGCGACGTTCGCGATGCACCCGGCAAGGAAAGCCACCCGGTACCGTCGCTCTCCATGCGCGGAAAACGTCTTGCCGATCTTGGAATAGAAAAACGGCGGCTCTGCGTTGGGCGAGAGCGCCTCGATGTTCGCGAGTTTCCCGAACAGATGCAAGAGGCCGGTCGCACGCAGCAGATTTTGCAGGCCGGAAGCCTGATAGAGATAGAGCACTCCGCCCGCAATCTGCAGTGCGGTACGCGAAGGAAGCAGCCTGCTAAACACGAGCCGGCGGCCTAGGCGCGCCCAGAACGGAAGATGCCGGCGCGCTTCGATTTGTGCACGCGCAGCCTCGATCAAACGCCCGTACGGCACGCCCGACGGACACGCCGTCTCGCATCCGCGGCAAGCCAGGCACAAATCCAGGTGGCGGATATACGCTTCGGTCATCGGAGCGCCGTTTGCCACTTGGTTCATCTGATAGATCCGGCCGCGCGGCGAGTCCATTTCGAGGCCTAATTCGCGGTACGTCGGACAGGCGTTCAGGCATAACCCGCAATGCACGCACTTATCGAGATCGGACTGCGCTGGACCTTCGTGGGAGTTTGAGATGACCGGTAAAACGCTAGATTCGGCCATAAAGGCGTGAGCGGTTCAATAAGGAGCCTGGATCGAACATCTGCTTCACTCTTTTCATCATGGCAAACGCTTCCTCTTTTGGGCCGGACTCCGGCGAGAACCAAAGGTCCTTTCCCTTCGGCGCAAACTCGACCGCGGCGCTCCATCTTCGTTCGGCAATGGCGTTCCATAACGGGGACAATTGCTCCCAGTAACTGCCGTAGACGTACGTGACGCCGGAACCGGCGCGGCAAATGCAGGCATCCGGCGCGACCGCAATCACCTTCCCGATCTCGCTGAGCGGCGTGGAAACGCGCACCACGATGCCTTCTAGCTCGCGGCTGAGGAAATTCGGAGTGAACTCGCGGATGCCTTCCCAGAAGCCGTTCTCGTCTTCGCCGGTAAGCATGCCGCTGCCGGCCAGTTCGCGCGCATAACGGTCCAGCACGCGCTGGCTGCCGCCGGCTCTCACAGCGAGCAAATATTCGCCGGAGGAAATGAGATCAATCGCCATCGGCTGGAGAACGCTGCTTAGGATCGCGTCACGCTTCTCGATTGCGGCGTCCAGGCTATCGAACGAGAACACAAACGTTCGTGTCTGCTCGGGGCGTGAGTGAACTCGGAAGTTGATGCTGGTAATCGCCGCGAGCGTGCCGAAGCTGCCGATCATGAGCTTTCCCATATCTAGCCCCGCGACATTCTTGACGACCATGCCACCGGTTTGCACCAGCTTTCCTTCGACCGTGGTGAAGCTCATCCCGATAATCAGATCGCGCGCCGTTCCATACCCCCGGCGCATAGGGCCACTTGAATTGCACGCGACGATCCCGCCGACTGTGGCCTCTTGCGCGAACGGTGGGTCGAGCGCAATCATCTGTCCTCGCTCGCCGAGCAGCCGCTGCAGATCCCGGAACAGCATCCCGGCGTGCACACTTACGGTCAAATCGCCCGGCTCATATTGCAGGAGACGGTCCAAGCCGCGCGTGGACACCCGAACGTCCGCCGGTTGCTCAGGACCGCCCATCCGCCGCTTGCTCCCGTTTCCGGTTAGATTGACAGTCTTAGATTGGGACGCGGCCTCTCGCAAGAGATCCGCCAGCTCCTCCGGCGATGTGGGCGTACAGACGGACATGCTTCTCATTTTCTACGGGATGCTAAGCTGACCAGAGATTCCGGGGGTATGAACTTCGAATATTCGGCGGAGCAGAACCAGCTCCGCAAAGCGGTTCGCGACTTTGCAGAGGCCGAACTTGCGCCCCACGTGCTCGAGTGGGACGAGAACCAGATCTTTCCGCTGGATGCCGTCAAAAAGGCCGCCCGGCTTGGGCTCATGGGGTCGATTTTTCCCGAAGAACTGGGCGGGTCCGGATTCGGCTACATCGAGTATTCGATCATCATCGAAGAACTTGCGCGCGTGGACCCCAGCGTTGCGCTCATCATTGCCGCCCACACTTCGCTCTGCACGAATCATATTTTCCTCGCCGGCAATGACGAGCAGCACCGGAAGTACATTCCCAAACTGGCTTCGGGCGAGTGGATCGGTTGCTGGTCCCTGACCGAGCCGGAAGCGGGCTCCGATGCGGCGGGCACGCGCACCACGGCGACGCTCAAAGACGACCAGTGGGTGTTGAACGGCGGCAAGACGTTCACGACGAACGCGCAATACGCGGATGTGTGTGTCGCGATGGCCGTGACGGACCGCTCGGCATCCCAGCACGGCATCTCGGCCTTCATTCTGGAGAAGGGCACGCCCGGCTTCCGTGTTGGCAAGAAAGAAAACAAACTCGGCATGCGCGCGAGCGCCACGGGCGAAGTGTTGTTCACGGATTGCCATTTGCCGCGCACCCAGCTTTTAGGGAAGCAGGGCGAAGGCTTTGTGGATAGTTTGCGGATCCTCGATGGGGGGCGCATTTCCATTGCCGCTCTGGCGTTGGGAATTGCACAGGGCGCATTCGACGCCGCGCTCCGGTATGCCAAGCAGAGAAAACAGTTCGGTCGATTTATCTCGGAGTTTCAGGCCATCCAGGACAAGCTCTCCGAGATGGCTACCTCCATTGAAGCGGCGCGCTGGCTAATCTATGCGGCGGGCACTCGCAAAGATGCCGGAAAGCGTGTGACGAAAGAATCGGCCATGGCGAAGCTGTTTGCGTCCGAGATCGCGGTGAAGGTGGCCGATCAGGCTCTGCAGATCCACGGCGGATATGGCTTCATCAAAGACTATCCGGTGGAGAAGTTCTATCGCGACGTGAAGCTCTGCACTATCGGCGAAGGGACCAGCGAGATTCAGCGCCTGGTCATTGCGCGTCAACTGTTAAAAGAATAGTTTGATCGAACAGATTCTTGCCGCCGATGTACGCGCTCTGGCACGCGCCGCAACGCTTATCGAAAACCAGACTGATGCCGGTCGAGACTTGCTGAGCGCTTTGCTCCCGCACACAGGCCAGGCGATGATTATCGGAATCACTGGGCCGCCCGGAGCAGGGAAGAGCACGCTGGTCGATCAAATGACTGACCGCTTGCGGCGCGAATCGAAGAAAGTCGGCGTCCTTGCTGTAGACGCGTCCAGCCCCTATTCGCATGGCGCGATTCTTGGCGATCGCATCCGCATGCAGCGGCATCACGAAGACCCCGGTGTGTTTGTCCGGTCGATGGCGACCCGCGAGCAACTCGGTGGAATCGCGCGGGGCACCCGCGATATGGCGCTGCTGCTCGATGCTGCTGGGTTCGACACCGTGATCATTGAAACGGTGGGAGTGGGCCAGAATGAAATCGAGATTGCATCGCTTGCACACGTTACGGTTCTGGTGCTCGTGCCCGGCTTCGGCGACGACGTTCAAGCAATGAAGGCCGGTATTATGGAAATCGCTGATGTCTTCGCCCTGAACAAGGCGGACTTGCCTGGAGCCGAACGCTTGGAACAGGAGATTCGTGCCACGCAGCACGCGCCGGTTCAACGTGTGATTGCGACGACAGGCGCGGGCGTCCCGGAGCTGATCGCCCTGATTCGCTCTCAATTACAGCAGAAGGAGCTAACGAACGATTGAACAAAGCAGAGATCGGCATTATCGGTGGTAGTGGTCTCTATTCGATGCCGGGCTTCGAAGCGCACGAAGAAGTCCGGCTCACAACTCCATTCGGCGATCCGTCGGACGCTTATATAGTCGGACGGATTGCTGGAAAGCCGGTCGCCTTTCTTGCGCGCCACGCGCGCGGCCATCGCATTTCACCCTCCGAGCTCAACTTTCGCGCCAATATCTACGGTATGAAGATGTTGGGCGTGGAACGCATTCTCTCTCTGAGCGCCGTCGGCTCGCTAAAAGAAGAACACGCCCCGCTCGATTTTGTGATTCCCGACCAGTTTGTGGATCGTACGCGCGGCCGTATCTCTACATTTTTCGGGGGTGGAGTGGTAGCGCACATCGGCTTTGCGGAACCTGTCTGTTCAAAGCTGGCCGCTGTTGTGCAGGAATCCGCGCAGGATTTAAAGATCAACAGCAAGCTGGGCGGCACGTATCTCTGCATGGAAGGCCCGGCATTTTCCACGCGCGCCGAATCGAACCTGTACCGGAGCTGGGGCATGGACGTGATCGGCATGACCAATTTGCAGGAAGCGAAGCTCGCCCGCGAAGCTGAGATCTGCTACGTGACCATTGCGATGGTGACGGATTACGATTGCTGGCACGAAGAGCACGATGCCGTCACGGTGGACCAGATTATTTCCAATCTCAACAAAAACGCTGAAAACGCCTGCAAGCTCGTGCGGCAGGCGGTGGAAAGGATGCCGGAAGAGCGAAACTGCCGGTGCGGGTCCGCTCTGAAGCATGCAGTCATTACCGATCCCGCGGCGATTCCGGAAACGGCAAAACAGCGGCTGGGGCTATTACTTGGTAAGTATCTCGGCTAATGAACTTGCGCGGGAGATCCTCGACGCCTGTCTCAACGAAGGTACCTGGCCGGCCCGCACGCTCGATGCGCTGGTGGAGCGCGCGCTCGACGAAGACGATTCCTTCCGGGCGGTGGCGGCGACTCGGGCGCTTTTCGCAGTATTGATCGAGCGGCTCGCGGATCTGTTCGAGCCATCTTTATGCGATCTGTATGCGCAGCTATTTTCCTATGTGATCTCGCGCGCGCTGCCGGAGTACGATCCGGCCGAACTGCTGCTCCGATACCACCGTATTCGTCAGGTCCGGCGTTTTCCGGGCGGGGAAGTCCGGCGCGTTTTCGTGCTCTCGCGAGTCACTTTAGGAGCCGATGTTGCGGTCACCAGTGTCGTGCTCGCCGCCGCCAAGAAGCGCTTCCCAGAGGCCGAGATCCACTTGCTGGGCCCGGCGAAGAACGCGGAGCTGTTTGCCGCGGACCCGAATGTGGTGCCGGTCGCCGTTACATACGATCGCGGCAGTCTGTTGCGCGATCGCCTCTCCGCCGCTGCGGAGCTGCAAATTGCTGTGGATGAACCTGCCGCGATTGTCATCGATCCTGATTCCCGCCTGACGCAACTAGGACTGATTCCCATTTGCGAAGACACGCGCTATTTCTTTTTTGAGAGCCGTGCGTTCGGCGGCGAGTTGGACGGAACACTTCCGGCGCTGACTTCCGAATGGCTCACCGAGGTCTTCGACGTGGACCCAACCGAACCGTATGTGGCTCCCGCGCTCCAGGAGAAGGTCGCAAATGTTACCGTGAGCCTCGGGGTCGGCGACAACCTGAACAAACGTCTAGATGACGAGTTCGAATACGAAGTCCTTTCCGCGCTGCTGAAGCGGGGCCGCCCCATTCTGATCGATCGCGGAGCAGGTGGTGACGAGGCGGCAAGGGTGGATGCCTTAGTCGAACGCCTCGGCTCGCACAAGCTTCTGCATGTGCATCACGGAAGCTATGCATCGTTTGCGAGCCATATCGCGCAGAGCGATCTTTACGTCGGGTACGATTCGGCGGGTCAGCACGTTGCAGCTGCCGCGCACGTTCCATTGGTTTCCATTTTCAGCGGCTACGCGTGCGAACGGATGCTCGCCCGCTGGCGGCCATCGGGGCCTAAAGCGCACTTGATTGTTGTGAACGAAGAGAACCGGCCAACGGCTCTCGACCGCACGCTCCAGGCTATCGCGGTGGCGGCGGAGGGGGCGTAGGCAGAGTCCATGGATCGGAGGTGCTTTCCTTCTTCGGGGCCGGAGCTTTCGCCGGCTGCGAAGCCGTCGCAGGCTGTTCTTCTGTTTCGCTGGGCGGCATAGGCGGCGGTGCGTTCGGGTCCATGTCGTACTTAATTGCGATATCCGCGCCAAACTTACGATAGTTGCGGAATTCAATCTCGTTCCGGGATGTCTGATGTTCGGCGCGCATATAGAGCAGGGCTCTCGTCGGGCAGACGAATTTCTGCCCGCTAATGTCGATCAGATCGTAATCCAAGGTTTCTGTTGTTTCCCGAACGGGGAAACTGGAAGGGATATTAACGGCGATGAATTTGATTCTGTCGATTTCGCCTGTGTCCGGGTCGGCATAAATGAGACCGCGATACGCCGTGATGATGCGCTGTTCGTCTCCCGGGCCGCCGCTTCCGCCGTACTCGATCGAATAGCTTGAATGCCCGCTATCGATGAAGTAATTGAAGACAGCCATGCGGCGGCCGCGCAAAGTTGCCCAATGGTCCCAGCCAAACTCAGCTTCGCTCTTCGGCTCAAAAATACTCCGCATCATCCCTGCAAACTCGCCCGTCGACCGCGCGCCGCCTCCACCAATTCCGCCCATGTCGGTGTCCACGATCTTGCCATCTACCGAGTAGACCTTGTAATGCTCCGCTCCTTCGTTGTAGCTCACCCGTGCGAGCACCGTGCCCAGACTGCGGTAGTCGTTTCCTCCTCTTGGGTCGACGTAGCGCCGTGTCACCTCCACGCAGATGAAATTCGGAAGGTTCTGGGTGTAGTTGAGCGCGTATTGCGTCATTAGATCCCTGATTTCCTGCTGCTTCACGGAGCTCGGCGGCGGAATGGGGGGGGCTTGCGGCTTTAAAGTTGTTGTAGCAGATGTCGAGCTGAGCGTGTTGTCCGGCGCGGTGGCTGGTGAGTAGGTGGCGTCCTTCGTGGGAGGCTTCAGATTGGCCGTCTTATCGCGCAGATACTTCAGCGCCTCCACCGTGCGCGGGCCCGCCCCTTGCGCCTCCAGGTCGGTAATAGTCTTGTCCGTGAGCCTTTCGGTTAATTGAATTTTCTTGACGTATTCACCGATTTTCTTATCGGATTGTTGCTTTAGAGCCAGCTCAGATCGAATGAAATCAGCAAGTTGCTGGACATTCATCTGCATCTGTGCCTGCAAGGCTAACGCAAAAGACACCACCAGCAGGCCAAGACGGAACTTCATATCCACCATGATGACGTATCCGCCGCCGGTCCGGTTGCCCTGTGCGAGATAAATGTGGAAGCCGGGGCCAAAGCAGTCCCCCTGGCTTACGCGCGGGGTGTACCCCGGCTCGGTCTTTACAGTCTCTCTTCTTTTTCCAGGCTGATCGTGATAGTCCCGACGGGAAACCCTAGATGGATCCGGAACTGGACCGGCATCCGCTCGGAATCATCCGTGATCCACACAAAGAAAGTACCCTTTCGCTTGTAGAGCACGTTGTCGAACAGGAAAGCTTCGTAGCGAGTGGTGGAATACGTCTTTCCGTTTACGCTGACGCGTTCCTTGGCTTGCGCTTCCACCCGGGCATGTGCCATTTTTTTGCCGTTTGTGATCGGAATAGTTACGGCGTGGCCCGGCTGGAGGTCCGAAGCGCGCAGCTCCGCAAGCGCCCCGGTGATCTCATGTGTGCAGGGAGCGATTGCCAGCCTATTCTTGGCCGACGTGTTTTTCAGAACGTCGTGTTCGTTGTATTCGACCTTGTGCTGCGGGTCGTCGAAGATCAAGTGAGTGAGGGTGTGCCGTTTGCCTTCCTGTGCATCGAGCTGCGCACTGATTCCGCAGAACCGATCGGTCATCGCGGCTTTGTAGCTATCCAACACGCGATAAAGGCGGCTCACCAGCCCGGCGCTCTCCAAGTGAAGATTCACGGTCCAGTCGTCCGGCTGGTCGCGCGAGAGCTGAACTGTAGCCGTACCGGCATTGATCATACGCCACTCGATCCGATAGGTCAGCTTTTCGGGAAACGGGAATTTCGAGCCCTTGGGCGCTTGCGCCAACGCGGCGCTACTGCCAGAAACCAGGGCAAGAGCGCACAGGAATCGCGAAGAAAAATGCATCAGAATTGTTCCTGGCCGTTGCGCTTGGCCTCCTGCCAGAGTTCTTCCATTCGTTCCAGCGGCGTTTCGGAGAGCATGCCACCGCTGGCCGCCACCTCGCGCTCAACATGCGCAAACCGGCTTCGAAACCGAGCATTCGTTTTACGCAGCGCTTGCTCGGGATCGACATGCAGAAAACGGGCGAGATTGACCAGGGTGAATAGCATGTCACCGATCTCGTGTTCCACGTCCCCTTGAGTGTGCGTATCGCGAGCCGCGGCGAGTTCCGCCGCCTCTTCCTGTAGCTTCTCAACAACTCCGGTGATATCGGGCCACTCGAACCCCACGGCAGCCGCTTTCCGGCTCAGCTTCTCCGATTCCATGAGGGCCGGCAAGGTACGTGGCACTCCGTCCAGAACGGATACAGGCGGTCCACCCTTTTCTTGCTGTTTGATTTCATCCCACCGCTGTTTAACATCTTCAGCCGTGTGGGCAACGGCTTCTCCGAAAACGTGCGGATGGCGCCGGACCAGCTTCTGGTTAATGGCGTCGAGTGCATCCGAAATCGTGAACAGGCCCTCATCCGCCGCGATCTCGGCCAGAAACACCGGCTGTAACAGTAAATCTCCGAGTTCTTCCGCGAGGCTCGGCCAGTCCCGCGCATCAATCGCGTCCATGACCTCGTAAGTTTCTTCGAGCAGATACGATTTGATAGTATCCAGAGTCTGTTTCCGGTCCCAAGGACAGCCATCCGGGCCGCGCAAACGCGCCATCACCTCGACGAGCTCCTGAAATTTGACTCCAGCCTCCTGAACCGAATTTGTCGTTCGCTGTGCCACGCTCAACGATACCCTAACAGCGTCCGCGCTTCTTTTTGTGGGGCGGACGCCCTCGCCCGCGCGCGACCCCGTTGTCGCGCCCATTCTTCACCGCTCCCTGTTCGACAATATGTTCGTAGGATGGAGTTTGCTTTATATGGCTGACAGCACCGAATCTTCCGAGATGCCGCTCCCGCCGGCCAATTTCATGTTCCTGGTCGAATCGATTCTGATGCAGACCCAGATCCAGCTTGGCCTCTTCAAGCTGGGAGAAGGCGACGAGAAAACCGAGCCCAACCTGCCGCTCGCCCGGCATTCTATCGACCTGCTCGGAATGCTTCAGGAAAAGACAAAGGGGAATCTCACAGTGGAAGAGCAGCGGCTCCTCGAAAATGGGTTGACCGAACTGCGGTTCCGGTATGTCCAGATCGCTGACGAAATGAAACGTGGCAAGGAACCACCGGCCGGCGAATCGAAACCGGAGAGCGACCGGCCGATCATTATTGCCGCGGATGGCGGAAAGGGAACCAAGACCGAGTAGATGCTCGACACTTTCGAGCACGCGTCGATTCTTGTCCTCGGCTCGGGAACCAGCGTCGGCGTGCCGATGATCGGCTGCCGCTGCACGGTTTGCAGTTCCACCGACCCACGCGACAAGCGCCTTCGGCCATCGGTGCTACTGTGCCTGGAAGACAAGCGGCTGCTGATCGATACATCGCCGGATTTCCGCTGCCAGGCGCTGCGCTACCACATCGACCGGCTCGATGCGATTCTTTATACCCATGCGCACGCCGATCACATCCTGGGGCTGGATGACGTGCGGCCCTTCAATTTCATTCAAAAGAAAGCTATACCGATCTATGCGTCGGCCGAAGCGCTGGAGGTGATTGAACGGACTTTCGGCTATGTCTTCGATAGCGGGCCATCGGAATCGAGCCGGCCTCGCTTGGCGCGGCACGTATTCGATAACGAGCTCATCTCCGTTGCCGGAATTTCGATTCTGCCAGTGCGGGCGTCGCATGGGAAGGGCACAGTGCACGGCTTTCGTTTCGGCAATAGCGCTTACCTCACCGATCACAGCGAGATTCCCGCTGAAAGTAAGGACAAATTAACCGGCCTGGATGTGTTGTTTTTGGATGCTTTGCGACACAACCCGCATCCCACGCATTCCACCGTGCAGGAGTCTTTGCGGACGGTTGCGCTATTGAAGCCGAAGCGGGCCTACTTCACTCATATTTCACACGATCTGCTGCATGCCGATATGGAGGCGCGCTTACCTGATAACGTGCATCTGGCTTACGACGGTTTGGAGATTCCGATCGGACGGGCCGACCAGATATGAAAGACTTTCGATCCGTTGAATCGGCGCGCGGCCAGTTCGGGCCGTCTGCGCTCGCGATCGGTAATTTCGATGGCGTCCATATCGGGCACCAGGCATTGCTGCGCGAAGCGGTCCGGTATGCCTCGGCTCACGGAATCACGCCCGCGGCTCTGACGTTTTATCCCCACCCGACCGCGGTCGTTGCTCCCCGACATGTGCCGCTTTTAATCTGTAGCCTCGAAAAGCGCATCCAATTACTCGCTGCCGCCGGAGCGGAGCGTATTCTCGTCTTGCCATTCACGCCGGAAGTGGCGCGCATGTCGCCGGAGGAGTTCGTTTCGCAGATCCTCGTTGACGCGCTCGAGACCAAAGCGGTCTTTGTCGGCGAGAATTTCCATTTCGGGCACAAACAGAGCGGTACCCCTGACGTTCTGCGCGGGCTTGCGGAGCGATACCGCTTCTATGTGCGATTTCTAAAACCAGTCTCGCTACGCGGTGAAATTGTTTCGAGCTCGGCCATCCGGCGCTACCTGGCATCCGGCAACGTGTCGCGGGTCGGACGGTTATTGGGGAGATGTTTTTCGCTCGCAGGACCGGTGGTGACGGGACACGGTGTGGGAAGCAAACAGACCGTCCCGACTTTAAATCTGCGTTCGGCACCTGACCGCATTGTTCCGCGGGGCGTCTATGTCACGGAAACCGTGGAACTGCCTTCGAACCGGCGTTGGGAATCCATTACCAATGCCGGGTTTCGTCCGACCTTTGGCGGAAACGAACTGACCGTGGAGACCTTTCTGCTGGGTAAATGGGAAGGCGACGGGCCCCAGGAGATCGAAGTACGGTTTCATCATTTCGTGCGAGCCGAGCGCCAGTTCCCGAGCCCGGAAGCGCTGAAGCAACAGATTTTCAAAGACGTGTCCGTCGCGCAAAAATATTGGCGGCGGCGCACGAAAATTGGGATACCTGCTGCTTCGATATACTGAAGTGTCCGGTGCAAAATTATGCAGCTTTCCGAAGGTAAAGTCAAACATCTGAATGCGCTTTCGAACAAGAACGGCGTGATTGCGGCCGCCGCCATGGACCAGCGCGGCAGCTTGCAAAAAATGATTGCGTCGGCCAAAGGCGTTCCGCAGGATCAGGTCACGCCTGACATGATGACCGAGTTCAAGACGGCGGTCACCAAAGTTTTGACTCCGCACGCGAGCGCGATCCTGTTGGACCCGGAGTATGGCATTCCCGCCGCCAAAGCACGCGCAAAGAATGCGGGACTGCTGCTCGCCTACGAAGAGAGCGGTTACGACAACACTAAACCAGGGCGGCTGCCCGACCTGCTACCGCATCTTTCCGTGAAGCGGATCAAAGAGCTGGGCGCGGATGCGGTCAAAATCTTGATCTACTACACTCCTTTCGAAGATCCGAAGATCAACGACATCAAGCATGCGTTTATTGAGCGGATCGGCGCGGAATGCGAGTTCCACCAGATCCCCTTCTTCCTGGAATTTGTCGGTTATGACCCCAAAGGCGGTAACGAAAAAGGCTTCGACTACGCAAAGAAGAAGCCGGAAGTCGTCATCAAGTCAATGGAGGAGTTCGGGAAACCGCAATATCACGTCGACGTTCTGAAGGTAGAGGTTCCGGTCAACGCCGAGTTCGTCGAAGGCAGCAGCGTCTTCAAAGGAAAAGCTGCATACAGCCGCAAAGAGGCGCTGGAGTATTACCGCAGGGCCGCAGAAATGGCGCAAAAGCCGTTTATTTATCTAAGTGCGGGAGTGGGCAATGCTCAGTTCGTGGAGTCGTTGAACATGGCGGCTGAGGCAGGCACGGATTATTCGGGCGTGTTGTGCGGACGCGCTACCTGGAAAGACGGCGTAGCGGTGTACGGCAAACAAGGCGTCAAGGCGCTCGAAGACTGGCTTTCCGATCAGGGCGTGAAGAACATTGAGGCCGTGAACAACGCTATCAAGTCAGCGAAACCCTGGCACGCCAAAGCCGGAGTTGCTGTCGCGGTCTAGACACGACATGCCCACTTCCAATGCACTTTGCTTCTATTTCTGAAGCGATTGAAGACTTCCGGCAGGGTAAGATCCTCATCGTCGTGGACGACGAGGATCGTGAAAACGAAGGCGATCTAACCATCGCTGCCGAGAAGATCACTCCAGAAGCGATCAATTTCATGGCTACGTACGGGCGCGGCCTGATCTGCCTTGCTCTCGATGCGGAAATTTGCAAACGCCTCGATCTGCAGCCCATGTCGGCCGTCAATACGGCGCGCTTCAGCACGGCATTCTGCGAGGCGATTGACGCGGCCGAAGGCGTGACAACCGGCATCTCCGCGTACGACCGTGCGCACACCATCCGCGTGGCCATGGATCCGAATTCGCGCCCGCAGGATTTGGCGCGTCCCGGCCATGTATTTCCGTTGCGCGCGCGTCCCGGCGGCGTGCTGGTGCGCACCGGACAGACGGAAGCCGCAGTGGATCTGGCGCGCTTAGCGGGTCTTTCTCCAGGCGGCGTGATCTGCGAAATCATGAATGAGGATGGCACGATGGCGCGCGTTCCGCAGCTTGTGGAATTCTGCCAGCGTTACGGACTCAAAATGATTTCGGTAGCGGATCTGATTCGCTATCGCATGCAGACCGAGAAGGTCGTAGACCGCGACGCCTCGGGCCGCATTAGAACGCCCTACGGCGAATTCGAGGTAATTCGCTACGTCAGCCGCACCGATAAAGAGATGCATCTCGCGCTTGTTCACGGCGATATCAAAGGCAAGAGCAACGTGCTGGTACGCGTCCATTCGCATTGCCTGTACGGCGATACCTTTCAATCGCTCGATTGCGACTGCCGCGAATTGATTACCGGAGCGCTCGAAACGATCTCACGCGCGGACTGCGGCGTATTTCTGTATCTGCACCAGAACGGACCTGGCGTGCATGCGGTCTGGCAGGACGGGCGCCGCGAATTGATTGGGCACACACGCAACCAATCGAGCTTCATTCCGTCGGAACGGCACCAGCCCTTGCAGCATGAAACGGGCATCGGAGCGCAGATTCTCTCAGATCTCGGTTTATCTACGATTCACTTATTGACGAATCATCCCCGCAAAGTAGTCGGATTGGAGGGTTTCGGAATACAAATCACAGCTCAGGTTCCTTTTTCGGCACAAGTGGGGTCAGCTTTTTAGGCGACCGCCACCATTTCTAGCGGCGTGCACTTCCGAGCCAGCCTGTCCAGATGTATCGGTAGACCCAACCCGAACTGACGGACGGAGGGGAGTGATATGCCGATTAGAGCGGAGTTCGCTTGTACTACTGCACCCCTACCCGCTCAAGCCCTCTTGCTCCCAATATCCAAGATGAGAGGCGTGTGCGTTAGTTAGCAGCGCATGCACGGATCTATGCGGCGAGTGCTGGGTAACCGGGGACCTATCGGTCGATTTTCCAGAATCGAGCAACAGGAGTTGCGCTTTAAGATGTACCGATCACAATCCCGGCCAGAAAGACTAGCACTCCTCCCAGTACAACCTGCAAAGCGGCGCGAAACAGCGGTGTCTCCATGTAATGCTGCCGGACCCAACTGATGATGCCTAATTCCAGGGCCACCACAATAATCGCCACCGTTAGCGCCGCCCGAAAATCAGTGATGAGAAACGGCAGTGTGTGCCCGATGCCGCCCGCCGCGGTCATAATGCCTGTCACGATGCCGCGCACCACGGGCCGGCCGCGCCCCGTGAGCGAACCGTCATCCGATAACGCTTCGGCAAACGCCATCGAAATGCCCGCGCCGAGCGAAGCGGCCAAGCCAACCTTAAACGCGTCCAGATTGGAGTTGTGAGTCGCGAAAGCCGAGGCAAACAGCGGAGCGAGCGTCGATACCGAGCCGTCCATCAAACCCGCCAGTCCCGGCTGCACAAACTGAAGCACAAACATCCGCCGGTATGCTTCCTGTTCCGAGCGCTTGACCTCGGGCGGCAGATGCTCTTTCTCGATAATTTCCGCCGAAGCGGTGTGTTTCGCCTCCGCATCGGCCAGATCGCCTAACAGCTTCCGCGTCGAAGCATCGGTCGTCTTTTGCAACGCGAGGGTATAGAAGCGGCCGGTCTCGTTCTCCATCGACTCGATGGATTTGCGGACCGCGCCCGGGCCAATCTTCTCGATGAGCCAAACCGGAGGGCGCGAGACAAAGCCTTTGACGTCCTGGCGCCGGATGAGCGGAATGTGCTCGCCGAAACGCGATCGATAAAGATCGATGAGGCTCGAGCGATGCTCGGATTCTTCCGCCTGCATTTCTTCGAGGAGCCGCGCGGTGGCGGGAAAATCCTGGCGGAGACGCTCGGCGAACTCGCCATAGATCCGGCCATCTTCTTCTTCGAGAGAGATGGCGAGCGCTAGAATCTCGCGGTCGGATAGATCTTTGAAATTTTTGGCCATATCGGAATACCCGGATGACGGACAATGGAGGAAAACCTCCCAGCATGGGAACGCACTGGGCCTACTCTTGCGCCGCGGTGCTCAGGAAACAATGTTAGAGCGTATCTCGGTGCATGGCGCGCGCCAGCACAACCTGAAAAATATCAGTGTAGACATTCCGCGGAACACTTTCACGGTGATTACGGGTTTGAGCGGCTCCGGGAAAAGCTCGCTCGCCTTTGACACCATCTACGCCGAGGGACAACGGCGGTATGTAGAAACGCTGTCCCCGTACGCGCGCCAGTTCCTGGATCAGATGGAACGGCCGGATGTGGATTCCATCGACGGCCTCAGTCCGGCGATTTCGATCGAGCAGAAAACCACTTCCCGCAGCCCTCGGTCGACCGTCGGGACCGTCACCGAGATTTACGACTACCTGCGTCTTTTGTTTGCGTCGGTCGGCATCCCGCACTGCCCGATCTGCGGAGCCGAGATCGCGCGGCAATCCCAATCGCAAATTCTCGAACAGGTCTTTTCGCAGCATCAGAACGAGCGGATCATGATCCTGGCGCCGGTCGCGCGCGGCCGCAAGGGCGAGTACAAGAAAGAACTCGAAGCCATTTCGAAAGCCGGCTTTCGCGCTCGCATCGATGGCGAGTTGAAGACGCTCGACGAGCCCATGAAGCTCGATAAGCGGAAGAATCACACGATTGAGGTGGTCATTGACCGGCTCGTAGTAAAGCCTGGCATCGAGCAGCGGCTCGAAAATTCCATCCAGACGGCGCTCAAATGGGCGGACGGTCTGGTGATCGTGGCGGTGATCGACGGGCCCGAGCGGCTGTATTCGGAAAAACTCGCGTGCCCGAATGATGGGACGAGCATTCCGCAGCTTGAGCCGCGTTCGTTTTCCTTCAACAGCCCTTATGGGGCGTGCGAGACGTGCAACGGTGTCGGCAGCACCTGGGCGTTTGATCCGGTGAAGGTGGTCTGCGATCCTTCGAAGCCGCTGTTTGATGGCGGCTTGGGGCCTGGGTCGAGTTCCTCTTATATGCTTTCGGCGTTGAACGAGGTCGCGGAATCGCACGGCATCGATCTCTCGGTCCCGTTTGAAGATTTGCCGAAGCGCACGCGCAATCTGCTCATCTACGGCAACAGTCATTTCCCGGGCATATTGAAGCTGCTGGACGAGAGCTACGAACGGGCAAGCGAAGGATATCGCGAGTGGCTGATGGACTACATGTCCCCGACCACCTGTCCGGATTGCAAGGGACGCCGCTTAAAGCCGTCCAGTCTCGCCGTACAGGTGAAGGGAATCTCGATCGCGGATTTCACCGGGATGCCGGTTGCCCGCGCGCTGCCGCTCGTCCGCGATTGGCAGTTCACCGAGCGCGACTTGAAGGTAGTCGGGCGCGTTATCGAAGAGATTCAGAACCGGCTGGAATTCTTGTGCGCGGTAGGTCTGGATTATCTGAGTCTCGAACGGTCGTCGGCCACGCTCTCGGGCGGCGAAGCGCAGCGAATTCGCCTCGCGACGCAAATTGGATCGAAGCTGCGTGGGGTCCTGTACGTCCTCGACGAACCTTCTATTGGACTGCACCCGCGCGATAACGGACGCCTGCTCGACACGCTGCACCGGCTGCGGGATTTAGGAAACACGGTGCTCGTCGTGGAGCACGATTCCGAAACAATCGAACGCGCCGATTACGTGATTGACTTGGGTCCGCGCGCCGGACGCTTGGGTGGGGGCTTGATGGCGCAGGGAACTCCCGCGCAGATCATGCAGACGCCGCAATCGCTCACCGGGGAATATCTATCGGGCCAGCTTGCGATCCGGCCGCCCGCGGTTCGCCGGTCCGGAAACGGGTTGAAGATCACGGTGAAAGGCGCGCGTGAGCACAATTTGAAAAACATTGATGTCGATTTTCCGCTCGGAACGCTGATGGTGGTGACCGGTGTTTCGGGCAGCGGAAAATCGACGCTGGTGCATGACATTTTGTACCGGGCGCTCGCGAAAGAGGTATATGGATCGAGCCAGGCGCCCGGCGCGCACGACGCGATTCTCGGTCTTGAAAATATCGACAAAGTGATCGAGATCGATCAGTCGCCGATTGGCCGCACGCCCCGCTCGAATCCGGCGACATACACCGGCGTTTTTTCCGCCATCCGCGAAATCTACGCGATGCTGCCGGAATCGCGCGAGCGCGGATACAAGGCCGGGCGCTTCAGCTTCAACGTGAAGGGCGGGCGCTGCGAAGCGTGCCAGGGCGATGGCCTGAAGCGCATCGAGATGAACTTTCTTCCCGATGTGTATGTCACGTGCGACGTCTGCCGCGGCCGCCGCTACAATCTGGAGACCTTACAAGTGAAATACAAGGGCAAGAGCATCGCCGATGTTTTGGAATCGACGGTCGACGAAGCGGTGGAGATTCTGGCGAACATCCCGCAAGTTCAGGCGAAATTGAAGACGCTGGCGGATGTGGGATTGGGCTACATTCATTTGGGCCAATCCTCAACGACGCTTTCGGGCGGCGAGGCGCAACGGATCAAACTCGCCAAGGAGCTCAGCAAACGCCAAACCGGACGGACGTTTTATCTGCTCGATGAACCCACAACCGGATTGCATTTTGAAGATGTCCGTCACCTGCTCGATGTGCTGCAACGGTTGGTGGATCTGGGCAACACCGTTCTGGTGATTGAACACAATCTGGACGTCATCAAGAGCGCAGACTACCTGATCGATCTAGGTCCGGAAGGCGGCGAAAACGGCGGCCAGGTGATCGCGACCGGCACACCAGAAGAAGTGCTCCAAAACGGGTTCAGCCATACCGCGGAGGCACTCCGGAAGATAATGAAGGCGTCCAATGCAGCCTGAGCCGCAAGACACCTCACCCGCCGAAATCTCCCCTCCCCCGGTGCCGCTGCGTCCTCAACGGGAGCCATTCTGGGGCTATGACGATCTGGCGATGGTGGTCGGTTTGATTGTCGCCGGGCTCGTACTGATCGGCTTGGCCGTTGCCCTCATCGCCAGTTTCGTTCCGAGTCTTCGCGCCGATCCCACTCCGCTTTTGCTGCCTGGGAACCTGGTGATCTATCTGCTCGTTTATGTTGCATTCTGGCTGGTGATTGGGTTGCGCTACGGACGCCCGGTATTTTCTTCGCTTGGCTGGCGGCGTACCAATGTCAACCTCGCGATTGCGGGAGCTGGCGGCGTGGGCCTCGCTTTTGCGCTGTCGGCATTTGCTTCTCTGGTGAAGACGCCGAAAATTCCGCTTCCGTTTGAGGAGATGACGAAATCAGCATGGTCGTTCGCCTTGTTTGCCATCATGGCGGCCGTCATCGCGCCTATCTTTGAGGAATTGTTTTTTCGCGGATTTATTCAGCCGCTGCTCATACGAACGTTTGGCGTAGTGGCCGGGATTCTGGTGACCGCCGGGTTATTCGGCGCTTTGCACGCGCCGGAGTATGCGGATGCCTGGCAGTACGCGTTAACTGTCGCTCTGGCGGGCGCGGCGTTCGGCTGGGTGCGCGAACGGACCAAATCCATTATTCCCGGCACGGTGATGCACGGGTGCTTCAACGCAGTTTCGGTAATTGCTCTCGTATTGTCCAAACACACGAAAGGTTAAATGACTTCTGCTGTTCTGACCCAAAATACTGTCGAAACGATTGAATGGACGCCGGAAGGTGTCGTGATGATCGACCAGACCCGGCTGCCTCGCGAAACGGTTTTCGTCACTTGCCGCACGTATCGGGAAGTGGCCGATGCGATCCGGAACATGATTATTCGCGGGGCTCCGGCCATCGGTGTGGCGGCGGCCATGGGCGTCGCACTGGGTGCTTTGCAGTCGCAGGACCTCGAACGCGACATGCCCGTCATTTGCGAAACGCTCGCGAAGACCCGGCCCACCGCGGTCAATCTGTTCTGGGCCATCGATCGCATGAAGCGGCTGTATGCTGAAATCCGGCATCTTGGAATTTCAGAGATCCGCGAGCGACTGGTTGCGGAAGCGCAGCAGATACGCGCGGAGGATATCGCGATCAATGAAGCCATCGGGCGTAACGGTGCTCCGCTCGTGCCGGACGGAAAAACGGTCCTGACGCACTGCAACGCGGGAGCGTTGGCGACGGCCGGTTTCGGCACGGCTCTGGGTGTCATTCGTGCTGCTGTGCAGATTGGCAAGAAAATCGACGTGTTTGCGGATGAAACGCGGCCATTTTTGCAAGGCGCGCGCCTGACCGCCTGGGAGTTGCAGCGCGACGGCATCCAAACGACCCTCATCACCGACAACATGGCGGGACATTTTCTGAAGAGCGGCCGGATCGGATGCGTCGTTGTCGGTGCGGATCGCATCGCCGCGAACGGAGATGTTGCAAATAAAGTCGGAACTTATACGGTCGCGGTTCTGGCGAAAGAAAATAATGTTCCGTTTTATGTAGCGGCTCCGGTCTCCACGCTCGATCTGACGCTGGAATCCGGCGACCAGATCCCGATTGAAGAGCGTGCGGCCAAAGAGGTGACGCATGTACAAGGCGTGCAGGTGGCGCCGGAGGGAATTGCCGTGGCGAACCCGGCCTTCGATGTAACACCGAATCGTTATGTTTCGGCGATCATTACAGAGCGCGGTGTAGCGCGTGCGCCGTACACCGAAACTCTACGAGCACTGTTATCCTGAGAACGTTGTTTCCCAAAGTTGCTGCCGGATTTGTTGCCTTTGTCTCCATTGGACTGGGCGTGCTCAGTGCGGCGAGTCCGGCTGGGCTCATCGACATCCTGACCGGTGAGCTGAATCGCGAATTTACGGCGCTCAAAGCAAAGGCCGATCCGGCCCCGTATTACATGGCCTATGAGGCGACGGACGAGGAGAGCGATTCGGAATCTGCTTCTTTAGGCGCACTGGTAAACAACGTTCACAGCCATGTGCGGGGCGTGGACACGACCATTCGCGTCGGGTCTCCGCAGTTTGACAACTATCATCCGTACCGCGGCTCCGCCGGACGATTTACTAACTTTGTCTCGCTCAGTTTAGACGACAACCCGAACCAGATTCGCCGGGCGCTGTGGGCGGAATCCGACCGCGTTTACAAGCTGGCTTCGCGCCGTCTGTTGCAACTGAAAACGGATCAGCAGCTTCTGGCCGATCAGGCCGACCGCGACGCGGACTTCTCTCCGGAACCGGCCGCGACGTACAACCGGCTGCCGGAAACGTACCGCTATGACACCGCGGCTTGGGCAGATAAACTGCGAGCCTGGTCGGCGGAATTCAAAAAGCACCGGGGCATTCTCGGATCGGGCGTGAGTTTTCGCGCCGAGCGGGATGTCAGCACGTTTGTTAACACGGAGGGTTCCGCGATCCAGCAAGGCCGAAACCTGTTTCGGATCGAAATTGAGGGCATTGCTCTTGCGCAGGACGGGATGGATTTGCGGGACTCGGCCACGATCGAGACTGGGAATCCTTCCCAGCTTCCGCCGGACGCAGCCATTCAAGAAAAGGTGCGGGATGTCGCGACCAAGCTCGATCAATTAGCGAGCGCGCCGCCCGCCGAACCGATGCTGGGTCCGGCCATTCTTTCCGGGCGCGCGGCTGCCGTTTTCTTTCACGAGATTTTCGGGCATCGGATCGAAGGCCACCGCCAGAAAGACGTTTCGCAGGACCAGACATTCACGAAGATGATTGGCGAGAAGGTCCTGCCGGATTTCATCAGCGTGGAGTTTGACCCCACCCGGCGCACTTACAACGGAACCGACCTGATCGGCTACTACGAATACGATGACGAGGGCGTGAAAGCACAACCGGTGAAGGTGGTTGAGAACGGCGTGTTAAAGACATTCTTGCTTTCGCGCTCGCCCGTGGAGCAGTTTCTGCATTCTAACGGCCACGGCCGGCGGCAGCCCGGCTATGAAGTGGTGTCGCGTCAATCGAACCTGATCGTGGAATCGAGCAAGCAAGTTTCGGACAAAGAGCTTCGCGCAGAACTCATCGCGGAGATCAAGCGGCAGGGCAAACCGTACGGGCTGTATTTCGAAGACGTCGTGAGCGGATACACAACGACCGGTCGTCAGGGAACCCAGGCCTTTAAAGTGGTTCCTCTGGTGGTCTACCGCGTGTATCCCGACGGCCGCCCGGACGAACTGATTCGCGGGGTCGACATTGTTGGGACGCCGCTTGCGAGCTTCAAGAATATTCTCGCCACATCAGATCAAGCTCAGATTTTTAACGGCTATTGCGGCGCGGAATCGGGCAGCATCCCGGTTTCGGCGGTGTCGCCGGCAATTCTCGTCTCGCAAATCGAGACGCAAAAGAAGCAGAATTCGCAGCGCAGGCCACCCATTTTGCCGCGTCCGGAGGGCGAATGAGAGGCCGCTTCTTCGCGATCGCGGTTCTGGTGGCCGTTCCCGTCCTCGCGAGTGACATCCAAAACGACACGCAACTCCGCGCCATGGTGGATGAACTCGCACGCGCGAAAACGATACAGTTGAGCACTCTGGAGAAGCCGTACTTCATTCAATACACATCGAGCGATTCGGAGCAGGCGTTTCTTCGCGCGAGTCTGGGCGGGCTGCTTTCTTCCAGCCGGGCCCACTTGCGCCAGCCGAGGCTGGAAATCCGGGTCGGCGACTACAAATTCGATAACACGAATTCGATCTTCAGCGGAACCCCCTCACTGGGATTGCTTCCGATCGATGACGATTACCAGGCGATCCGAACCGAGTTGTGGCTCTCGACGGATGGGCTCTATAAGGCCGCCCTCGACCAGATTACGCGCAAGCGCAACGCGCTACGCGATGTGATGGAGCCGGAGAACACTCCCGATCTGGCCCCCGCCAAACCGGTTCAGGTGATTGCGCCACCCGCCCAATTGGGCTTCAATCAGAAGCGATGGGAAACGATTATTCGGGACCTCTCCGCGCACTTTTGTGCGCATCCCGATATCGCGACATCCTCAGTGCAGGTGCGAGCCGTTTCTTCGACCTACCGGCTTGCCAATAGCGAAGGCACGGTGGTGCGCATCCCGCAAGAGTTCACAGAACTCGAAATCCGCACGCTGGCGATTGCGCCCGATGGCAAGCACGTTTGGAATCACCAGTTCGTTACAGTTCCCGATCCTTCGGAATTGCCAAGCGAGCAGCAGTTGACGAAAATCGTCGACGGCGTCGCGAGCGAAACCGATGCCTTGAGCAAAGCGCCGGCAGCCGAGGATTACACCGGGCCGGTGCTTTTTGAGGGCGAAGCTGCGGCGCAACTGATGGCCCAGGTTCTGACCGATGCGGCCCGGTTGGAGCGGAAACCTGTGGCACCGCAGGGCGCGAGCAATCCGGCGCTCGGGATGCTCGAAAGCGTTTGGATCACGCGCATGGGCTCGAAAGTGGCGCCCGAGTGGATGACCATCGTCGACGATCCCCGCCAACAGAAGTTTCATGGAACAGTGCTCGCCGGCGCGTATCAAGTCGATGATCAGGGCGTTCCGGCCCAGCGAGTCACGATTGTCGATAAAGGAACCTTGAAAGGCTTTCTGTTGAGCCGCGAGCCGGTGGGTCAATTTAACGGTTCGAACGGGCACGGGCGGCTGCCGGGCGGGTTTGGCGCGGAAGCGGCTGTGCCGGGAAACGTTTTTGTGCAAGCAGACCAGCCGTTCTCCGAAGCGAAAATGAAGGCGCGGCTGATCGATAAAATCAAGCTGGCGGGATTGAAGTACGGCCTGATCGTCCGGCGGCTGGATTTTCCTTCGACGGCCAACTTCGAAGAACTCCAGAGTATGGCGCGGCAACTGGAGAAGAGCGGGTATTCGCGAACGCTGAACAGCCCGATTCTGGCCTACCGCGTTTATCCGGACGGGCATGAGGAGCTGGTGCGCGGCGCGCGGTTTCGCGAGTTCAGCGCGCGCGATCTGCGCGATGTGGATGCGGCCTCCGACAAGCCGTACGTCTTGAACTACGTCACAAACGTGTCCAGTTTCAATCTGGCGGATTCTGGCGCAGACGTGACAACGTCTTCCGTCATCTGTCCGTCTCTCCTGTTTGAGAGCCTGGATCTCGCGCGCGCCGAGGACGAACGGGCGAAACCGCCGATGGTTCCTCCTCCGCCGCTGGCGGGCCAGTAATCGGGTTCCGATGCGCATTCTAAGCAAGGCCATCCTCAAGGAAGTGCTTGCCAGCGCCAGCCTGGGCACGCTGCTGTTCGTGTTCGTCCTATTTCTCCGGACGATCGAGCGGCTCAGCGCGCTATTGGTAAAGACCTCCGCGCCCGCGCCCGTGGTGGCGAAACTGCTGCTCTATGCGCTTCCGTCCACGCTTCCCTTTGCGCTGCCCCTCGGGGTGCTCGTCGGCATTTTGATCGGCCTCAGCCGGATGTCGGCCGATAGCGAAATCACAGCGATTCGCGCAGCGGGAATTTCGAGTATTTCTGTCGCCCGCCCGGTGCTTGCCTTTGCCTTCGGCGCATTGGTGCTGACCGCGCTAAGTTCGCTCTGGCTGACGCCGTTATCCCTGCATCTCGAATCGAAGCTGGCGCGTAACTTTGCCGCCGCTCAGTTGACGGGAGCCATTGAGTCGCGCATTTTCGACGAGCAGTTTCCGAACACCGTGCTGTACGTGGGCGATGTGCAGACGGTCGGAAAACAGGTGATCTGGCGCAACGTGTTCCTGGCCGATGTAACGCCCCCCAACGAGTTGCAGCAGGAAGGCAAGGACCGGGGCGAAGGGCCGCGCATCATCGTGGCGCAAGAGGCGATTCCACACCCGGATGCAGCGAATAACCGCATCATTCTCGACATGCGGAATTTCCGGTCGAGTGAGCGCGACAAGGACGGCAAGGTCATTACAACGTCCGCCGCGCGGCAGATTCAGACCATCCAGGCCCAGAGCACGGAGGATTTGCAGCTCAACAAGACCGTGCAGGAAATGGATACCGGGCCGCTGTTCAAGCGCGTCTACCGCCAGCATAATCTGTCGCGCGAGGATTATGTGGACGCCGCCATTGAGCTGCATCAGCGGTTCGCGCTGCCGATGGCTTGCGTGCTGCTCGCGCTAGTGGGTATTCCGCTGGGCGTTTCGTCGCGTAAGGGCGGAAAATCCGCTGCGTTCGTCATCACGGTGCTGCTGGCGTTTCTGTACTATCTGGGATTCATCACACTGCTGGGGCTGGCGAAGAAGGGCAGTCTGCCGGTTCCGGTCGCGGTGTGGACGCCCGACGCCGTATTTCTTGTGGCCGGCATTTACATGCTGTCGCAATTGGAGCGGCCGGGCGATCGCGATCTGGTGGGCCAGTTGCGGGATTTCGGCGAGAAGCTAGCCAAACGAATCAGAGCGCTGCTGCCGGCGCGCGGGCAAAGGGTGCGGATTGGCGGAATCCGGCGCTTCGGGATTCGCCCCATGCTCATCGACGCTTATGTATTAAACGGTTTTCTGTTCTACTTCGCGGTGCTGGTGCTGGCACTGGTTTCGCTGATTGAGGTCTTTACGTTTTTCGAATTGCTGGGCGACATGATTAAGAACGACATCAGCATGTCGACGATGGTGGACTACTTGTGGCACCTCGCGCCGAGCCTGATCTACCAGTTGACGCCCATCGGGACGCTGGTGGCCTCGCTTATCTGTTTTGGCATCCTGACGAAATACAACGAAGTGACGGCGTTCAAGGCAGGCGGCGTGAGCGTGCACCGGTTGGCTGCTCCTGTGCTGGTCGTCAGCTTCGGCATCAGCGCTCTGCTCTTCGCGTTTGATCATTACTACATTCCGGCAGCGAACCGCCGGCAGGAGATGCTGCGCGCCGAAATCAAGAAAAAGCCGCCGGCAACATACTTGAGACAGGACCGGCAGTGGGTCTACGGCCAGGGCTCGCGTATCTATAATTTCCGGCTGCTCGACCGGCAACATGCCGCCATGACCAAGGTCAACGTGTACGAGTTGGACCCGGTCACCTTTCGCGTGGTGCATCAGATTTCCGCCGACCGCGCGTATTGGGATAAGAACCGGAATACCTGGGTCTTTCAGAACGGTATGAGCGAGGTGGTGCAGGACAAGGGCGGCAGCTATAAAGAAAACTACACAGAGTTCTACAACAGCTCGGCTTCATTTCCTGAATTGACGGAACGCCCGTCCTGGTTCGTGCAGGAAGAAAAAGAATACAAGGAGATGAACTTCGAGGAGCTCGGGCAGTATATTCGCGAACTGCAGGCGAGCGGCATCGAAACGACTCCTTTGCGCGTCCAGTATTACAAGAAGTTCGCAGTTCCGCTGTTCGCGCTCATCATGGCCATTCTGAGCATTCCGTTCGCGTTTATCGCGGGAAATCGGGGGGCGATGACGGGTGTGGGAATCAGCTTTGGGATCGCCATCGCGTACTGGACGATCAGCACGGTATTCGAGCAGGTGGGCGATTTGAATCAGTTGCCCGCCGTAATGGCCGCGTGGTCTCCCGATATTCTTTTCTCGTTGTTCGGCTTGTATTTCATGGCGCGGATGAAGACGTAGCGTGCAGGTGTACTGGCGCTGGCTGGTTCCGCTTGCATCCGGAGTGCTGATTTTCTTAATCAGCCATCAGGCGCTGCTGGCGTTCTTCGTCGCGACCGTCATTGGGCTGGTGACGCAGCCGGTCCCGATGGCCGTAGTGGTCCTCACTGCAATGACGGCGCTCGCGCTGACCAGGACATTATCTCCGGCGGCGGTTCTCTCCGGTTTTAGCGACCCAACCGTCTGGCTCATCTTCACCGCCTTCTTGTTTTCGCGTGCCGTCACTAGCACGCGATTGGGCGCCCGTGTCGCGTATTTTTTTATCGCGAAATTCGGCAAAAATGCGCTGTCGCTTGGATACTCGATTGCGGCATCGGACCTGATTCTCGCGCCGTTTGTGCCCTCCGATACGGCGCGCGGCGGCGGCATCGTTTGCCCCATCACGAAATCGGTTGCACAGGCGGTCGGCTCGGAGCCCGGACCGACGGCGCGGAAGATGGGCGCTTTTCTGATGCTGGTCGCGTTTCATACAACGTATGTGGCCTCTGCCATGTTTCTGACCGGCATGGCATCGAACCCGCTCGCGGCGGACTTCGCCTCAAAGATCGGTCACGTGGACCTGACCTGGCTGAAATGGTTCGCGGGCGCGATTGTTCCGGGCGCGCTCTCGCTGCTCACGGTGCCGTATTTGATCTATCGGCTGCATCCGCCCGAGATCCAGCACACCGAGGCGGCGCGCGCGCACGCACAGAGAGAGCTCGCATGCATGGGCGCAGTCAGCAGCTCAGAACGCATTCTGATGGTCATCATGTTGGCCGTGATGGCCGGATGGGTCACCTCGCCCTGGCATCACATTCCCAACGCGTTCGTTGCGCTGGCGGGTGTTTCGGCGATCTTGATCTGCCGCGTGCTGACGTGGAATGAGCTTTTGTCGGAAGGGCGCGCGTGGGATGCGCTGATCTGGTTCGCGCCACTCATCATGATGGCGGATGAGCTGAACCGGCAGGGCGTCATTCGCAGCTTAACCAGCCCGCTGTTTCATTACAGCTCGGTGCTTCCCTGGGGCGCTGCGTTTGTGCTGCTCATCTTGAGCTATCTGTATGTTCATTATGCATTCGCGAGCATGACCGCGCACCTGACAGCGCTGTATCCGGGATTCCTGGCAGCGGCGCTGGCGTGCGGTGTGCCGCCGCTGATTGCCGCGTTCGGCTTGGCTTACTTTTCCAATCTGGATGCGGGCCTGACCCATTACGGGACGGGATCGGCTCCCGTTTATTTCGGTACCGGGTATGTCAGCCAGGCAACTTGGTGGAAGCTCGGTTTTGTGATTTCGATTGTGAATAGTATTTTTTGGCTGGGCATTGGAACGGCGTGGTGGAAATTGATTGGTTTGTGGTGACTGTCACTTTATGAGAATTACTGAAATACGCGATCTGGTTGTTCCGATTAAATCGGCGATTAGCAATGCATTCATCAGTTTTGCCGACATGACAGCCTCGGCCATTGCGATCCATACCGATGTGGTGCGCGGCGGCAAGCCGGTGATCGGGTACGGTTTCAACTCGAATGGCCGTTATGCGCAGCAAGGAATTCTGCGCGAGCGCATCTTCCCGCGGCTGCTGCGCGCGAAGCCGGAATCGCTTCTGAACGAAGACGGCAGCAACCTCGAACCTGAGAAAGTCTGGCGCGTGATGATGACGAACGAAAAGCCGGGCGGCCATGGAGACCGTTCCGTGGCGGTGGGCGCGACGGACATGGCGATATGGGATGCAGTCGCGAAAATCGAGGGCAAGCCGCTGTACCGAGTATTAGCAGAACGCTATCGGGGCGGGGAAGCGGATGATCACGTGGCCGTGTATGCTGCCGGAGGTTATTACTATCCCGGCAAAGACATCTCGGCACTGACGGACGAAATGCGCTCGTATCTAAATCTCGGCTACACCGAAGTCAAGATGAAGATCGGCGGAGCGCCACTCAAGGAAGATCTGGCGCGGATTGAAGCCGTGCTGAAGCTGCTGCCGGAGGGCCGCCGCCTTGCAGTGGATGCCAATGGCCGTTTTGGCCGGAACACGGCTCTCGAATACGCTCAGGCGCTCGCTCCGTACAAGTTGAAGTGGTATGAGGAACCGGGCGATCCGCTCGATTTCAAGCTGCTGGCGGAGGTGGCGCAGGCTTCGCCCACGCCGATCGCGACGGGCGAGAACCTGTTCTCGACGCAGGAGGCGCAGAATCTGATTCGCTACGGAGGCTTGAATCCGCAGACGGACTCTCTGCAAATGGACCCGGCTCTGAGCTATGGCGTGACCGAGTACATTCGAACCCTGCGCATGTTGAAAGACGAGGGCTGGTCGGCGCGGCGCTGCGTTCCTCATGGCGGGCATCAATTCGCGCTCAATATCGCGGCCGGATTGGGCCTCGGCGGAAATGAATCGTATCCAGGCGTATTTCTGCCGTTTGGCGGTTTCGCGGATGAGCCGCCGATTGAAAACGGATTTGCGCGGCTTCCGGACGCGCCGGGGATCGGGATTGAGCGGAATTCGGATCTGTACGAACTGTTTCGGACAATTTCCTGAGTTCGGCGTTTTTACGAGCGTTATGTTCGGTAGCCGGTTTGAATCAGATCGGTATGGCAGACGAAACTGGCCGCTCGGCGACCGACAACATACGGGAGGTAGCGCAGGCGAGCGAAACACTCCTCAAGGCGGGTAAACAGCTCAAAGATAACTTAAGCGAACTGGGCGACCGTGTCGAGAATGTCACCGAGCGGACTTCGAACGTCTTTAAAGAGTCCATGGTTCGTGCTTATAGTAGCGGCGGGAATCAGCCTTTGGGGATTACAGATGCTCAGGTCGAGAGGTTAGTTCGGTATGAGCACGGTACCGCCGAACAATCCAGTCGATCCGCTCGAACCAGGGCCGCCGCCGCGCCGTTTCTACCGCCGCTACTGGGATACATATAACCGCCCGTACCCGGGATGCGGGTGTTTGTGGATCATCATCATCATTGCGTTTCTGATCTGGATTTTCTCCTGGGCCGGCGGGTATCGCTGGTGGGGCGGCAATCCCGCGCCGGGGCCTGGAACCACGACGACTGCTCCGCGGTAGTCGCTTTCGTGCCGAGAATACGCCGGTGGGATCTGGCCGCTGCCTGGGCTGTATTCATTCCTCTGGCGTATATTCCAAACTTCGCTCCTGAACGCAGCATCAATCTGGCGAGCCTCACGATTTTCTGGTCGTTTTTCGCGATGACCGGGATTATTCTTTGCGACCAGGTCACGATGGCCCTCGAACATCGGTCGTTATTGCAGGAGAGCACCAGAAGCGGCAGGCCGTGGCTGTCGCTACTGTGTGTGGGAGCCCTCAGCGGCTTGCTGCTGGACGGAGGCGCGCAATGGCTTGGGAAACTCTGGATCTATCCCTACTGGAACGAAGCCGTATACGGCGGCACGTTTGTCGTTGGTTTCTGCGCATACTGGCTGGCGACGGCGGAGAGTTATTTAGCTGTCCGGGCGATTCTCCGGCGATGCGCGGGGAAGGAGCGTGTCGCGACAACGCCGCGGCGATACGAAACCTGGTTGTTCCGCGCGCTCGGAGCGCTTGGGGCAGCTCTGATTCTGGCGGGAGTCTTTCTTTTGTTGAGCGATTACCAGCACAACGGCGGGTACCAGTTCGAGATCCGGAAGGCGGTTCCGGTCCGAGTGCATTTCCGCTATTTCCAGATTCTGTTTATTGGAATCTGGCTGGCGCTCGAATGGGTGCAAGTGGCGCGGGGAGGGGCCTCGTTGCTGAAAACAATTTTCTATGGATGCTGGCAGCCCTTGTGTGCGCTTGTTCTGGCGGCGATTGGCTTTGGAGCCTTCTGGGAAACGGTGAATGCGTCGCATCATTTCTGGATTTATACGAACTGGCCGCTTTGTCAATGGCGGCTCTTGAGCGTGCCTGGAGTGGTGCTGTTGACGTGGCCTTTGCAGTATGTGGTGTTTCTGTCGCTGGGATTTGTGGTGGGACGGGATTTGTGGAGTTGAGACCGGCAAATTGCCGCCTCTTTAGCGCTCAAATGAGCATCTAATTAAGCGTGAAGCAGGACAATATTTACCGCATTTCCGCGAGGAGAATTAAAGCGGACAGGTTGGCGGACGTAATTCAGGCCGCTGGCGGAACAAGTTCCGAAGCGGCCCGGATGAATGAACAGGATTGGTCCAGAGTGGTCTTTCTGGCGCAGGTAAATCCACCCAGTGACGAGACCAAGCAACTCGTCGTCGAGATTCTGGAGGGCCGGGAGGAAGCGTGCAGGCGGCTACAGGGGCGAGCGGCCGCTTAGCTTACCTTACAGCGTAAATTCCCGATTTTGAGATCTGCGCCCGGTACATCCAGCCCCGCTTTCATTTGTTCCCGAATCGCGCTTTTATTGATGGACTTCGCTGCATTTTCAGCGGCGCTGCGGAGCGCAGCCGCCGTTTCCTTGCCTTCTGCATCGTCTCGCTTATCGAATGACGCGAGAACGCGTTTCCAGACATCGAGCGGCAGTTTGAGTTCGATGTTTTGAAACCGCTCGGGGATGCTTTCCGGATCAACCACGTCGACGCTGTCGGGATTTTGCGCTACCGAAAGCGTAACGGTGTGGCCCGCCAGCTTCCGGTATTTTCCTCTCGGGTCCCGCCCCAGTTGTTCGATCGTATAAACAACGAAATCTTCGCAGCGTTCCTGCGCAGCGGCGTATGACTTTTTGAGCGCGTCCAGACGCTTGATTTCCGCCTCGCAGTTGGACTGCATCAGCTCACAGAAACGGAGAAACTCGCCCACGCGCTGCCGTTTTTCGACAGCGCTGGCCAGCTTTGCGGCGAACTCGATTTTGAATTGCTCGATCTGGTCCTCCGAGACCAGATCTTCGCTGTTCAAGAGAGCTTGTAAATCGTCTTCGATGGTGAAGAGCGTCTCGGTGGGCGCGAGAGCCGTCGCGGCGGCCATCAGGCAACCTCCTGCTGCTTCGGCTGGCGCACGGTCTGCACCTTCATCCAAAGCTGCAAAGCGCACTGCCGGGCCTTCTGGACCGATTTGAACTGATTCGGGTTGTCTACGCCATGCGTGGCCAGAAGCACCTGGTAACTCTTCGCGCCACGCTCTTCGCCAAGAGCTTCGACAAGTTCGTTTTTGAGGCCGCCCAGCACCTCGCAGATGCCGTTGAGGCTGTTCATGCGGCGCCAGAGCTGCTGGACCGGCTCCGGAATATCTTCGCGGGCCGGCTGCATCGCCTGCTGCTCCGGACCCGCGCCTTTGAGCCACTCGCAGAAGGGCACGAAGTCCTTTTCGGCAGGCTTCGCGACGGCTTTGCCCGTGTAAGCGGGACAGCGCGTTTTATCGATAATCAGCGTGTTGTCCTCATCCATGTAGCCGACGAGGTCGAACTCATATTCGAGGCCCTCGCGCTGCACGGGAGCCAGCCCTACTTTGCGGCGCTGCATCTTGCCGGTAGTGGGATTTTGCTCCTCGACATAATCGTTCTTCGTACGCATGGTGACGATGACATGGCAAGGAGATGCGATCATGCGGTCTACCATGGCGCGCTCGTGCGGACGGAAGTCTTTCCAACCGCCCATGTTGTCGCGGTGACGTTTAGAGGCCATGTCGACGAATTCGAGGGCTCCGTCGCGGCCAACCCAAAAGTGGCTCAGAGAATCGACGCAGAAGACAGCGTAACCGCCCTGCTCGGCGGCATCGAGAGCCGCCATGAAGTTCATGGGCGAAAAGCTGTCCATTTCGAGGACGTCGAAATCGAATGCATCGGCGTACTTCGAAAGCGAGCCGTGTTCGGTGTCGATCGCGGCGATACGGCCTTCGGGCCCGGCGAGCTGGCGAGCGAGCTTGAGCATGGTGTAGCTCTTGCCCGATCCGGCTGGTCCGATGAGAGCGACGCGCCCGCGCGCATCGCGCTTAACAGCCTTCTTAAATTGAATTACGTTTGCCATAGGGGAGGTGGATTTCTTTCTAAAACGTTGAATGCCGGTTCAGGCAGACACTACAAACGCGCCTTCCGATTCATGATTTGGGTGAAGTAGTGAGGAACTGCCGGCTGGTCGCTTGCCACTCGCTTATGCTTGTGGTTCTGCTTTATTTATCTTGCTATATTTTCAGCTAGTTGTCAAGCTAGCTAAGTAGCTATATGAATGAACCGAAGCCCATTGGGGTGCCCCGAAAACGCACTGCAAAGAAGGATTCTGTTGCGCAAATCTCGTTCAGAATACCCGGACGTATGAAGCGCCGGTTCGTCTCGCTTTTGGACCAAAATGGGCTGGAAATCAAACAGGTTTTGACCGAGTTTATCGAGACCTATATCGAGTTCGGCGGGAAGGTCGGGGTGGTCAAATGGGAGCCTCGAACTCGTACCGGCCGCTCGTGACAGAGGACTTCCGCCGGTCTGGCAGCACTACTACGGCCTCCATGCCGGGGGGAATGTCAACCGACAGATGGAAGGTATGCTGCTCGATATGCCAAGCAGAGGTCACCGGGCCGTGCGGGGTGTCCCAGGAGGCCTTCACCCATTGGAGATCTCCGACTGGCTCGGGACGAATGGTGACATGTGTCAGGCCGGAAGAATCCAGGTCCGGACGGATGCCTGCCAGGCCGGCATAGAACCACTGCTCCACATGGCCCAGCATCAGGTGGTTTTGCGAGCTGCGAGGGTCCGCATCCCAGGCTTCGGTGAGAGCCGTAGCGCCGGCGGCGAGCTGACCGGCATAGCTAGGCGGAGTGGTTTGGGTGACCATGTCATAAATGACGTCGCTGCGCCCCGCGTTCAGCAGCGTCTCGATCACGTAGTGATAGCCGATATCGCCGGCGGTCGTGTGATTGCCGTGGCGGCGGATGTCGTCGACCAGCTTTTGAACGAGCCCAGAGCGAGCCGAATCGGGCGCCAAGCCGAGAGCGAGCGGCAGGGCCAGCGAGGTCTGGCTGCCGGTGGCATACGTATTTTCACCGGCACGGTAGAAGGCTTTCTGGTAGGCATCGCGAACGCGGGTGGAAAGCTGTTCAAAGTAGCTGGCTTCGGAGTCTTTGCCCAGGATCTTAGCGGCCCTAGCCAAAATTTGTAAGTCGGCGTAGTAAGTTGCCGTCGCCGTGAGCCCCTGGGGCGTCAACTGCGAGACCCCGGGGGGCTTCGGGCCGATGTCGTACCAATCGCCGAGCCCGTAAGAGAGCAGGCCGCCTGAGCTCTTGGACCAAAGATAGCGGGCATAGCGGCTCATGGTTTCGTAAGCGCCGGCTAGGGTGGATTGATCGCCGTAGTAGCGGTCGTTCAGCCAGGGTAGAAAGATGCCCGCGCTGCCCCATTCCGGCGAATCACGAAACCCGTCTGAAAAGATCACGTATTCCGGAGCGATGCCTGGAATGAGGCCATCGAGCGGTTGCGATTCGCGTATGTCGTGGATAACCTTTGGCAGAAAAGTGCGGAAGTCCCAATCGTAGAGCAGGGAGGGTCCCATCAGGTACGACTGCTCCAACCAACCGAGCTTTTCACGATGCGGGCAATCGGTGAGAACGTGTTGGAGATTGCTCTTCATCGCCGCCAGAATCAGGGCGTGAATGCGGTTGATTAACTTACTCGAGCATTCGAACGTTCCGGCTTGTTCGATGTCGAGGTAAATAAACTGGCCTTCGAGTTTGTGGACCGCCGCCGCGCCTTCCACCTGAACGTAGCGGAATCCGTAATAGGTGAAGCGAGGCACCCAGGTCTCCACACCGGAGCCCTTCAGCGTATATGTGAAGTAAGTAGGTCCTCCACCGGCGGATTTCTGAGTTACAAGACCGGATTTATCAAGCAACTCTCCGGGAGTGAGCCGGACGCTCGCGCCCGCAGGACCGCTGACCCGGATCTTGGGCCAACCGGCGAAGTTTTGACCTAAGTCGTAGACGAAAATGCCGGGCTTGGGCTGGGTGATGCGGACCGGTTGAAAGGTTTCGTGGACCCGGATGGGCGGGCTGAAATCGGAGCGTAGCTCGCCGCCGCCGGGCTCGACGTAGTGGGCGTGCGGCCAGCTTGCATCATCGAAGCCCGGACGATCCCAGCCGGAAGGCTCCAGGCGGGCATCGAAGTCTTCGCCGCCGTACGTGTCGGAGAATGTAATCGGCCCGGGGTGAACTCGCCAGGAGACATCGCTCGAGGCATCCGTGCTGCTGCCGTCCTGAAATTCGAAATGAAGCTGCGCCCATAACCGGGGCACGCCGAAGGAGCCAGTGTATTTGGAATAGCGGCCGCCTACTACGTTATAAAACCCATTGCCGAGCAGAACGCCAATGGCGTTCGGACCCGGTTTGAGCAGCGAAGTTACCTCGTAAGAGCTGTAGAAAGCCGTGTAGCGGTAATTGGTCCAGGCGGGATTCAGGACGGAATCGCCCACGCGAGTTCCATTGATCCGTGTTTCCTCGAAGCCGAGACCGGAAATCAGGAGGATGGCACGACGCAGTGGATGGTCGATGGAGAATTCTTTGCGGAAAATCGGCATCGGTCCGGCATTCAGTGCATAGCTCGAAGGCGCGATCCACGTGCCCTTGCGATCAGCCGGATCGAGCAGGCCCATGGTCCACTGGACAGGTTGGCTCCAAGACGAGGGATGGCCCGAATCGGACCATACGCGTACCGTCCACCAGCATTGCTGAAAGCTGTGAAGACTCGTTCCGGCATACGCGATGGAGATGGAATTCGAATTCTCAATGCGGCCGGAGTTCCAGAGATTGGCGGCCTCGGGGGTCAATTCTTCGGGAGAGCTTGCGACCAGGATTTCATAAGCGGTTTGGCGGTCGCCGCGTTGATCGGACTTCAGTTTCCAACTGAGCATCGGATGCGCAGTGTCGATTCCGATTGGGTTGTGGCGCGCATTGCATTTGAGAGCGTATGGTGTGAGTTCGGCGGCCGGCATAGCGGCGATTGTGATGAGGAAGAGAATGAGAACGCAGGGCAACAAGGGCTAGTGTAGAACGCTCCCATGCGGTCGCGGCTCTGCCATTTTTTCTTCCAACTCGGCCCAGCGCGTGTAAAGCGTGTCCACCGCCGATTGGGCTTCTTCCATTTCGCGGTAGACCTGTTCGAGGCGGACGGGATCGCGGAGGACGCCAGGATCTTCCAGCATGGCGCGCTTCGCGGCGAGCGTCTGTTCCGCTTCGCCGATGCGCGTTTCAATGGTTTCCCAATCGCGATTTTCCAAATACGAGAGCTTTTTCTTCACGGGGCGGGGCAGGGCGCCCTCGGGTTTCGGCTTCGTTTTTGACTTGGGCTGGATACGCTCGGATTGCCAGAGCTCCCATTGTGAATAGTCGGCGAAGCGCTTAGCACCGCCTTGTCCATCGAGGCCCAGCACCACGGTGGACACCCGATCGAGCATGTAGCGATCGTGCGTGACGAGCACCAGAGCACCGCGAAATTCGACCAGGCTCTCTTCCAGAATTTCGAGCGTCGGGATATCGAGATCGTTGGTGGGCTCATCGAGCAAGAGAATATCGGCGGGCTCCAGCATCAGTTGCGCGATGAGCACGCGGGCCCGTTCGCCTCCCGAGAGCCGGCTGATCGGCTGATTGAGCTGCTCGTTCGAGAAGAGAAAGCGAGCGGCCCAGGAAGCAACGTGAATCGTGCGGTCCTGATAAATAACGGAATCGCCATGCGGCGCCAGCGCACGGCGAAGACTGAGTTCGGGATCGAGCGGCCGGTTCTGATCGAAGTAGACGGTGCGAAGCGACTGCGCGCGGCGGATGTCACCTTGCTGCGGGTCGAGATCGCCCCGGATGAGGCGCAAGAGCGTGGTCTTGCCGCTGCCATTGGGACCGACCAGGCCAACGCGCATTCCAGCCGTGATGGTGAAATCGAGCCGGTCGAAAAGAGTGCGTTCGCCGAAGCTGTAACTCACACCTGCAAGTTCGATGAGGCGCTTCGTCTTCCTCTCCGTGGCGCTGAAATCGATTTGCGCGGTCCCAGTGCGGCTGCGGGAATTGAGGCCCGCGAGTTCGCCGATCATTTCGCGCGCATTGTCGATCCGGGCTTTCGCTTTCGTGCCGCGAGCTTTGGGCCCGCGCCGGAGCCACTCCATTTCGGTTCTGACACGGTTTTCGAGCGCTTCCTGGCGTTTGGCCTGCGCCGCGAGAAATTCGCTCTTCTTCTCCAGAAACGTACTGTAATTGCCGTTGACGCGCAAAAGGCCGCCGGGATAGACGCGACTCAGCTCGGCCATGCTGGTAGCGATAGTTTCTAAAAAGTAGCGGTCGTGACTGACGACGATGCAAGCGAATTTCGAGCTTTGCAGAACTCTTTCGAGCCATTCGATCCCGGCGAGATCGAGGTGATTGGTGGGCTCATCGAGAAACAGAATGTCGGGATCGACGACGAGCGCTTCGGCGATGGCAACCCGCTTGCGCCAGCCGCCCGAGAGCATGGCGGCTTCGATATCAAGGTCCGTGAAACCGGTGCGGCCGAGAGTTTCCGCTTCGCGGGCATCGTGCTCGGATTCGGGAATTGCCGATCGCGCGAGAGCGCGCCGAATCACGGAACGCACGGTTTGGTCTGAAGTGAACTGCGAGTCCTGGGCAACGTAGCTGACGCGTGTGTTATTCCGGATGGCGACTTCGCCTTCGTCGGGATCGCGGCGGCGGGCGAGGATTTCGAGGAGCGTGGATTTGCCCGCGCCATTCGGGCCGATGAGGCCGACGCGGTCGCCTTCTTCGATGTTGAGCGAGATGTTCTCAAAGAGAGGCGTGGCTCCGTAGGACTTCGCGAGGTTGCGTGCGTTGAGTAAGAGCGCCACTACTCTTATGTTCGTATGGCACCCGAGATTGGCAGACCACGCAAAGCGATCGTCTGTCCTACAGAGCCGTCACTCGGTTCTTAGGGCCACCATCGGCTCCACGCCGGCTGCCCGCCCCGCCGGAATTAACGAGGCCAGCAGCGCTGCGAAGAGGAGCAGCAGCGTGGCGAGTGCCAGCATAACCGGGTCCCAAGGCTTCACGCCGAACAACTGGCCGCTCATCAGCCTGCCGCCCCCGATGGCGGCGGGAATGCCAAGCGCCAGTCCAATGCCGACCTGTGAGAACGCACCGCCGAGCACCATTCCGATCACACGCCGGCGGTCGGCGCCGAGCGCCATACGCACGCCGATTTCGCCGGTCCGCCGCTCTACTACGTATGCCAGCACTCCGTAGAGGCCGACGGCTGCCAGCACGAGTCCAAGCAAACCGAAGAGCGTAGTCAGCGTAGCGATCATGTTCTCCTGCTGGAAATCTGCGCTCAAGATTTTGTTGTACGAATCCACACTGTAAAGCACCAAATTGGGATCGATGCTGGCCAGCGACTTGCGTACACGCATCTCGATACCCGGCGGGTTGCCTGGCGCCCAGATCACAATGTTGTAGAGATAGTGCGACCAGATTTCGCCGCTCAGGTAGGCGGGATCTTCGTACTGTACGGTCTGGGCTTCGGGCAGCCAGTACATCGGGCGCACGGGTTTCTTGTAGTCGTATGTCATGTACCGGATGTCGTTCGTGACTCCGACGATTTCGAACGTCGCGGAATATTTGATTTTGCCGCTGCCGAAGTGCTGCCCAATCGGATTCTGACCCTTGAAGAACTTTTTGGCAAAGGCTTGGTTGATCACCGCCACTTTGCGTGTCGCTGCAGTATCGGCATCGGTAATGGGACGGCCCAGCAAGATCTTCGCGCCAATGGCCTCGAAAAAGCCCGGCATTACCCGCACAAACCCCGCACTTGTATCCTCTTTCGCCGGCGGCTCCGGCCTGCCCTCAACGCGAATCCCGTTGTTCCAACTGTCGCCAGTCATCGGGGCATACAGCGCGGGCGCCACCATCCGCACACCGGGAATCCGGAGCAAACGATCGTCGATCTGCCGGAACAGCGGCTCTAATTGCTCCGGCTTGTAATTGCCGAGCATGGGATTGATGGCGGCGATATACCGGCCGTCGGTGGCAAAGCCGAAATTCAGATGCTCCAGATTTCGCAGGCTTCGACCCAATAAGGCTGCCGCGGACAGCAATACCAGCGAAACGGCGACTTGCGCGACTACCAGCGATTTCTGCGCCCACGAGCGTCCCGCGCCTACAGAACGGTTGGCGCCGCGCAACGCATCGACGGGGTCGGTCTGCGAAGTCATCCAGGCCGGAGCGATCCCGAAGACGACCCCGGTCAACACTGACACGCCCAAGGTGAAAAGCAGCACCGGCCAGGAGGGCGCCGCGTGGATGGGTACGTAGCCGTTGGGACCGACAAACTGGAACGCCAGATACACAATCAGGCTGGTCCCGGCGTATGCGACGCCGATGCCCAGCACTCCTCCGATCAGCGCCAGTAAGAGGGATTCAACCAGGACCTTGCGCACCAGGCGCGCTCGCGAGGCTCCCAGCGCGATGCGTAGCGAGGTTTGCGCCCGATCTTTCAATCCGCGCGCAAGCATCAGATTCGCCAAATTCGCGCAGGCCACCAGCAGCACACATCCTGCCGCGATTAGCAGCAGCTTCAATCCGTCTTGATATTGATCGCGCATGACCTCCACGCCCGCGCCGCCGGGAACCAGATGAAGCGTCTGCTGGCGCCAGAACTGCTTTTCGCCCGGCTCCATGTCCGGCACGTGGGTGGCGAGCCAGTCGTGGAGTTCCACCTTCAGTTTGGCTTCGAGCGCTTTCGGGTTCACTCCCGGACCCACCCTCCCGATCAGGTCCAGAAAGTTGCCATTGGGCCTGTGCAGCCGCTCCGTCGCTCCGTCGATCAAGGGCTCTGCCGTTAACGGCAGCCAAAAATCCGGCATGCCCCAGCCTGCCAGCTTCGCTCCGTAAAACCCTGGCGCGGCGACGCCAATCACCGTGAACAGATGCCCGTTGATCTGGTAGCTAGCACCGACTACGGAAGGATTGGAGCCGTACTTGTCCTGCCAGACGTGATAGCTCATCACGGCAACAGGCGGCGCGCCCTCCTGGTCGTCCGCATCGGTCATCAGGCGGCCAATCCACGGCTGAACTCCAAAAGTGCGGAAAAAATTGCCGGAGACATACTCTCCGTTCCGGGTATCCGCCTGCGCCCGCGATCCCGCTCTCCGGACGCCAAGCGGTGTGTTGCCGGCCTGCAGCGCGGCGAGATCCGCGAACTCCGGTGTGTGCGATCGAAAGTATTTGTATGCTTCCCACGAGAAGAGCGAAAAATCGCCGTCCTCGCCTTGCGTGTATCCGCCCCAATTGCAGCAGCGAACTTTATCCCCGATCCTCCACAACTCATCCGGCTTCGTCACCGGCAGTGACTTCAGCATCACTTGGTGCACGAGCGTAAATATCGCTGTTGTCGCGCCGATTCCTAGTGCAAGTGTGATAACGGCGGTGGTTGTTACACCCGGCGCCTTTCGCAGTTGCCGCACGGCTTCTCGCAAATCAGCCAGCACTCATCCCCCCAAATGTCGTTTATGATGCTTACAACTCTATGTGCAATACCGGCTCAGGCCGAAAAAGTTACATACGTAAATCGCTTGTTCCCTGTTCGCCTTAGACGGCGGTCGGCGGGTGCGGTTGGCAACCGGCACGGTATTTTGAAGTAAGTGGATCTCGAGAAATCGATTTTGCGCAGAGTAGGCGAGGCAATCGGCCGGTTTCGTATGATTCGGGACGGCGACCGCGTCGCGGTTGGCATCTCCGGCGGAAAAGACTCGCTCACGCTGCTCGAAGCGTTGCTGCTGCTCGAAAAGCGGGCGCCCATCCGTTTCAGCGTGTGTGCCTTCACCATCGAGCAAGGTAAGTTTCTCGGTCCCATCGGTCCGGTTGGTGAGTATCTGCGTAGTCGCGGAGTCGATTGGACCTATGTTCAGGATGCGCCCTCGCTCGGTCTGTTGACTGAGCAACCGGACCATGGATGTGACGTGTGCAGCCGGTTCCGGCGCCGCGCCGTCTACGAGATCGCCCGCAAGTTAGGCGCGAATGTGATTGCGCTGGGCCATACCGCGGACGACTTTTGCGAATCGTTTCTCCGCAATGCGATGTTCACCGGGCGCGTCAGCGCGCTGCCTCCGGTCACCTGGTCGCGCAAGCGCGAATTTCGCCTGATCCGTCCGCTGGTCTATGTCACCGAAGACCTGACTCGCGGTTTCGCGGCTCAGCTTGGAGCGCCGGTGATCCCCTGCGGATGTTCTCAAAAGACCGGGACAGTCCGGCGCGGTCTGCGCGACATTCTGTCGGAACTGGAACGCGACCATCCGTATATCAAAGAGACACTGCTCTCCGCGATGGGGAAAATCGATACCGGGCGGCTGCTGGATACGCGTTTTCTGGATCTGGATGCGTCCGTGGACGAGGCTGGTTTTTTCGAGAACGCCCAGGAACTGGTCGAGCTGAAATTGGCCTGAAACTCCGGCCTTCGATAAACTAGATCAGTCTCTCTATGATCCCCGAGCTGATTGTTGTGAACGGTCCGCTGGCGGGAACCCGGCATGCGCTGCGCAGCAATGAAGTGCTGATCGGGCGCGCGCCCAACGCCAACGTCGTGTTGAATGAGCCGGAAATCGGCTGGCGGCATTGCCAGATTCGCCAGCAGGGAGGGCGTTTTCTGGTCACCGATCTCCGTACATCGCTCGGAACGTACGTCAATGGGATCCGATCGGCCGAGCGCTGGCTGGAGGACCGGGACCAGATCGGCATCGGAAAAACGATTTTGATGTTCCGCTCGGGCGAGGCAAGCACGGAGGAAGTCGCTGCGGCGCCGCCCGCCGAAGCTAGACCCGTGCTGCTGTCCGCCTGTTCCCTGGTATTTCTCTTTCGCACTCTCGCCGCCACGCTGGGTCAGCCGCAGAATAAGCTTCTGGAAACGCAGATTCTCAGCCTGATCTCCGATCTGATTCCGGCTCAGGAGAGCTTTTTGCTGCTAGGTGCCGACTCCAGTGAACTACTCGCGCGCTATCGGGAGCAGAGTGCTCGAAGCCACCCCGATTTCGAATCTGCCATTTACCGCGTCTGCGAAGAGGGCGCATTTCAGGATGCTGAGGCCGGCATCATAGGCGTGCCTCTTTACCTGGCGGGCGTATTGGGGGGCGTATTGCTGGTACGGCTGCAGGAGAAAGAACGCGCCCGCCTGAGCGCGCAGCTTGAAACGCTGACCGCTGTAGCATCGCTGGCCTCGGTCGGCTTTGAAGCCAACCACGAAGTAGAAACCCTCAAAGCTGAAAATGCTCTGTTGCAGGAGCAGATCGCTATCAATACAGGCGTTGTCGGAAACAGTTCCGCCATTCGGCGACTGCTCGATCTGGTGGACCGCGTGGCCCCCCGCGATACGACGGTTCTGATTACCGGCGAAAGCGGCACCGGCAAAGAGCTGATCGCCCGCGCACTGCATCAGAAGAGTCCGCGGCGCGACCGCCCGTTTGTGGCCGTGAACTGCGCTGCGTTGAGCGAAACGCTTTTTGAGAGCGAGCTTTTCGGACATGAGAAGGGCGCCTTTACCGGCGCCATTTCGTTGAAGCGGGGCCGCTTCGAGCTGGCGCAGGGCGGAACGATTTTCCTGGACGAAGTGGGAGAGTTAGCAGCTTCACTGCAAGCCAAACTCCTCCGCGTTCTCCAGCAGCGTGAGTTCGAACGCGTCGGTGGAACTCAGTCGCATCCGCTCGATATCCGTGTCATTGCCGCTACCAATCGCGAGCTTGCGGAAGAAGTACAGGAAGGCAAATTCCGGGAGGACTTGTATCACCGGCTGAATGTGGTAACTCTGCATTGTCCGCCGCTGCGCGAGCGTAAAGACGATATTCCGGTACTCGCGCAGTATTTTCTCCGGCGCTCCGCTGAACGCTGCAAGCGCCACGTCCAGGGGCTTTCCCGAGAGGCCGAGGACATGATCGTGCAGTATGTATGGCCTGGCAATGTGCGCGAGCTTGAAAATGCCATGGAGCGTGCCGTCGTGCTGGGTGTTTCCGACTGGGTTCTGCCGGAAGATTTGCCGGAAAACCTGCTCGAAGCCGCGCCTCGCGATTCCGGCGCCAAGTATCATCACTCGGTCGGCCAAGCGAAGCGCGAGGCCATCCTTGACGCGTATATGCAAGGCAACGGGGACTACAAACAGGCCGCGCGACTGCTCGGGCTGCACCCGAATTATCTATTGCGGTTGGTTCGCAACCTGAATCTACGGGACGAGATCAACCGGGCTCTGGCAAGTACGGCGACCCGCTGACTTGTGTCCCAGGTGGAGTGCCGCAATCCCTCCCGTCAGCAGCTCGAAACCGGGCTCTTCAAAGCCCGCGCGGCGCATCATTTCGCAGAGTTCGGCGGCGCGCGGAAACTTGCGTATGGAATCCGGGAGATACGTATAGGCTTCTTTCGAGCCGGAGATAGCAGTCCCAATCAGCGGCAGCAGCACGCTCGAATAGAAGCCGTAGGCCGTTTTCATGAAAACGCCCGCCGGATGTGAAAATTCCAGGATTGCCAGTAGGCCGCCGGGCTTCAAAACCCGGTGCAATTCGCATAACCCCGTCTGGTAGTTGGCTAAATTGCGGAAACCGAAGGCGATCGAAATCGCGTCGAGTGCGCTGTCCGCGATTGGTAGTCGCAAAGCGTCGGCCTCGAATAGAAGCGGCCGCAACCCTCGTTCCGTCGCTTTTCGCTTGGCCGATACCAACATCGGATGGCAAAAATCCGCGCCGAATATGGGCGCCTTAGCCACGGTTTGGAAATCGAGCTGGACGTCGCCCGTTCCGCAGCAGAGATCCAGAATCTTCGCTTCCGGCCTCCGCAGCACATCTCGCATTCGCTCCATCAGGACTCTGCGCCAGCTCCGGTCGATATTGAACGAGAGCAAATGGTTCAGAAAGTCGTAACGCGAAGCTACGCGCGAGAACATCCGTTGGACCCATTCGGCAGCCTCGGGTTCGTTCGAGACACCCGGAGGAGTGGTTCCTGCCTTCACTGCAGTGACTCGGTGATGGCTTGCCGGATCGCGGCGTTCGGAATGCCCGAGACGACCTTTACTTGCCCAATGGAGAGGGGCAGGACAAAATGCACCTTGCCTTGCAGCGTCTTCTTGTCGCCGGCCAAGCGCTCGATGAGCCGGTCCGGATTCAAATCGTTCGCACGCGGCAAGGGGCCAAAACGGCAAATCACCTTTCGGATCGCGCTTGCATCGGACGCCGGCAGCATATCGATCAACTCCGCGAGACGAGTAGAGGCCAACATTCCCCACGCAATTGCTTCGCCGTGAAGGAAGCGCGTGTATTCAGTCTCGGCTTCGAGCGCGTGTCCCACGGTGTGACCGAAGTTGAGAATCCGGCGCAGATCGCTTTCCCGCTCATCCGCGGAAACCACTTCGGCTTTAATCCGCACCGCGGCGGCAATCAACTCTTCCACGAGTTGTGGTTCTGCCTGGAGCACTTCGTCGGCGCGGCTGGCGAAAAGATCGAACACCGCGCGATCGCGAATCACACCGCACTTGATGATTTCGAACAAGCCGGCGCGGTACTCGCGCTCCGGCAACGTGGCGATCAGGTCGGGGTCGATCAGCACCGCCAGCGGCTGATGAAAGCTGCCGATGAGGTTCTTGCCGCTTACGAGATTCACTCCGGTTTTGCCGCCGGTCGCTGCGTCCACTTGAGCCAGCAGCGTCGTGGGGATCTGAATCACCGGAACGCCGCGCATGAAGATAGCGGCAAGAAATCCGCTGACGTCGGTAACGATGCCGCCGCCAAAGCCTATCACGAGAGACGTGCGCTCTGCGCCGTGCGCCACCATTTGCTCTGCAAGTTCTTCCACGCGCGACAGACGCTTATTCACTTCGCCCGACGGAAGAAACAGGACGTTGAGATTGTGATCGCCGAATTGCGAGTGAATACCTTCGCCGTAGTGCTGCCAGATCTCCTCGTTCGTGACCAGAAACAGCTTGCCGGCTTTGGCAGGAATAAATTCTAGAATGCGCCGCGAAATACCTCGTTCGACAACGTTCGGATACGTGCAGTGAGGCGTTTTCACCAGGAAAGTCGGCATGCGTCTGTGATCCCGTTTTAGCATGCAGACTTTGCCGGCGGGCAGTTCGCTGCCCGCTCTGAACTACGCTTCTACTTCCTCGTGCTCCTGGCTGGCTTCTTCGAGCAGCGGAGGAGAGAGCTGGGTCAGCAGTTTGTCGGTTTTCTCTTCTTCCGCCAGGGTTTGGGCTAGCAGTTTCGCCACTTTGGTTTCTCCAAGTTGCTCGGCGATGGTGCGGAGTGTTCCATAACCGGAGATTTCGTAGTGCTCCACTTTTTGCGCGCTCGCAACTAGCGCCAGATCGGCTGCGGAGGGTTCCTTCTCTTTACCTTCCGAGATTTTCTCCTGGCCTTCTTCCACCAGACCCTGCATGGCGCGGCAGGGTTTCGCTTTGGGTTTCGCACCGAGCAGTTCGAACGCTTTCTTCAGGCGTTCCACGTGGGTTTTTGTTTCTTCGGTGTGCTTCTGAAAAGCCTGCTTCAGCTTCGGGTCATGCGCGGCACGGGCCATTTTCGGCAGGGCTTTCACGAGCTGGCCTTCGGCATGCAGCAGGTCTTGCATCTCTTCGACGAGCAGATCTTGTAAAACCGGCATTCAGTGTTAGTCTCCTTCCGGTGGACGCCCAAGTGTGAGTTCGGTTTCGTACGGGAACTTACCTAGGGTACGGATGGCCGCGAAGCGTGGTGAAGGCCCGGTAAATTTGCTCGGCCAGCATGGCGCGCGCAAGCTCATGCGGGAAGGTCATGGGGGATAGGGACAGCAGCAGGTCCGCGTGGGGCTTCCATTCCGGCGGAAGGCCGTTGTGGCCGCCAACCACAAAAACGAGATCCTGGCCGTCACGCTCGGCTTGCTCCACAATTTTCGTAAAAGCACCGGAATCCGCGCTCCGCCCGGCCGGATCGAGCAGAATTTTGCGTGCAGCGGGATGCTTCGCAAATGGGTCAAACCGGTGAGCAACCACCTCCCTCATTTCGCACGTTGCGTAGCGATTCGTTCGTTTCAGGAACTCCGCGGCGATCGCGTTCGCATGTGCGTCACGGGGTTTGCCGATGTAATAGACGAAGACCTTCACAAGTACAACCATTACTATCGCGGATTTGTCAGCGACTGTACTGGTACGGGATACTGTTACAAGTACGAAACCCTGCACGTTTTACGTAGTCAAAAAAGTCTCGGGAGGGCTTGGTGGCTTCAACGGTATGGAAGGGGTACATCACTTTCGGATTGATCACGATCCCGGTGCGGCTGTTTGCCGCCGCGCGAACCGAGCGCGTGGGCTTCAACCAGATTCACGGAGTTTGCGGCAGCCGCATTAAGCAGCAGACCTTCTGCCCGCATTGTGACCGCACTGTGGAACGCAGTGAACTCGTGAAAGGTTACGAGGTGGAGAAAGACCGTTACGTCATTGTGAATGACGAAGAGATCAAGGGCGTTGCTCCGGCTTCGAGCGACAACATGGAGATTCTAGAATTCGTGAAAGCGGAAGGGATTGACCCGATCTATTTCGACGCTTCGTACTTCATGGTTCCGGAGGATGCGGGGAAGAAGGCTTACCGGCTGCTGCTCGAAACGATGCAGAAATCGGGCTACAGCGCTATCGCGAAAATCACCATGCATCAGCGGGAATACACGGTAGTGGTGCGCCCGCATGCGGATGGCCTGCTATTACACACGATGTTCTATCCCGAAGAGGTGCGCGAGGTTCCTGAGTTCCGGCGCGACGACAGTGTGAATGTGAAACCGCAGGAAGTGGCCCTCGCCGAAAAACTGGTGGAGGGATTAGCATCGGATTTCGATCCTTCCAAGTACCACGACGAGTATCAGCAAAGGCTGATGCAGATGATCGAAGCGAAGCGCGAAGGGCAGGCGGTGCCGGAAGAAGCGCCGAAAAAGCGCGCTCCGGTGATCGACCTGATGCAGGCGCTACAGAAGAGCCTGGGAGAATTGCCACAGCGTAAACCCGCGGTGAAAGCGGCCCAGAATGAACCGGCATCCACCGCGAAGAAAGCAACAGCCAAGCGGCAAGGGCCGCGGACGGCACACGGCTGAGTTGACCCGATTAGAAGCTCAGCCGCGCGTGGAATTCGAATTGGCGCGCGTCGACGCCTCCATCACGACCCGTATTCGCAAGCGAGTTGACCTGGCCGAAGGCGCTGTTGTTAAAGTCACCCTGCGGATTGGCGAAGTGCGCGGTGTTGGTCGAATTGATCGCTTGTGCGCGGAACTGGAGTTTCACCCGTTCGGAAATGCTGAATGTGCGCGACAGGCCCAGATCGAGATCGAATAACCCCGGACCATGTAGAGGATAGAACGGTGAAGTGCCGAAGCGATTCAGATCATTCACAATTCCGAAGGCCGACGTGTCAAACCAAGTGCTACCGGGACCGACGACATTACTAACGGGAATAGACGTTTTCACTAAGTCCGGCCGCTGATCGTTTCCGGATGCGTTCAGGTTATTAGAAGAAGTTCCGCCCGAATGAATCTCGAACACGCTCCCGGAAACAATGGACATAAGTCCACTTACCTGCCATCCACCGAGCAAGTGCGAGGCAAATCCGGAATTCGCCCATCGCTTGCCCGCGCCGAAGGGTAGCTCCGCTATAAAGATGGCCTGAAAGTTTTGTTCACGATCCTGAGGCGCGAGTCCGCGGTTCAGACCGTAAAACGCGGGCGTCTGGATATAGGCGCTATTCTTCTCGTTGCTCACGCCGGCGATTCCGATCGTCTTCGACCACGTATAGGCCAGTTGGACCTGATATCCGCTTTGGAAGCGGTGTCCAAGCTTGGTCTGCAGCGAATCGTAATGGTTATTCGCGATCGGCGTAACGATGGAGGTGGTCGAGGTTCGATTTCCGTAAAAAGCGTTATAAAACGGGCGGCTTGCGTTACCACCGCATTCGTGAGTCGAGCTGCCGGGAGTACAACCGGCAGGCGCAATGGGACTTTCCACATTCAAATCCTGAAAGCCAAGCTGGCGGATCGTACGCGTTGCCACGTACCCCGCCTGTGCGACCCAGTCATGCCCCAATTCTTTTTCCAGAGTAAAATTCCAGGACTGAATATAGCCGCGCTCCAACTTACTTCCGACGGTTGTTAGCGCGACATTCGGTAGCGCGGGAACCTCTCCGCTCGAGGTGTCCGGGAGAGCGGGAATCGGAATGCCAATGGGCAGATGCGAACCGACCGGTGCGTTTTGCAAGCTCGTGGCATCCAGGACGCCCGCGGCCTGGTAAGCATCGGCCGGCACGTATAGCGGAATGAGCACCGGATAGTTGGTTCGCAAATCGTCCGCCAGATTGTAAGGTTCATTAGTGATGCCGTAACCGGCACGGATGACAAAGCTCGGAGTCGCGCGGTAGGCGAAGCCGACCCGTGGCACGAACATAGCTTTGCTAATCGAGACCCCGCAGTCGGTTGGGATATTGCCGACCCCGCAGAGCAACATCATGTTGTGGGCAAAATCATAACGTTCCATACCGCGGCTGCCACCACGCGTTGGCATCGGGTAATACTCCCAGCGCAGGCCGAGATTGAGGGTGAACTTAGGAGTAACCTGCCACTGATCTCCTACATATGCTCCGTACTGGTGCGTAATGGTGTGGAAGTAATCCGGTACTAGAATGTTCTTTCCGTAGGCCGTATCCAGCCCCAGGAGAAAGCTGCCGAAATTGTTGTATGCGTTCGTCTTGGATGCCTTTCCACCGTTGCAATCCTTGCACGCGGTGGGTCCGCTGCCGAAATCGAATCCGCCAGCACCGGGTTCGGCAGAGCCTCCTGCATTCCATTCCGGTTGCTGATGGTTCAGGTGGAGGATGAAAAAGGAGCCGCCAAACCGAACGGTGTGGCTTCCGTGTATTTTAGTGGCATTCGCGCTCCAATAAAACTGGGGATCGTTGCGCAAATACGGCATGTAGTTGTTGTGTGTTCCCAGATCCGTAAAGCTGCTAATTCCAAACCGAGGCCAGCTTCCTTCAAAGGTGCGCGTGCCGTTGGTGCCCGGAATGCCCAAAACATCCAGACCCTCTTTTTTATCCAGATCGAGCTGGCGCGAGTCCGTCACCATGCGGGTAACACCGAAGTTGCCATCCAACACAAACGTGGGACTGGCTACGTAGGTGCCGGTGATCGAATAGGTGGTGGTGTGACCGGTTCCTTTCCCTTCGTTGCCGCCGTAATCGCTAATAGGCGGACCGCCCACGCCGCCGAACATCTGCGGATCCAGGTCATCGTAGTGCAGATAGCCAAAGTGGCCGAACATGGTGAACTTGTTCGTCGCATTCCAGTCGATCTTTTCGTCGGTGGTGATGCGATTGAACGAAAAATCGGTCGCCGCCAGATAGTTATCGCTCGGCGCGCTGCTGCTGGAGCTGGCTTGCAAACGTCCCGGCGCTTTCTGTAGCAGCGACATCAGCTTCTGGGCTACCGGACTGATCCGGCTGGTCGGAATCACGTTGAGGCACTTCGCGCTCTTGCACAATGGATTGAAGTGCGCTGTGTCGCTCGGGACATTGGTCGCATAGATCTGGCTCCGGCCGGTTCCGTCCGCATTTCCGGTGGTCGGATCGTAAATGATAACGGAGTTGGCAGCGAGGCCGTTCGCCGGGTCCGAGCCTCGCAAATCGCCCTGCATCATGGCCAGGGTCGGAACTGTAGCAAGGTGGGTAGCAAATTGCCGTTGCCGGGTAGCTTCCACATTTCCGAAGAAGAACAGCTTGTCTTTCTTGATGGGCCCTCCCACGCTGCCGCCAAACTGGTTGAAGATATCCTTCGGAATTCGGGTAATGCCATTGTTGGGATCAAAGAAATTGTGCGCTTCGGTGTTGTTGTCGAAGTGATACTCGTACACGTCGCCATGGAATGTGTTCGTTCCGCTTTTGATCTGGACGTTTACGGTTGAGCCGCCTGCCAGACCCTGCTCGGGAGTGAAATTGCCTGTCACCGCGTTGACCACCTGAATCGCGTCCGAGGACGGGATGTAAGCGGCATTTTCCGGAACCCAGATATTGAACTGGCTGACACCGTCGATGCGAATATCGTTTCCGTATTCGCTCGTACCGTTCACATTGAATTGAAGCGCGCGCGACGGGTTCGTCGGAATCGAATGCGCCGTGGTAGGCGGGTTGATTCCCGGAACTGTCTTAAACAGCGACTCGAAATTGTTTCCGGGTGGCAGCGGGACATTTTGGATGGTTTCGGCTGTTATGTCGTGCCGTACATCAGCGCGGTCGGTCTGCAGCATCGGCGCGGCGCTAGTGACTTCAACGGTCTGATTCACCTCGCCCACTTGGAGGGAGGCGTCGACGCGGCTCACGTTGTTCAGCGTGACCGGCACGTTAGTCTTGTCGAAGGTTTTGAAGCCTGCAGCCGTGACTTTAACGTTGTAGCTGCCCGGCGAAAGCGTCGACAGAGTATACTGCCCGCCGGCATCCGTGACCGCTTTGCGGGTCAACTGTGTCTCCATTTGCGTGACCTCGACGGTGGCATTCGGAACGGCAGCGCCCGACGCGTCCGTTACGTTGCCAACCATGGATCCATAGAGAACCTGTCCGTAGACAGACTGCCAGGCGAGCGCTAAAAGAACACACGTCCACCTCACCGCGGCTCCGCAGAAGGAGCGCACTCCTTTTTTCAACATTCCCCAACCCCCCCGGTTGTGTAGTTGCCAGGGAGCCCTGGACTACCTGGCCCGGCGACGATTATATATCAATCAGATTATTGCCGGACTTGATTTTTTTAGCGTTATCGTTCTAGCGGTTCTAGTTCGCCGATGCACGGGCGAAAGCCTCGCAAGTGACGCCACAATCAAGCCGCGTCGTGAAAAATGATGCCGATTGTGTAACGCTTGCCGGACCGGATGCGGCTGACGCCGTGCCGCAGATTAACGCGGTAAAACCCTCGCGTGCCCTGAACCGGACGATGAAGGACCGCGAAGAGAACGCCGTCTCCCTGCCGAAGCGGCACGACGGCCGCGCGGGTCTGCATGCGCGGGCGCTGCTCGGTCATGACGAACTCGCCTCCGGTGAAATCCGCGCCCGGCTCGGACAACAGAATGGCGAGCTGAAGCGGAAAGACATGCTCGCCGTAAAGATCCTGGTGGAGGCAGTTGTAGTCGCCCGGTTCATAGCGCAGCAGCAGCGGCGTCGGCCGGGTTTGTCCGGCTTTATGGCAGCGCTCCAGAAACGCGGCGTGGTCGTCCGGGTACCGGATCTCGATCCCCATGGCCGCGTTCCAGCGATTTGCAACGGGAACGAGATGCGGATATACGGCCGGCCGCAGACCGGCAATCGGATCGGGGAGGGGGTAGCGAAAGTACTTGTACTCGCCCCGGCCGAATCCATGCCGCGCCATGACAATGCGGCTGCGGAACATCTCATCGCGCGGATAGAGGTTTGCGAGCGCGCGGCACTCCTCCGGGGAAAGGAGGTGCTCCAGGACCGCATTGCCTTCGGCATCCAATTCCTGAGATACGCGTTGCCAGTCGTATTTGTTAATCCGCTCCTGCGTGCCGGTCATGATTCGAATGTAAATGGGCGGTTGCCTTTCGGGCACTCCGATTCTTGCGGTGGAATTGGCGATTCACCCGCCAGAATCCACGAGTTATCAAGGCAGACGGGGCATTCGCATTCGCCGCGCTCCTTGGGCACGGGCAAGGTCGTCACGACGCGTCCGTCTTCATCAACGACTGTGAGCGACGATTCAAGGACATGAAGTTCGCGTTGGTTTTTCTTCGCGTTCTGGCCGCAGAAGACGCATTTCGGTTGGTCCGGTTTCGGCGCGGGGTCGGGTTTGGCTGCCGCCGCTGCTTCGGCTTTTTGGAGGCGCTGCGCGATGCGTTGTTCGCGGTCCGCTTCCTGGATGCGGTTTTTGCGCAGGCGCTCCAGATTGTTCAAAGCGCGGGTGAAGGAGCGCTCGGCGGTGGTGCGGTAGCGCAGGAAGCGTTCGAGCAATTTGTGCTGCTCGTCGGTCCACAGAAAGATGTCGGGTTGCTCGTCGGTTAAGCGCTGTTCGGCTTCTTTGTGGCGGCGAATCATGCGCAGCAGAAACCATTCGGCTTCGGCGGCTTTGGCAACCAGCGAGCGTCCGGTTTGCGTGCCGGGTTGGTAATCGTCGAGCCAGCTTTGCAGCAGATCGCGCCATTCCTGTTCGCTTTCATCGGCGAGGATGAGGCGATTGGAGCAGCAGCCGTGCTTGAGGGCGTTCTGGCTGGAGATTTCTTTCCCCTGGGGCGAGGTGGGTCCGGTGGAGCGGCCGGGGCGTTCTTGTTCGAATTGTTCTTCTTCGGGCATGGCACTCCCGCGCCCAGGGTCGCGCAGAGTAGTTCGGGATGGGAGCGTTTGGAGGGCGTAAGTCGATGAGGGTACACAGGAAAGAAAAAGTGGGGTGTGGTGTGACTGGGGTTTAGAGCCGAATGCGAGGCGGGATTTTGCGAAACGAACTGGTTTGGGTTCGTTTTTACAGTTTTTGGCGTTATGTTATTCTCAGTTCGTCGGAGCCACTCGACTTTTTTGGACAGGTGGGTGAGTGGTTAAAGCCAACAGACTGTAAATCTGTCCCTCCTTGCGAGGTACGAAGGTTCGAATCCTTCCCTGTCCACCATCCCGCAGCGCGAAGAAGCCGTTGTAGCTCAGTTGGTAGAGCGCGTCCTTGGTAAGGACGAGGTCACCGGTTCAATCCCGGTCAACGGCTCCATCTATTTCAAAGCCAAACTGATTTTGATGGCGGCATCCACTTTCTGCATGAGATCGGCAGGAAGGCGGCCATGCGTTCGAAGAATTCGACTCTTGTCGATCGCCCGAATCTGATTGCAGAGAATGACAGCGGGCTTGGTGAAGCCGTTGCCCGGACCGACAGCAACGTTCACCGGGAAAAGTTTCGGAACGTTTTCCGCGCTGGCTGCGGGAACGACGATCGTCACCGGGGAATACTTGTTTCCTATATCGTTCTGCACGACCACGCATCGGCGACGTTTCCTGATTTCGCTTCCGGCTGTGGGATCAAGATTTGCCTCGACGACATCCCCGCGGGAAATAGTCTCCGGCATCACGGCTGCTCTGCATCAGCGAACGCGAATTCCTCACAGATCTGCCGGTCCAGTTCGGCATTTGCGATGTACCCCTCAGCGAGCTGATCCGCCAGTTTTTTTTGCCAAATCGCATCAAGATACTGTTCCATGGCTTCACGCACCAGTTCGCTTGTGCTGATATGCCTTTCCTGGAGAACCTCCGCCGTCCTTTTGTATAGAGATTGCGGAATATCAACGGTTATCTTTTTTCTCGCGGATGTGGTGGGCATGGAGCGGGAGATCCTGAAATATGCATTTTGATATTATCATGTTCCTTATCGATTGGAATATGGCTTCCGTTCTGTGTGATTTCCCATGAAGGCCCCACTCCACGAAGCTCGCGTGCTATCCTCTTGACTAGGTGCGTCACCGGTTTCGTGTGCCTGCACCGTCTTGCCCACCTTCGTCCGCTAAGGAAGAAGAATTCAAGCATTTAGAGAGCTAGGGATGGCGAAAGAGAAATTTGACCGCAGCAAGCCGCACGTCAACATAGGGACGATCGGGCACATCGATCACGGGAAGACGACTTTGACGGCGGCGATTACCAAGACGCTGGCGAAGCACAATCCGAAGGTGAAGTTCCGGAGCTTCGATTCGATCGACAACGCGCCGGAAGAGAAGGCGCGCGGGATCACGATCGCGGTGGCGCACGTGGAATACGAGACGGCCAACCGGCACTATGCGCACGTGGACTGTCCGGGGCACGCCGACTACATCAAGAACATGATCACCGGGGCGGCCCAGATGGACGGGGCGATTCTGGTGGTGGCGGCGACCGACGGGCCGATGCCGCAGACGCGCGAGCACATTCTGCTGGCGCGGCAGGTGGGGGTGCCGTACATTGTGGTGGCCTTGAACAAGGTCGACATGGTGGACGATCCGGAGCTGCTGGAACTGGTGGAGTTGGAAGTCCGCGAGCTGTTGAAGACGTATCAGTTTCCGGGCGACGATCTGCCGGTGGTGCGGGTGAGCGC
>Ga0070741_10000939_pt1 | contig 95940 bp, 88 predicted proteins | sample Coa_R1_4_FD_66440 | JGI IMG/M metagenome (GOLD analysis project Ga0070741, IMG submission 66440) | Surface soil microbial communities from Centralia Pennsylvania, which are recovering from an underground coalmine fire - Coalmine... | ecosystem: Environmental > Terrestrial > Soil > Unclassified ...
TCGTGCTCGCCCTCGACGGCGACGAGCTGGTCGCCGTGCGGTCGTCGGTCGGGCCCCGGTCGCCGCTCGAAGTCCCGCCCAACCTCGGGTCCTCCCCCATCGCCGACCGCCGCCTCGACGAGGGGTCGCGCACGGTGCTGGCCACTGGCGCCGGCGCCCGCGCCGCCCACGCCCGGGCCGTCGCCGCGTGGCAGACCCTGCTCGCGGCCGAGCTCGTCGGTGTCGGGGCCGCCGCCCTCGACATGGGCGTCGCCTACGTGAAGCAGCGGCGGGCGTTCGGCGTGCTGGTCGGGTGGTTCCAGGCGGTGCAACACCGCCTGGCCGAGGTGGCGATGACCGTCGACGGTGCGCGGCTGCTCGCCCACGAAGCCGCGTGGGCGTTCGACCTCGGCCTCGGCTCGGCCCCGGCGCTCGCGTCAATGGCGTACCTGTACTGCTCGGAGACGGCGTTCAAGGCGGCGCGCGAGAGCCTGCAGTTCCACGGCGGGTACGGCTACACGCTCGAGTACGACATCCAGCTGTACTTCCGCCGCGCCAAGGCGTGGCCGCTCGCCTACGGCGACCCGCGCCGGGAGTACCAGCACCTGGCCGCGCTGCTGTTCGAGGAGGGCTGAGATGGACTTCACCGTCACGGACGAACTGGCCGCGCACCGCGACGCGGCACGCGCCTGGGTCAAGGAGAACGCCAGGCCGGAGTGGGGCGAGGAGCAGCACCGCCGCGGCGACCACCACACCCCCGAGGTGCACGCCGCGCTGGCGCGCGACGGCATCCTCGCCGCAGGTTGGCCGCCGGAGCTCGGGGGCAGCGACGTCGACACGGGTTTCGCCGGCGCCGTCTTCGACGAGCTGTACGCCATGGGGATCGTCGGCGACGCGTGGGCCACGACGCAGATGGTGCTGCGCACCATGCAGCACGTGTCCACGCCCGAGCAGCTGCGGGCGTACATCCCCGCCGCCCTGCGCGGCGACGTGCTCATCGCCCTCGGCTACAGCGAGCCGGACTCGGGTTCTGATGTCGCCGCGGCCAAGACGCGCGCCGTGCGCGACGGGGACGAGTGGGTGATCAACGGGCAGAAGATGTTCACGAGCGCGGCACAGGTGTGCACGCACGTGTTCCTGCTCGCCCGCACCAACCCGGACGCGCCGAAGCACAAGGGGCTCACGATGTTCCTGGTGCCGACCGACGCGCCCGGGTACGAGCGCCAACCGATCTACACCCTCGGCGGGCAGGTGACGAACTCGACCTACTACACCGACGTGCGCGTGCCGGACTCGGCGCGCGTAGGCGGCGTGGACGAGGGTTGGGCCGCCATGCACGTGGCGTTGGTGTTCGAGCGGGGCGGCGGCGGGCGCGGGCAGGCCGGGCCGACAGTGGCCGAGCGGGCCGCATCATGGGCGCAGTCGACTACGCGTGACGACGGCACCACCTATTACGACGACCCCGTGAACCGGGAGCGCCTGGCCCGCATCGCCCTCGAGCTCGAGGTGTCACGGCTGCTCGGCCTGCGCGTGCGGTGGATGTCGGGGCGGGGGGAGCTCCCTGGCGTCGAAGGGTCGATGCACAAGCTGTTCTGGCCCGAGTCGGACCAGCGCCGCTACGGCGAGCTCGTCGACCTGCTCGGCCCCGAAGGCGTGCTGCAGCCCGAAGCGGACGGGGCGCCGCTCACGGGCGAGTTCGAGCGGTCGTTCCGCATGGCGGTGGTGGGGACGATCTACGGCGGGTCGAGCGAGATCCAGCGCGAGATCATCGCCGAGCGGCGCCTCGGCCTTCCCAAGAGCCGGCCGTCGAAGTAGCGCGCCCACGGACGGGCACGGTGGCCATCTCGAGCCGGGTGAGGCCGAACAGCAGCGCGGACAGCGCCGCCACCGCGCCCAGCGCGACGGCGGCGAGCAGTCCGAGGGCGGCGATGAGGTCGACGAGGGGCATGGGGCCATCCAAACGCGGGCACCTCAGCGCAACCTGGGGCCCACCGAAGAATCTCCTGAACCCGTGACGGCCTTCGTCCTCGTCCACGGCGGCGGGCACGGCGGGTGGTGCTGGCAGCGCACGGCCCGGCTGCTGCGCGACATGGGCCACGACGCCTACACGCCGACCCTCACCGGCTTCGGCGAGCGCCACCACCTCGAGGCGCCGGGCTTCGCGACGTTCGTGACCGACGTCACCAACGTGTTCACGTTCGAGGACCTCCGCGACGTCGTGCTCGTCGGGCACTCGATGGGGGGCGTGGTGATCCCGCGTGTGGCCTGCGCCGTCCCCGACCGCGTCCGGCGCGTCGTGTGGCTCGCCGCGGTCGTCACCGCCGACGGCGAGTCGCTCCTGCAGGCGGTCCCCCAGAGCCCGTGGATTGCCAGGGCGGTGACCATCGGCCCGGACGGGACGGCGCACACCGACCCCGAGCTCATCCTCGATGCCAACATCCACGACGGGACGCCGGAGGAGCGGGCGTTCGTGCACGACCGGCACCTGCCGTACCCGCCGTACGCGCTGACCGAGCCCGGGCGCCTGTCGGAGTTCCTCGCCCTCGGGCTCCCGACCGGTTACGTCATCGCGGCCGACGACCGCACCATCGAGCCCCACATTGCGGCGCGGTTCGCGGCGCGGCTCCCTGGCGCGGACGTGCGCGAGGTGCCCGGCGGCCACGACTGCATGGTCACGCGCCCGGCCGAGGTGGCGGCCGTCCTCGCGTCGTGGGCGTGACGCCGGCCGCCTGCGGGCGCCACGCCTACGGGAGCACCGTCTCCGGGAGCGGGACGCGGTAGAGCGCGGCGGCGTTCTCACAGCAGATCATCCGCAGCTCGCGCTCGGGCAGGTGGCCCCAGTGCTGCGCGATGACGGCCTGCGTGTCTGGCCACGTGCTGTCGCCGTGCGGGTAGTCGACCTCGACGCAGATGTTGTCGATGCCGATGGTGTGGCGCGTCTCCATCGTCGCCACGTCCTCGATGGTGCAGAACCAGAAGTTGCGCCGCAGCACCTCCGCCGGCCGCATCCCGCCCATGCCGTCGCGCCCGTAGCCGGAACGGTCGTAGATCCCGTCGAGCCGCTCGATCAGCATGGCGACCCACCCGATCCCGCCCTCGGACATGGCGATCTTCAGCCCCGGGTACCGCACGGGGTACCCGGAGAACAGCCACTCCACGGCACCGGCCAGGGCGAGCTGGCCGAACAGGCTCGACGTGAGTTGCGCGCGCATCGGCCCGGCGTCGGCCGGCGCCTCGTAGTTGCCCGACGCGCCCACGTGCAGGGAGATCACCGTCCCCGTCTCCGCGCACGCCTCCACGATGGGGTCCCAGTAGCCGGAGTAGAGGCTCGGCAGGTTGATGCGCTGGGGCCGGTCCGGCAGCGACACGGAGGTGAACCCGCGCGCGGCATTGCGCCTGACCTCCTTTGCCGCCTCCTCGGGATCGGTCAGGAACGTGATGCCCATGGGCACGAGGCGCTGCGGGTACTCGGAGTACCACTCCTCGAAGAACCAGTCGTTCCACGCGCGCGTCGCGGCCAGCCCGAGCTCGGGGTCACGGGCTTGGGAGAACACACGCCCGCAGAAGCCGGTGATCATCGACGGGAAGTTCACCGACGCCCACACGCCGTTGATGTCCATGTCGGCGATGCGGGCGCGGACGTCGTAGCAGCCCGGCCGCATGTGCTCGAAGCGCAGCGGCTCCATCACCGGGCCGTCGCGGCGGAGGCCGGCGACTGCGTTCATGCCCGCCTGGTAGTGGCGGTCGCCCTCGAACTCCCAGACCTCGTGGCCTTCGGGCGTCTCCACGACACGCGGGGCGCGGTCCTGCAGGTGCTTCGGGAGCCGGCCCTCGAACATGTGCCGGGGCTCGACCACGTGGTCGTCGACCGAGATAACGGTGAACCTGACCGCGCGCTGATCGGGCTCCGGCAGGAAGATCGCGCTGTCCAAGGAGCCCCAGTCTACGGAGCGCCGAACGGTGCGGGCGGGGTGACTCCCGCCTGCGCGTACACCGCCGCCAGCCGCTCGCCAGCGAGCGCCGCCGCCTTCGCGGCAGGGCGCGTGTGCAGTTCGTCGGAGATGACTTCCGGGCCGTCGAGCCCCAGCGCGCCGATCGACGCGAGCGCGGCGACCAGGCGGACGAGGTCGAACGCGCCGTCGCCGGGGAGCAGGCGGCGGTGCATCGTCTCGTCGAACCAGTGGCCCACGGGATCGGCCGTGCCGTCGCTCAGCTGGGTGGCGAAGATGCGGTCACCGGGCACCGACTGCAGGGCGGCGAAGTCGGGGGTGCCCCGGAAGAAGTGCCAGCTGTCGAACAGGACCCCGCCGTTGTCCCGCCCCGCCGACCGCACGACGTCCCACGCGGTGGCCAGGTCGGGCACCGCCGAGTGGGGGGCGAACTCGAGGTGCACGCGGCACCCGGCGTCGGCAGCGCGGTCGCAGAACGCGGCGAACCGCTCAGCGATGGCGTCCACGGGCAGCGGCTCACCCCGTATGGCGATGGCGTTGACCGTCGTTACGTGCATGGCTTCGGTCACGCGCAGCGACTCGTCGACGGTCAGCGGGTTGGTGCCCTCGAGGCCGATGTCGTCGCCCGGGCGCAACCAGCTGAACACGGCGTCGAGCACGGCGATGCCGATGCCCGCGTCCTCGGCGCGCGCCAGCTGCTCGCGGTCCACGGGCTCGCGCGGCGACATGGACACCGCGCCGTAGCCGGCGCGGCGTGCCGCGTCGACCCGCTCGCCCAACGGTCGGTCGAACCCGACAGTCCCCGTCCACAGCACCCACACCGGTCCGGCTGCCACGCGCCGACCGTAGCCCCGGCGTGGCGGCGCATCACATGTCGGCGAGGTCCTCAGCGGCCGCGTACACACCGAGCAGGTCGCGGGCCGAAACGATCCCCACCAGCCGGCCGGCGTCCTCGACGAGGACGTGGCGGACGTAGCGCTCCATCATCTCCTCCGCCACCTCGGCGACGGTCGCCGAGAGGTCGCACCATGCCAGCTCGGTGTGGGCGATGTCCCCGGCGAGCGTCGTCTTCGGGTCGCGGCCCTCGGCGATGGTGGTCACGATGTCGCGCTCGGAAACCACGCCAGCGATGTCGTCGCCCTCGCCGACCACGACGAGGCCGATGCTGGCTTCGGTCAGCACCGTCGCGACCTCGGCCACGGACGCGTCGCGCGCCACGCGCACGATGCTGTCGGTGACGACCGTGGAGACGGGGGTCTGGCCCGCCTCGCTCTCCTCGCTCATGAGGAGAGCTTGCACAGTGACCAAGCGGCGGGCTAGGGACGAAAGTCCCTGGTGCGGCCGCGGCCGCCCTCGCCGACGGCGGCGCGGGAGGCGCAGCACGGGTGGGCCCGCTCCTCGCGGGTCCCACGGCGTGCCCACCGTGGGACGTGGTCGCGACAGGGTGCGCCTACGTGCACTCTGTCGCGACCACCTTGGGAAATCGACGCCATGTACGGGCCGCGCGCGATGCCGCCGCGCCCGGCCCGCCCCGGCCCGCCCCGGCCCGGCCCGCCCGGATCAGGACTCGGCGACGCGCTTGAGGTTGGCGAGCGTCTCCCGGATGCCGTCCTCGGCCATCTTGGCCATGCCGTCGATGCGCCCCTTGACGTCGGCCTTGGGGTCTCCGGCGAGGACGAAGTCGGGATAACCGGGCAGGACCTGCCACGACTCGGTCACCTTCGTGCCGTTGCCCTCGGGCTCCAGCGTGTACCCCCAGCGCACGAGCTCGGCGTCACCGGCGGGGCCGTAGTTGACGAAGGTGAACTCGCGGCCCGGGACGGCGGCGACCACGCGGCAGTGCGTGTCCCACGAATGGCTGCCGAGCACGTTGTGGCCGGTGAACCATGCCCCTTCCTTGCCGGCCTGGGCGTCGTCTTTCCACGCCCCGGACTTGCACACAGGGCTGAGCTCGCCGACGCGCGTGACGTCGCTGACGATCGCGTAGACCGCCTCGGGCGGCTTGGCCACGCTGACGGACCCGGTCTGACGGTAGGAGGAGACGTCCATGGGGCCGCACATTACGCGGCCCGGCCGCTCACGGCCCTTGCTGCGCCGTCACCCCGCAGGTCCGGCCCCATCACCGCGTCGCCGAGGTACCGGTCGCTTCGCGAGGTCGGGTGGCTCCGCGGTTGGGCCAACTCGGGGATCCATCATGATCGAAGAGCTCTCATCACCCGGGTTAGGCTTCGCGGCGATGCATCTGCCGCCCGTCCGCAAGGGCCCCGTCCAGGTCGGAAGCGCCCGCGGGGGTAGCCATGGACGCCTCAGTCCTTGGGGTGGCTGCGAACGTTGCTCGTGTGGGTGGACAAGCCAGCAACTGGGCCCGGATGACGACGGTCCGATGGCGTGGTGCGATCACCTCATCGCGAACGGTGAGCTGATTCCGCTGGAGGACGTCATGGCGAGCCACGGCTCGCGGCCCCACCCTGTCGGCTAGACCCTGGCGGATCCTGGTCTCCCGGTCGGCTGAGGCCTGGCTGAGCGCGCAGCCAGCGTCAGTCCGTGACGCTGTGGACGACTGGCTCGTTGAACTCGTCACCCAGGGCCCGCCCGGTCTTGCCGTCGATATCGAGCCCGGTTACGAATACGAATACGTGATTCCGTCGACAAGTGTCGTTGTGACCTTCTTCGTTCTCGTGTCGCCAGTTGATCGGCGTATCGGGATCAACGAATTCCACTACTGAGCGGCGGGTGACCCTGTGGCCCGCCGCGAGCACAGGCGGCCACAAGGGCGGTGATCACCCTTGACGTATCGAACGTCTTGCAGGAGCTTTCGTGATCATCCCTTGTAGGCAGGGTTGGGGATGATCGGGACCGCGGTGAGGTGCACCGGGACGTCGAAGTGGTCCCCGGCGTCGGTCACGAAGGAGAACCCGGCCTGCGAGAACGTGTGCGCCAATGGCCACTGCACGGGCGTCGTACCGCCGTGGTTGTCGTAGGTGAACCCCCCGTTGATGGCGTTGTACAGCGCTTCGCGCGTGAGGTTCGGGCCCGCCTTCTTCAGCGCCTGGATGAAGAAGTCGGCGATCCAGTACCCGGCGGCGGCCGGCTGGCTCAGGACGATGTTCGATTGGAACGCCTTCAGGTCGGTGATCATCTGCTGGACGACGGGGACGCTGGCCGCGTCCTCGTACGGGGCGAAGCCGACCTCACTGCTCAGGCCCTTGGTCTGGCCCAGCAGGCGGGGGTCGTAGTTGGTGAACCCCTGGGCCACGCCCTTGTAGCCGAGCTGGGACAGCTTCTTGAACAGCCCGATCGTGTCCGATACCGAGTTCACCATCTCGACGTAGTCGGGCGGGCCACCGTTGTTGCTGGTCATCACCTTCTGGGCGAACGGCGTGAAGTCGCCGACGACGGCCGGGGGGGACGGGATGCTGGTGTCGACGAGCACGACCTTGGCGCCTGCCGCCTCCCACGTCTTGGCCGCCCCGTTCGCTGCCGCCCGCGCCGAGTCGTTGTCCTCGGACGTCACGGCGATCGTCTTGCCCTTCGGGTCGCCGTCAGGGAACAGCTTCGCCTGGGCGACGGGGATGTCGAGAGCCCGCTTCTGGGTCGACTGGTCGCAGTCGTTGCCCTGGAACCCGAAGCCCCAATTCAGCCCGCACCAGCGGGGCTCGATCGACCAGCCGAAGAAGGGGACCTTGGAGGTCTCGAGGAACGTGGCGCCGCCGAGGGCCGCCGTCATCACCGGGGCCACCGCGAACACGTTGTCCTGCTGTACGAGCGTCTTGGCCGCGGCCAGGTCCTGGTCGGCGGTCTGGTTGTCGTCGGCCACGGTGTCGACGACGATCTTGCGCCCGTAGACACCGCCTGCGTCGTTCTCGCGCTTGAGGCGGGCGTTGAACCCGTTGACGACGTCCGCGTAGAAGGCCTTGTAGATCAGCGCGCCGAGCTTGACCTGGGTCGCCGTGACCCCCGTCGTGGTGTTGCCGGTGACGGGCGGCAGCGGCGCCACGGTCGGCAGCGCGCCGTTGGCGGCGGCCGACGTCGCCATGGCCGCGCTCGTGGCGGTGGCCGCGCTCGTCGCCGGGCCGCCCGCGGTCGTGGCCGGCACGGTCGTCGTCGCCGGCTTCTTGGTGCTGCTGCTGCAGGCCGCCACCACGGTGACGGCGGCAGCGGCGACGACGAGCATGGTCCTGACGCGCACGGAGGCCTCCTTGGTTCGTTCGCGTACGTGGCGCGCGGAAATCCCCTTCTGCCGCGTTGCGCATCCTATGCGGAACTACCGTTGGAGCAAAATGAGATCGCCATTCTCCTCCCAGGCAGCGCCTACCCGGGTGCCGACGTCCCGGCTCAGGGCCGCTCCCGCCGGGCCAGCGCCGCACGTTGCAGGGTGGTGGCGGCGTGGCGCATATGGGCGGCGTCGACGAGCTTCCCGTCGCGCCCGATGGCCCCGACGCCGCCCGCTTCGGCGGTGCGGTACGCCTCCATCGCCGCGGTGGCCTCGGCGACCTCGTCGTCGGTCGGGGAGAACACGTCGTTGGCGATCGCGACCTGGTCAGGGTGGATCGCCCACTTGCCGTCGAAGCCGAGCAGGCTGGCCTGCTCGGCCGCGCGCCGGTAGCCCCCGGGGTCGCGGTACGCGGGGTACGGGGCGTCGATGGCGTCAATCCCCGCCGCCCGGGCCGCCATCAGCACCTGGGCGCGCGCGAAGTGCCAGAAGTCGCCCGGGTAGTCGCCCATGGGGTCGAAGTTGCCGTCCACGCGCGCGTGCAGTGAGGCCGACAGGTCGCCCGCACCGAAGATGAGGGCCTCCAGCCGGGGGCTGGCCCGCCCGATCTCGACTGCGTTGGCGAGCCCCTCCGCCTCTTCGATCAGGGCCTCGAGGGCGATCGGGCGCGACAGCCCGAGGGAGCTCTCCAGCTGGGTCAGCAGCACGTCCACCCACCACACGTCGCGCGCCGTGCGCACCTTGGGGACGATCAGCACATCGAGTGCGTCGCGCGCCCCGGTGACGACCTGGATGATGTCGCCGTGGCACCAGCGGGTGTCGAGCGCGTTGATGCGCACGGCGCGCAGCGTCGTGCCCCAGTCGAGGCCGGTGAGGGCCGACACCGCCGTCGCCCGCGCCTGCTCCTTCACCGCGGGGGCGCACGCGTCCTCGAGGTCCAGGAACACCAGGTCGGCCCCGGCGCCGGCGGCCTTCTCGCACATCCGCTCGCTGCTCGCCGGCGTGGCGAGCTCGGACCGGCGGGCACGCGGGGTGCGCATCACACGACTCCTTCGGCGCGCAGGGCGGCCAGCCGCTCGGGTGGCACGCCGAGCAGGCCCGTGTACACGGCGTCGTTGTCGGCCCCGAGCGCACGCCCGAGGTGCTCGATGCGGCCGGGCGTCTCGCTGAGCAGGGCCACGGGGCCCTGCACGGTGATCGGCCCGAGGTCGGGGTCGTCGACCTGGGTGAACGAGCCGCGCGCCCGCAGGTGCTCGTCGGCGAGCAGCTGCTCGGCGTTGTAGACGGGCGCGGCGGCCACGTCGGCCGCCTCGACCACCTTCATGGCCTCGTCGAGCGTCCGCTCCCCGACCCAGGCGGCGACGATCTCGTCGACCTCGAGGGCGTGCGCCTGGCGGCGCACCGGGTCGGCGTACTCGGGGTCGTCGGCGAGGTCCGGGCGCCCGATGGCGCGGAACAGGCGCACGGCGATGTTGGGCGACGCGCTGGAGACGGCCAGCCACTTGCCGTCCGAGGTGCGGTAGGCGTTGCGCGGCGCGCTGGCGTCGAGGCGGTTGCCGGCCCGCCCGCGCACGACACCGAGCTGGTCGAACGCGAGTGTCGACGACTCGATCAGCCGGGCCAGCGGCTCGATGAGGTTGACGTCGACGAGCTGGCCGGTGCCGCCGTGGACGTCGCGGTGATAGAGGGCCATCATCACCGCGTAGGTCGACGCGAGGGCGGCCACCCCGTCGGCGAGCATGAACGGCGGCAGCGTGGGCGGGCCGTCGGGCTGGCCGGTGACGTGGGCGAACCCGCTCATCGCTTCGGCCAGGGTGCCGTACCCGGGGCGGTCGCTCGCCGGCCCGCCCCGCCCATAGCCGGTGACGTGCAGCATGACGATGTGCGGGTGGGCGGCGTGCACGGACGCGTAGTCGATCCCCCACCGCTCGAGCGCGCTCGGCCGGTTGCCGACCACGAGCACGTCGCTCACGTCGAGCAGCTGGTGGAACAGGTCCCGCCCCTCCTCGCGGTTGAGGTCGAGCGTCACGCAGCGCTTGTTGCGGCTGATGCTCTTCCACACCAGGCCGATGCCGTCGCGGCGGTCGCCCCACGTCCGCATGGGGTCACCGGCGCCGGGCTGCTCGACCTTGATGACCTCGGCCCCGAACTCGCCGAGGGCGGTGCCGACCATCGGCCCAGCCGCCAGCGTGGCCGCCTCGACGACGCGCACCCCGGCGACGGGGCCGCCCGCCCCGGCGGCGTGGCCGCCTGCACCGCCGCGCGCCTCAGGCATCTCGCCCCGCGGCCGGCCGGGCCAGGCCGAGGTGGTCGCGCAGGGTGGCACCGGTGTAGCGGTCGCGGAACAGGCCGCGCCGCTGGAGCTCGGGCACCACCAGCCGCACGAGGTCTTCATAGGCACCGGGCGAATGGGTGGCGGCGATGACGAAGCCGTCGCACGCCCCGCTCTCCAGCCACGCCTCCATCTGGTCGGCGACATCGGGGCCGGTGCCGACGAAGCGCGGGCCCTGCAGCAACGTGGCCCGGTGGCCGGCGAGGTCGGCGAGGGTGACGGTGTCGCCCCCGATGTGGCGGCGGATGTTCTGCACCAGGCCGCGGATGCCGGAGACGGACGCGATCAGCTCGTCGGTGATGGGCGCGTCGGGCGCGAGCGTGGAGAAGTCGTAGTTCATGAGCTCCGACAGCAGGGTGAGCGACGCCATCGGGTGCACGAGCTCGTTGAGGAACAGCTGCTCGCGCTCCTCGGCGTGGGCGCGCGACTCGCCCACGACGGTGTAGGCCATGGGCAGCATCTTGACGGCGTCGGGATCGCGGCCCCGCTCGGCGATGCGCTCCTTCTGGTCCTTGTAGTGCGAACGGGCGATATCGATGTCGGGGTCACCTGTGAAGATGACCTCCGCCCAACGCGCCGCGAAGTCGCGGCCGCGGCCCGACGAGCCGGCCTGGATGAGGACGGGCCGGCCCTGCGGCGACCGGGGCACGGTCAACGGCCCGCGCACGCTGAACCACTCGCCGGAGTGGTTGAGCTCGTGCACCTTCGCCGGGTCGGCGAACACGCCACCGGCCCGGTCGAGGACCAGCGCGTCGTCGTCCCACGTGTCCCACAGCGCGTTCGTCGCCTCCAGGAACTCGTCGGCGCGGTTGTAGCGGGCGTCGTGGTCGAGGTGGTGGTCCACGCCGAAGTTCTGGGCCTCGCTGTCGTTGACGGAGGTGACCACGTTCCAGGCGGCCCGGCCGGCCGACAGGTGGTCGAGCGTGGCGAACGTGCGGGCCACGTGGAACGGCGCGTAGTACGTCGTCGAGTACGTGGCGCCGAGCCCGATCCTCGACGTGGTGGCGGCGATCACGCCGAGCACGATGCTCAGGTCGAGCTTGACCGGCCGCGCGCCGTGGCGCACGGCCTCGGCGACCGACCCGCCGTAGATGCCGGGCATGGCGAGGCGGTCGTCGAAGAACATCAGGTCGAAGCAGCCCTCCTCGAGGGTCCGTGCGATCTTCTGGTAGTACCCCGCGGTCAGGAACCCGTGCTCGGTCGCCGGGTGCCGCCACGAGCCCGCGTACACGGTGGCGTTGCCGGCCTGCATGAAGGCCACCAACGACATCTGCCGTCTCGCGGTTACGGCCATGGTGGTCAGGAGGCCGCCGCGTCGTAGCGCGCCACGTAGTCGCGCGCCGTCTTGTGCAGGTGCCGGAGCAGGATCTCCTGGTCGTTGAGGGGGAACTCACGGACCACGCGCGACTCGAGCATCGACTGCGTCGCCTCGAGAGTGTTGGCGTCCTGGAGCGCGTACTCCTTGAAGGTCACCGCAGCGAGCTCCTGGGCCAGGCGCTCACGGGCGTTCGTCGGCGGCATGAAGTAGAGGGCGGACTCAAAGAGGTGCGTGTTGTACGACGTCGGCCAGTAGTGGTACGTGAGGTACCAGTTGGGCTTCCACACCAGCACCATGAAGTTGGGGAAGAAGACGAACGAGTCGACGCCCCACGCCCTGTGCCGCGCCGGATTGAGGGCGGGTGGCAGCTCGTCGGCCCCGATGTCGGGGTGGTCCCACGGGCCGAAGAGCCCGCTGCGCACGAGCCGTTCGATGGGCTTCACGATGCTCGGGTCCTTCGGGGGCGACATCCCACCCCACGACGACACCATCCCGTGCGGCCCGTCGAGCCGGTAGGCGAGGGCCTCGAAGCCGTAGCCGGCCAGCTTGGCCGACTCGTCGGCGACGGCCTGCTTCGCGTGCAGCACGGGTGCGTGGTAGAACTCGGCGAAGGCGTCGATGAACAGCTTCCAGTTGCTCCCGACCGGCGCGCGGTACTTGAAGACCTGCGTCATCTTCCCGAACGGGTAGCCCTCGAGGCCCCTCCCGAGCTCACCGAGGTACTCGCAGAGCGGGACCGTCCCGTGCGCGTCGAGGTTGACGAACACGAACCCCTCCCACACGTCGGTCCGCACGGGGACCAGCCCGTAGTCGGCTTCGTCAAGCCCGAAGAACTCGCCCTCCTGCTGCACGAAGGTCAGGCCGCCGTCGAGCCCGTAGCGCCAGCCGTGGTACTTGCACGTGAACTGCCGGCACGTGCCGCTCGTCTCCTCGTGGGGGAAGTCCGACCACACCAGCTTGTTGCCGCGGTGGCGGCACACGTTGTGGAAAGCGCGGACCTCGCCGTCGGTGCCGCGCACGACGACGACCGATGCCCGCGCTGCGGCGATCTCCTTGGTGAAGTAGCTGCCGGGCCGGGGGACCTGCTCCACACGCCCGACGTTGAGCCACGTCCGGGCGAAGATGGCGTCGCGCTCGCGCTCGTAGTGCTCCGGCGAGATCGAGTCCTCGTAGTCGACCGGCCCCGTGCCGAGCCCGGGGTAATGCTCGGTCCAGCTCCCCTCGGCGGGCTTGGCGAAGTGGGGCATCGGTTCCTTCCTCGTCAGGCGGGCCGAACGGAGTATCGCACCCGCCGACGGGCAGCGTCCAGGGCCATTGCCGGAAAATGAGAACTGCATTATCATCGCCTCGGATGGGAGAGCCGGCGACCGGTGCCGCCCCGCCCGGCGCGGCCCGTGACCACCACTTCCACCCCTTGCGGGTGGCGCGGGTGGTGCGCGAAACGCCCGATGCCAGTTCGTTCGTGCTCGACGTGCCGCCGAGCCTCCGCCAGGCCTTCGCCTACCGGGCCGGGCAGTTCTGCACGTTCCGGGCGACGGTGGACGGCCGCCAGCACCTCCGTTGCTACTCGATGTCGTCGGCGCCGGAGGTGGACGACGAGCTGCAGGTGACCGTGAAGCGGGTGCCGGGCGGGGCGGTGTCCAACTGGATGAACGACGCGCTGGCGGAGGGCGGCGTGATCGAGGCCACCTGCCCGGCGGGCGTGTTCGTGCTCGGCGACTCCGAGCGCGACATCGTCGCCTTCGCCGGCGGGAGCGGTATCACGCCCGTGTTCTCGCTCATCAAGGCTGCGCTCGCCCTGACGGCGCGCCGCGTCCACCTCCTGTACGCCAACCGCGACGCCGGCTCGGTCATCTTCGGCGACGCCCTGCGCACGCTCGCCGAGCGACACCCGGGCCGCCTGCGCATCGAGGGCCACCTCGACACCGAACGGGGGTACGTGACGACCGACGAGGTGCGGCGGTTCATGGCCGCGGCGGCGGCCGATGCCGAGTACTACATCTGCGGGCCGGGGCCGTTCATGGCCCTCGTCGAGGCCGTCCTCGTCGCCGGTGGTGCCGTTCCCGAGCGTGTCCACATCGAGCTCTTCACGGTGCCGGACGACGTACCAGCCGCGGCGCCGAGCGACGCCGAGGGCGAGGGCGAGGGCGGGACCATCGTCAGCGTCGAGGTCGAGGGCCGGTCCGGGACGGCCCCGTACCGCCCGGGCACGACGATCCTGCAGACGGCCCGCCAGCTCGGCCTCTCCCCACCGTCGTCGTGCGAGGCAGGCAACTGCGCCACGTGCATGGCCAAGCTCCTCGAGGGATCGGTGGCCATGCGCGTCAACAACGCCCTCACCGACGACGAGGTGGCCGCCGGGTGGGTGCTGACCTGCCAGGCCGTGCCGACGGCGCCGACCGTGCGCGTCGTGTACGGCTACGGCGACTGAGCGACCGAGGCGGCGAGGGCCGAGAGGTAGTCACGGGTGCGCTGCATGGAGGCCAGGCGCTCGTCGCGCCCCTCCCCGATCGGCACCACGCGGACCGAGAAGTCGGTGACGCCCGCGTCGGCGAACGCCCGGACGCGTCGCTCGATGGCGCGCTCGCTGCCCGCGGCGAGGATGTCGCCGACATCCCTGGCATCACCGTGCTCGAGGAGCTTCTGGTAGTTCGGTGACATGTCGGCCTCCGCCAGGATGCGGTTGGTCCGCGCGACGGCGATGTCGACCTCGTCGTCACGGCACAGGCAGACGGGCACGCCGGCCACGACGCGGGGCGCGGGGCGCCCCGCCGCCTCGGCCGCCCGCGTGAGGCTGGGGACGACGTGCGAGGCGATCGCCCGCTCGTCGGCCATCCACAGGATCGTGCCGTCGGCGCGCTCCCCGGCGAGGCGCAACATCACGGGGCCGAGGGCGGCGAGCAGGACGGGCGTGGGCGCGATGTCGGTGATGTCGAGCGGGTTGTGCACGCGGAACAGCTCGTTCTCCACCTCCACGGTCCCGGGGCCGCGAAGGGCCTGGTCGAGCACGTCGAGGTACGCCTGCATGGTGGCCGCCGGGCGGTCGTAGGGCAGCCCCAGCATGTCTTCGATCACCCAGTGGTGCGACACGCCGAGCCCGAGCGAGAGCCGGCCCCGGCAGACGGCCTGCACGGACAGCGCCTGCTGGGCGAGGGCGATCGGGTGCCGGGGCTGCACGGGCACCACGGCCGTGCCCACCTCGACGCGCGACGTCACCGCGCCGACGACCGCGGCCATGGTGAGCGCGTCGAAGTCGTCGGGGACCTGCGGCACCCACACGCTGGCCAGCCCCGCGCCCTCTGCCCACTGCGCGTCGGCCTGCATGCGCTCGACCTTCGTCGCGTTGCGGCCCCGCTCAGGCCCGACCATGAGACCGATCCGCATCGCCTTCCCCTCTTCGCCCTGCCGATGAGAGCGCCCTTCTCCGAAAACGTAATGCCCATTGCGGCGCACTGCGAAGCCGGGCTACTGTCCACCCGACGCCGCACAGTGAGGGGACCGAGTGAGCCGGGTCGCCGTGGTTACGGGAGCCGCATCCGGGATGGGGCAGGCGGTGGGCGCGCACCTCGCCGCACGGGGGCAGCGGGTCGCCCTGCTCGACATCGACGGCGCCGGCGCCGAGCGGGCCGCCGAGGAACTGCGGGCGGGCGGCGCCGAGGCCGTGGCCGGGCAGGTCGACGTCAGCGACCGCGCCGCAGTCGACGCCGCGCTGGACAAGGTCCGCCAGGAGTTCGGGCCCGTCGAGGTCATGGTGACCAGCGCAGGGATCGAGGCGTTCGTGCCCTTCACCGACATCACGCCCGAGGGCTGGGAGCGCATGCTCGCGGTCAACCTCACGGGCACGTTCCACTGCATCCAGTCGGCGATCGGCGACATGGTGGCGGCCGGGTGGGGGCGGATCGTCACGATCTCGTCGTCGAGCGCGCAGTCGGGCACGCAGCGCATGGCGCACTACGTGGCGTCGAAAGGGGGCGTCATCGCCCTCACCAAGGCGCTCGCCCTCGAGTACGCGCCCAAGGGCATCACCGTCAACACCATCCCTCCCGGCTGCATCGACACGCCCATGGCGCGGCGTTCCGCCGAGGCGGGCAACCTCCCGGGGATGGACGTGCTCGCCAAGCGCACCCCGGTGCGCCGGGTGGGCACGCCCGACGACGTCGCCGCCATGTGCGCGTTCCTCTGCTCGGACGAAGCCGGCTACATCACCGGCCAGGTGATCGGGGTCAACGGCGGCTGGTACCTGTGAGCCGGCAGCGGTGAGCGGTCGCGCCGAGACGGGCGGGGCGGGGCCGCGCCTTGCGGTGAGCGGTCGCGCCGGGTCGAGCGCTGCGGGGCCGCGCCTTGCGCCCCTGCTCCGCAGCGAATGGGACGAGGAGGTCGAGGACGCGCTCCGCACCGGTATGGGCGGCATCCCCCGCGACCCCGTCCCCAACGTGCTCGGCACGCTGGTGCGCCACCCACCCCTCGCCGGCCCCTTCCTGGCCTACAACACGATGCTCCTGCGCGCCGGCACGCTCGACCCCCGCGTGCGCGAGCTGCTCATCCTGCGCGTCGCCTGGCGGACCCGCGCCCCCTACGAGTGGTTGCAGCACGTGCGCATGGCGAAGCGGTACGGCGTCACCGACGACGAGATCGTCGCCGTCGGCGCCGGCGGGGAGGCGGGGACGTGGGGCGCCCTCGAGGCCGACCTGCTCACGGCGGCCGACCAGCTCATCGACACCTACCGCATCGACGATGCGACGTGGTCGCGCCTGGCCGGCCGGCTCGACGAGCGCCAGCTGCTCGAGACCGTGTTCGTGGTCGGCACCTACACGGCGTTGGCCATGGCGTTCAACAGCTTCGGGCTCGAGCTCGACGCCGACCTCGACCCGTCATCCGCGCCGGCCATGCCCCCCTCGGCCGGGACCGAGTAGCGGATGGCCCGCCACCCCAAGCCTGCTGAAGGGAGCTGGACCGCGCACTACCCCGAGCTCGGCACGGGGCCGGTGGACTACGAGGACTCGATCTCGCCGGAGTTCTACGAGCTCGAACGTGAGGCGATCTTCAAACGGGCGTGGCTCAACGTGGGCCGCGTCGAGGACCTGCCGCGCAACGGGAGCTTCTTCACCAAGGAGCTGGCCGTCGCCCGCACGTCAGTCATCGTCGCCCGCGGGATGGACGGCCAGGTCCGCGCCTTCCACAACATCTGCCGCCACCGCGGCAACAAGCTGGCGTGGTCGGACTTCCCGCACGAGGAGGTCCGCGGCAGTTGCCGCCAGTTCGTGTGCAAGTACCACGGGTGGGCCTACGGGCTCGACGGCGCGTGCACCTTCGTGCAGCAGGAGAGCGAGTTCTTCGGCCTCGACAAACGCGACTACGGCCTCGTCCCGGTGCACTGTGACGTGTGGGCGGGGTTCATCTTCGTCAACCTGGCGGCGGAGCCGGAGCAGGGGTTGGCCGAGTTCCTCGGGCCGATGGTCACCGCCCTCGACGGGTACCCGTTCGGGGCCCTGACCGAACGCTTCTCCTACCGCGCGGTCGTGCGCAGCAACTGGAAGCTGTTCATGGACGCCTTTCAGGAGTTCTACCACGCACCTGTCCTGCACAGCCGCCAGACGCCGGCCGCGTTCTCGGTGCCCGCCGCGGCCGCCGGGTTCGAGGCGCCGTACTACGCGATCGACGGCCCCCACCGCGTGGTGTCGACCTCCGGGATCCGCGCCGAGGACCTCGCTCCCGACATGCGTAAGCCGATGGAGGACCTGACGCGCAGCGGCCTGTTCGGGCCGTGGGACGCACCCGACATCGGGCCGATGCCGCCCGGCGTCAACCCCGGGAGAGCCCAGCCGTGGGGGCTCGACTCGTTCCAGGTGTGGCCCAACTTCGTGATCCTGATCTGGTCAGGTGGCTGGTACCTCACCTACCACTACTGGCCGACCGCCTACAACGCGCACCTCTTCGAAGGCAACCTGTACTTCGCGCCCGCCGCGAGCGCGCGCCAGCGCTTCGCGCACGAGATGGCCGCGGTGACCTTCAAGGAGTACGCCCTCCAGGACGGCAACACGCTCGAGGCGACGCAGGCCATGCTCGAGTCCCGTGCCGTCACCTCGTTCCCGCTCAGCGACCAGGAGGTCCTGTGCCGCCACCTGCACAAGGTGGCGGCGGACTGGGTCGACGACTACGCGCGCCGACGCGAAGGAGTACAGGCCCGATGACCGACCGGCTGTTGCCTGAACAGTTCTCCGACCTCGAGCCGTTCGCGGCGACGTGGTGCCTCCCGACCGAACGCCAGCGCTTCGCCCAGCGCATGGCCAGCACGTTGGACGAGATGCAGGCGTTCTACGACGCGTTGATGCCCCGCGCCGAGGACGCCATCGCGTACTGCGACGGGTTCCCGCTCGACGCCATGCCGGACGACGCCCAGCGGCTGCTGCAGCTGCTGTACTCGCTCATCATGGTGTCGTTCCCGGTCGAGGCGTGGCGCCAGCCGCGCATCCCCGACACCGGCGCCGCCTACCTCGACCTCGTCGTCGAGCCGCAGCCATGAGCGGCGTGACCGTCCTGCGGGCCGACCGCTGGGTCGACGTCGACAAGGGCGAGGTGCGCTCGCCCGCCGTCATCGTCGTGGACGGCAACCGCATCGCCGCGGTCGACCCCGTCGAGCTCCCGACCACCGCGACGGAGATCGACCTCGGCGACGTGACCCTCCTGCCCGGGCTCATGGACATGGAGCTCAACATGCTCCTCGGTGGGCCGGGGGCGGCCACGTTCCACGGCGTCACCGACGACCCCGTCTACCGGACGCTCCGGGGGATCGTGAACTGCCGCACCACGCTCATGGCCGGGTTCACGACGGCGCGCAACCTCGGCCTGTTCGTGAAGACCTCGGGGTTCCTCCTCGACGTGTCGCTCGCCCGCGCCATCGACAACGGGTGGGTCGACGGGCCGCGCCTCATCTCCGCCGGCCACGCCATCACCCCGACGGGGGGCCACCTCGACCCCACCATGTTCCAGCGCTTCGCGCCGGGCGTGCTGCCGCTGAGCGTCGAAGAGGGCATCGCCAACGGGGTGCCGGAGGTGCGCAAGGCCGTCCGCTACCAGATCAAGTACGGCGCCAAGGTGATCAAGATCTCCGCCTCAGGCGGGGTGATGTCGCACAGCACGGCCGCGGGCGCGCAGCAGTACTCGGACGAGGAGCTCGAGGCCATCGTCGACGAGGCCCACCGCGCCGGCATCCGCGTGGCGGCGCACGCCCACGGCGACTCCGGCATCCGGGCGTGCATCAGGGCCGGTGTCGACTGCATCGAGCACGGGTCGCTGGCGAGCGACGACACCATCCAGATGATGGTGGAGCACGGCACGTTCCTCGTGCCCACGAGCTACCTCTCCGAGGGGCTCGACGTCTCGAAGGCCGACCCGGCGCTCCAGGCCAAGGCGGCCGAGATCTTCCCCCGCGCCCGGGCCATGCTCGGCAAGGCCATCGCCGCGGGCGTGAAGATCGCGTGCGGCACCGACGCGCCGGCCATCCCCCACGGCGACAACGCCAAGGAGCTGTGGGCCATGGTCGACCGCGGCATGACGCCGATGCAGGCCATCCAGGCGGCGACGGTCACGAGCGCCGAGCTGATCAACGCCGACGACCTCGGCCGCCTCGCACCCGGCCAGCTCGCCGACATCATCGCCGTGCCCGGCGACCCGTCGGAGGACATCACCGTCACGCAGGACGTCCGCTTCGTAATGAAGGACGGCCGCGTCTACAAGGGCGCCTGAGGGCGCGCCCGCGGCCCCGCGGCCCCGCGGCCAGCTCCCCGCGCCCCGCGGCCCCGAGCCGGCCCCCGCGCAGGGCGAAAGGGGGATCGCGCCCGCGGCGCGGGACGTCTACGCGGGGGCCGCGTGCGGCGGGCGGGGTACGACGGCGATCGACGGGATGCAGGCGCTGGCCCCGCACCGCAGCACGGCGTCGACCACGCCGACGAGGTCGTCGATCTCGATCAGCGCGCCGCTCATGTAGTTGCGGCCGAGCCACACCGGGAAGAACTCGCCGGCCAGCTCCATGTCCCACCCCACGTTGAACTCCGACTGCGACGGCCCCTCGCCGCCGCTGCACTCCCCCACGGTGATGCGCGTGAACCCGACCGAGGGGTGCTCGCCCCGCCACGCCTCGACCAGCTTGTCGAGCGCCGCCTTGCTGACCGAGTACGCACCGAGCCCCGGCCACGGCGGGGTGAGCGATGCCACCACCGACGACAGGTAGGCCGCCACACCGCCCGACGCACTGAGGTGGGGCACGGCCTCCGCCGTCACCAGCGAGGCGCCGATGACGTTGGTGTCGAACGTGCGCCGCCACGTCTCGGCGGTGAGGTCGGCCAGCCGCGCGAGGGGGCCGATCGCCGGCGTGTACAGCAGCGCATCGATGCCGCCGAGCCCGCCCACAGCGGCGTTGATCGCGGCCTGGCACGACGACGCGTCGGTGACGTCGCACTCGATCGCCAGCGAGCCCGGGCCCGCTTCCTCCGCAGCGTCGGCGAGCCGGTCGCCGCGGCGTGCCAGCAGCGCGACCGTTGCGCCCCTCTTCGCCAGCCCGATGGCGATCGACCGCCCCAGCCCGCTCGACGCGCCGACGACGACCGTCCTCATGCGCCTGGAGCGTAGCGCGTTCTCGGAATCGGAGATCTGCCCTCTCCGGGACGGTACGCTGGCCGCCGTGGCGCGCAACGAGCAGGCACCGACCTGGCGGGAGATGGCCGTGGCGCGCTCGCTCGACTCGGCCCGCACCCGCGCCGAGAACCGCGTACAGCGCTTCCTCGACGCCGCGCTCGACCTGATGAACGAGGGGTCGGGCAGGGAGTTCACCGTCCAGGAGGTGGTGGAGCGCTCCGGCCAGTCGCTGCGCAGCTTCTACCAGTTCTTCGACGGCAAGCACGAGCTGTTGCTGGCCCTGTTCGAAGACGCCGTGCGCGTCACCGCGGGCCTGCTGCAGGAGCGCCTCGCCGAAGAGGACGACGCCCTCGAGCGGCTGCACGCCTTCGTCATCGAGTACTACCGCCTGTGCCGCCCGCTGCAGCGGGGGAAGGCGGTGAAGACCAAGGTCCCCCCGGCGGTCATGGCCGACTTCGCCCAGCAGCTGCTCACCGAGTACCCGAAGGAGGCGGCGCGGGCGTTCGAGCCCGTGGTGGCCCTGTTCCGTGAGGTGCTCGCCGACGCGGTCAAGAAGGGTGCGGTACGCAAGGACCTCAACCAGGACCAGGTCGCCGGCGTGGTGCTGCAAGAAGTCATGTTCCACGCGTTCTCGTCGACGATCAGCGGCGCACCGTTGCGCGCCAACGACCGCGACGCAGGCGAGGACCTGTGGGACCTGATCTTCTACGGGATCGGCGCGCCCGGTTAGTACGGGTCGCGGCGCTCGAGCAGGCGCCGCGGGGTGCCGACCAGCATCTGGTCCACCTGTTCCGACGTCACCCCGGACTCGAGCAGGGCGGGCACGACCTTGTCGCTGATGTGGGTCTGCACCCAGTCGTGGAGCGGTGAGCCACCCAGGCTCTTGGGGAGCCAGTCGCCGTAGCACGTGACGTCGTGGGACAGCACGATGCGGTCGCTGTAGCCCTCGGCGCACAGCTGGGCGAGCGTCTGCACCCGGGTGCCCATCTCCGGCATGCCGATGTCGGGCAGGTACAGGCCGAAGCGGTCGGCCCCGATGGTGGACCCGGCGTCCATCAGCGCCCGCAGGTACCCGAGGTCGGTGGAGTCGCCGCTGTGGCCGATCACGACGCGGCTGAGGTCGACGCCCTCCTCGAGGAAGATGCGCTGCTGGTCGAGGCCGTTCTTCATGGCAACGACGGTGTGGGTGGTGATCGGCGCGCCCGTTTCGCGGTGGGCTCGGGCCGCGGCGCGCAGGATGCGCTCGATGTTGGGCGTGACGCCGGCGTGGTCGGTGGCCGTCTTGATCATCCCGGCTTTGACGCCGCTGCCGGCGATGCCCTCGGTCACGTCGCGGACGAACATGTCAGTGAGGATGTCGACGTCCTTGCCGTCCACCTGCGTCACCGGGTGCCCGTAGGTGAAGAAGAACGGGAGGTAGTCGTAGGTGTAGATACCCGTGCACGCCACGATGTTGATGTCCACCATCTCGTTGATGCGCTGGAGGGCCTCGATGTCGCGCCCGTGGCCGAAGGCCGTGCAGTCCACGACCGTGTCGACTCCCCGGTCCTTGACGTCGCGCAGCATGGCGGCGACGGTCGCCAGCACGCCGTCTTTGTCCTTGGTCCAGCTGAGGTCGGGGTAGTCCCTCGCCACCTCGGCCGTGATGTTGACCACGTGCTCGTGCATCAACGTCGGGCCCAGTGCCGCGCTGTCGACCTCGCCGCGCACCGTCGGGACGGTTGCCATCACCCTGCCTCCTCGCACACGAGCGGGACCGATCGCCAGCCCCACTGGAAGCTGGACGGCGGCCGCCGGGCCCCGTCCATGTCGATCTCGTAGCCCGGGGCCCGGGCCAGCAGTTCCTCGACCATGACGCGCCCTTCGAGCCGCGCCAGGTGGTTGCCGATGCAGAAGTTCTGGCCCTGCCCGAACGCCAGGTGGCGCGTGATCGGCCGGTCCCAGACGAACGCGTCGGGGTCGTCGAACTCGCGCTCGTCGCGGTTCGCGGACATGAGCAGCGGGAAGATGCGGTGGCCGGTGCCGAGCTCCTGGCCGGCAACGGTGATGGGCCGCCGCACGGTCCTCGTGAACCACTGTGCCGGCGCGCAGTACCGGAGCATCTCCTCGAACGCCGTCGCGCACCGGTCAGGGTCCGCGCCGACGGCGCGGCGCTGGTCGGGGTGGCGCCACAGCTCCATGAGGCCGTGGGCCACGATCTTCGGCAGCGTCTCGACGCCCCCGAACAGCACGGTGACGAGCACCGCGCCCGTTGCCTCGTCGTCGCTGAGCGGGCGGCCGTTGAGCCGGTACTGCAGCAGGCCGTCGACGAGCGGGACCGACCCGTCGGCCCCCGCGGCGCGCCGGCCGCGCACCACGCTCCCGACCGCCTCCGACAGGCTGGCAAACCCTCGGGCGTTCTCCTCGGGGTCCTGCACGCCGGCCGACGCACCGAACACGAGGTCGCGCACGGCGGCCGCGTGGTCGACGGGCAGCCCGAACAGGTGGCACATCGTCGCGGCGACGACCATGCCCGCGTAGTCGATCGTGATGTCGAAGCGGCCGCGCGGGACGAGCTCGTCGAGCCGGGCGCGCACCTGCTCGCGCACGAACCCCTCGAGGCGCAGTGCGGCCGGCCGGCGCAGCGGTGCGCCGACGGCTTGGCGGATCTGCTCGTGCACCGGCGACTCCGTGTACGACAGCTGCACCAGCGGGTCGTACGACGGCTCGGGGACGACACCGTGGTTGGGCGTCGCCAGCTGCTCGCGGAACATGAGCGTGCCCTCGGTGGTCGTCACCCTCCCCTCGCGGTCGGACAGGACCTGCCACACGTCCTCGAACCGCGAGATGGCCCACGCCTCGTACTGCGGCAACCAGTACGCCGGGTACTCGTCGCGCAGGACCTTGTAGAACGGCAGCGGGTCGGCCATCACCTCGGGCGAGTACGGGTCGTAGGTGAAGGTCACGCGGCACCCCCGAAGCGCTCGACGTGGCGCGCCCAGGCACCCGGGTTGACCATGTGGCGCGGGCGCCTGCCGCGCAGCGCATCGAGCATCAGCCGCACCGGCGTGACCGACGACGCCCGGAAGACCTCCGGCGCGTTGCCGCCCACGTGCGGGGTGAGGATGACGTTGTCGAGGTCGAACAGCGGATGGCCGTCGGGCAGCGGCTCGGGGTCGGTCACGTCCAGCCCGGCGCCGGCGATCGTGCGCTCCGACAGGGCCTTGACCAGTGCGTCGGTGTCGACCACGCCGCCGCGTGCGGTGTTGACGAGGAAGGCGGTGGGCTTCATCACCGACAGCTCCGGGCCGCCGATGAGCGCTCTGGTCTCGGCGCCGAACGGGGTGTTGACGGAGACGAAGTCGGCCGTGCGCAGCGCCTCGTGCAGGTCCTCCACGATGCACACGCCTTGGCGCTCGGCCTCGATGGGGTCGAAGTACGGGTCGTAGGCGATGACGTCCATCCCGAACCCGCGTGTGGCGATGTCGGAGATGGTGCGCCCGATGAAGCCGTAGCCGATGATGGCGAGCACCTTGCCCCCGAGGAGCGACAGCCGCGGCGGCGTCTGCATGACCCGCAGGGGGTCGACGCGCTTGTGCACGTGGGCGTGGCGGTCGGTGTCGCTGATCCTGCGGCACAGCGCCAGCATCAGCCCGATGGCGTGCTCGGCGACGGCCGGCGCGTTGGCGCCGACGGCGTTGATGACGACGATGCCGCGCTCGGTCGCGGCGGCGACATCGATGCGGTCGGTGCCGGCCGCGCTGATGAACAGGACCTCGAGGTTGGCCGCCCGCTCCAGCATCTCCGCGGTGACGAGCATGTGGCCGCCGGGCGCCATGGCGTGCATGGCGTGCACATGCGGCAGGTGCTCCTCCAGCGCGGCGGCTACCGCCCGCTCGCGCGCCTCACGCCGGTGGACGCCGCCCATCCCGAGCCCGCGCTCGTCCTCGTCGAGCGCCCAGATGACCTCGATGTCGTCGGCCTCCTCGAGGAGCGTGGTCGCGTCGGGGTGCAGGAGGAACGTCGGGATGAGGACCTGCTTGCGCACCATCGTCACCGCCCGACCCGCAGCGACTCGGCCGCCGCCTTGTCGCGCGCGATGCCGGCGCGCAGGTAGCCGACGTCCGCGCCGAGGGTGACGAACGCCACCCCGCGGCGCACCAGTTCGGCGGCGTGCTCGGGGCTCGAGCTGACGCAGCCGGCGAACTTCCCGGCGGCCTTGGCCGCGGCGACCACCCGGTCGGTGCCCTCCATGACCGCGGGTGCCGTGCCCGTGAAGTCGAGCCCCACCCCGAGGCTCAGGCCGAGGTCCACCGGCCCGACGAACAGGCCGTCGACGCCAGGCGTGGCCGCGATCTCGTCGACGTGGTCGAGGGCCTCGACGGTCTCGATCATCACGAGCAGCACGACATCGGCGTTGGCGTCGGCCGTTGAGGCGTACCGCGGGCGGGTCTGGCCGTAGGACCGGATGCCGTCGGGCGGGTAGCGCATCGCCGCCGCGGCGGCGGCCGCGTCGGCGGCGGAGTTGACCATGGGCACGAGGACGCCGGCCGCGCCGAAGTCGAGGACGCGCATGATCGTGGGCTGGTCCGTCCAGGGCACCCGCACCACGGCGGGCGTCCCCCCGAGCTGGAGGGCCTGGAGGATGGGGACGAGGTCGCCGGCGACGAGCCCCCCGTGCTGGGCGTCGACGATCACCCAGTCGAAACCCGCCCCGCCCATGAACTCGGCCGTCAGGGGGCTGGGGAGCACCACCCACGCGCCGAACGACGGCCGCTGCTCCGCCAGTGCCTCTCGGATCCGGTTCATGGGCCTCCTCCACGGTGCTCGGGTGAGCCGCCCGTGTTTTACGCCGCCCGGCGCCTCCTGCGCCTCGCCCGCGACAAGACGGGCTGCCCGCGACCGGGGCGGGCCCCCGGACGGCCCTACAGCCCCTGGCGGCGGTGCCGAAGAACATTTGTGGCAAATTTCACGGCTGACGACCTGCAGGCGCGCGCCGCCGACCGGGGACTGCTCTACCCCCGGCACCTCCTCGCCGAGCTCGTCGCCGCCCTCGACTCCGGCAGGCACGTCCTGCTGACGGGGGTCCCAGGTACCGGGAAGACCTCGCTCGCCTACGTCCTCGCCGACCTGGCCAGGGACTCGGTCCGCTGCACCGGCTACCTCGCCGTCACCGCCAGCGCCGAGTGGAGCGAGCGCCACACCGTCGGCCACTACGCCGACACGCCCGAGGGTGTCGTCTTCCAGCCCGGCGTGTTCCTCGAGGCCATCTCCAGCGGCCGGTGGCTGATCATCGACGAGCTCAACCGGGCCGACTTCGACCGGGCGTTCGGGCCGCTGTTCACCGTGCTCGCCAACCAGCCGGTCACCCTGCCCTACAAGCAGGCCGGCCACACCGAGCCCATGTCGATCGTCCCCGCCGGCGCCGCCGTCCCCCCGCACACCGACGCCATCACCGTCCCCCGGCACTGGCGGATCATCGCCACGATGAACGACTTCGACCGCTCGTCGCTGCACAAGCTGTCGTACGCCCTCATGCGCCGGTTCGCCTTCATCGAGGTGGACGCCGCGCCCGACGAGGTGGTGTACCGGCTGATCGCCGGGGCCGGCGACCTGGTGGCGGAGCTGTTCCCCGTGCGCAAGTTCGTGGACCTCGGGCCGGCGATCTTCGTGGACGCGGCCCGCTTCGCCGCCCGCCGGCTGACCGACCGGGACGCCACCCCCTCGCGGGTCCTGTTCGAGGCGTTCTTCGCCTTCGTCCTGCCCCAGCTCGACCAGCTCGACGACCGTCAGGGCCGCGAGCTGTTCGAGGCAATGGCGCCCAGGTTCGACCCCCCCGAAGCGCGCCAGCTCGGCCACGCCATCCGCAAGACGATCGGCCTGCCGGCGTCGCCCGCCGAGCGCGCCCTGATCGCCGCCCGGGCCTAGCCCGCCAGGCGGCCTGACGGGGGCGTCAGCCTCGGGGGCGCCAGCCGCTCAAAGTTGCCGGGCGCGGTAAGTTCGCGGTGCACCACAAGGGGAGGTACACCGCACCGTGACACTCGCTGAGGACTTCCGGGTCATCGACGCCGACACCCACTTCATCGAGTCCCCGGACCTGTGGACCAGCCGGGCGCCCAAGGGCTACGAGGACCGGGTCCCCCAGATCGGCACGGTCGACGGCAGGGACACCTGGATGCTCGACGGCGTCGCCCTCGGCCCGGTCCGCGGCGGCGGGGTGATCGACAAGCAGGGCAACAAGTCGCCGTTCGTCGAGTCCTTCGAGTGGGGCCTCGACCGCATCCACAACGCGGCCTTCGACACCACGACCCGCCTGGCGCTGATGGACGAGTGCGGCGTCCACGCCCAGGTGCTGTTCCCGAGCGCCATCGGCATCGGCGGCCACACCCTCGCCAACGCCACCGCCGACCCGACCCTGCGACGGCTGGCGGTCGAGATCTACAACGACGCCATGGCCGAGCTGCAGGAGTCGTCGCGCAACCGCTTCATCCCACTCGCCGTCATGCCGGCGTGGGACATCGCCGAGTGCGTGCGGGAAGCCGAGCGCGCCGCCGGTCTCGGGTTCCGCGGGGTGAACATGACCTCGGACCCGGACGAGACGGGATCGCCTGATCTCGCCAGCCCGGCGTGGGGGCCGTTGTGGGAGGCGTGCGGAGACCTCGGGCTCCCCGTGCATTTCCACATCGCGTCGAGCCTGTCGCAGATGGACTTCTACGGGAAGTACTTCTGGGCGTCCCAGCACGAGTACGTGAAGCCGGCCGTGGGCGGGTCGATGCTGTTCCTCGGCAGCGCCCGCGTGGTGATCAACTCGATCTTCGCCGGCATCTTCGACCGCCACCCCAAGCTGCAGATGGTGCTCGTCGAGAGCGGCATCGGGTGGATCCCGTTCATCCTCGAGACGATGGACTACGAGCTGTGGGAGAACGCGCCGGCGCAGGCCGCGGAGCTGTCCCGCATGCCGTCGGAGTACTTCCGGGACCACTGGTACGCCACGTTCTGGTTCGAGCGGGCCAAGGGCAACCTGCAGCCCATCGTCGACGCCATCGGCGACGACCGCATCCTGTTCGAGACCGACTTCCCGCACCCGACCTGCCTCTACCCCGACCCGCTCGGGACCGTCGAGGGGGCCATGCAGACCCTGCGCCCGGAGTCGCGCCGCAAGATCCTGGGCGACAACGCCGCCCGGCTGTACCGGCTGTAGAGGCGCCGGCCATGTCCACACGGAACCCGCACGCGGGCGAGCCCTTCACCGACGACGACGCCGCCATCGCCGCCTACCTCGAGGAGGTGAGCGTCCCGTCGCTCATGTGCTCGCTCGTGCACATGACCGGCGACCCGTCGTGGGTGCGCGGCCCCATCCGGCCGCGCATCGCCCTCGCCGCCGAGCACCAGGGCCGCATCCCCGAGGACGAGCTGGCCGACGTGCGCCGCCGCGCCCTGCCCGCCATCGCCGCCTACCGCGACGGCGGCTGCCAGCCCCACGACCTGTCGCGCGACGTGCTGCACGAGATGATGGAGTTCATCGGCTGCAAGCCGATCGAGCGGGGCTCGGCGCTCGAGGAGATGTTCTTCGAGGACATGCAGTTCGACGGCGCCGACAGCATGGCCATCACCTGGGGCGACGAGGTCCCGGCCGAGGCCAAGGCCGGCTGCCACGTGATCGTGATCGGGTGCGGCCTGTCGGGGATCCTGGCCGGCATCCGCCTGACCCAGGCCGGCCTGCCGTTCACCATCATCGAGAAGAACCTCGGCCCGGGCGGCACGTGGTGGGAGAACCGCTACCCCGGCGCGCGCGTCGACGTGGGCAGCCACCAGTACTGCTTCTCGTTCGAGCCCGCCTACCACTGGAGCGAGTACTACTGCCAGTCCCCGGAGTTGCGCGACTACTTCGCGCGCGTGCTCGACAAGTACGGGCTGCGGCCGTCGTGCCGGTTCGGCACCACCGTGACGTCGACGGTGTGGGACGACGACGCGGCGCGCTGGCGCGTCGGCGTCAAGGGCCCGGACGGGAGCGAGGAGGTGCTCGAGGCCCGCTTCGTGATCAGCGCCGTGGGCTCGCTCAACCTGCCCCGCATGCCCGACATCCCCGGCATGGAGACGTTCGAAGGCCCGTCGTTCCACTCCACCCGCTGGCCCGAGGACCTCGACATCGCCGGCAAGCGCGTGGCCCAGATCGGCGCGGGGGCCACGGGGTTCCAGATCGCGCCCACCATCGCGGACGTCGTCGGGCAGCTCACCATCTTCGAGCGCACCGCCCAGTGGATCATCCCCAACCCGATCTACCACGCCAAGGTCCCCGGTGGGGACCGGTGGGCGCAGCAGCACCTGCCGTTCTACGCGCGCTGGTACCGCTTCCTCATGACGTTCCCGGGCATCTCGATCGGGACCGACCCGTACAAGCGCGACCCCGAGTACGACGACCCGACGAGCACGTCGGTCAACGCGGCCAACGCCCAGCGGCGCGACATCCTCCTCGACTGGATGCGCACGGTGCTCGCCGACCGCCCCGACCTCGTCGACAAGTGCATGCCCGACTACCCGGCAATGGGCAAGCGCGTCCTGCAGGACAACGGCTCGTGGCTGCGCTGCCTGATGAAGCCCAACGTCGAGCTGGTGCGCACCAAGATCGAGCGCATCGTGCCCGACGGCGTGGTGACTGTGGACGGCACGCACTACCCGGCCGACATCATCTGCTACGCGACCGGCTTCCGCCACAACGAGTTCCTCGCGCCGATGGAGGTCACCGGCCGCAACGGCGTGTCGCTGCGCGAGCAGTGGGGCGACGAGCCGATGGCGCTGTTCGGGATCTCCATCCCCAACTTCCCCAACCTGTTCTGCTGCTACGGACCGGGCACCAACCTGGCCCACGGCGCCAGCCTGTTCTTCCACTCGGAGTTCCAGGTGCACCACGCGCTGGAGGCGATCCGGCTCGTGCTGCTCGCCGGGGCGAAGACGATCGAGGTGCGCAAGGACGCCCACGACGAGTACGCCGAGCGCCAGCAGCGCGAGATCGGCCAGCTCGTGTGGTCGCACCCGGCGATCAAGCACAGCCACTACAAAAACCCGCAGGGCAAGGTCTTCACCCTCTCGCCCTGGCCCATCGAGACCTACTGGGAGATGACCCGCGTCGTCAACCCCGACGACTACATCATCGAATAGGCGGCCGGTGCGCCAGCTGTTGGACGGCCTGGTGGTCGTCGAGGTCTCCGAGGAGCCCGCGGGGCAGTTCTGTGGCAAGGCCTTCGCCGACCTCGGCGCCGAGGTGGTCAAGGTGGAGCCCGCACAGGGCGACCGGCTCCGGCAGCGGGAGGGCATGTTCCTCCACCTCAACACCAACAAGCACAGCGTCGTCGCCGACGACATCGCCCCGTGGCTGCGGCGTGCCCACGTCGTGATCGAGAGCCTCGGGTGGGGCGACCTGGCGTCGCGCGGCGTCGACGTCGACGTCTTGCGCATGGAGCTGCCGTCGCTGGTCGTGGCCACCATCAGCGGGTTCGGCGCCGACGGCCCCTACGCCGGGTACAAGTGGACCGACCTCACCGGCCAGGCGGCGGCCTGGTCGACGTTGCCGCAGGGGTACTCCGAGGAGGAGGCGCCGGTCAAGCTCCCCGGCATCACCGCGCTGTCCATCACCGGGCAGACCGCGGCGCTCGGCGCGTTGGCGGCGTGCCTGCGCGCCGGCGCGTCGGGGGCCGGGGCCCGCGTGGACTGCGCCATGTACGAGGCGATGGGCAGCGTCCCGTCGCGCGCCACGCGTTTTCTCGGGTGGCAGTACAACCGCCGCCAGCCGACCGTCGTCGTGTCGACGGGGTCGTCGGCGACGCTGCTGCCCAACGGCGTGTTCCCGTGCCGCGACGGGTACGTGTCGCTGCAGGTCACGCCCCAGCAGTTGGCGGCCATGCTCGACGTGCTCGACGACGACGCGCTGCGCGCCGCCTTCGCCGACCCCGACGCCTACCTGCGGCCGGAGACCAAAGACGCCATCGACGCGGCGCTGTACCCGTGGCTGCTGTCGCACACGCGCGCCGAGCTCACCGCCGTCGCCCAGGCGGCCGGCTGGCCGTTCACCGGGCTCAACACGCCGGCCGAGGTGCTCGAGGCCGGGCACCTGCACCAGCGCGGGTACTGGGCGCACTGGCCGCACCCCGTGCACGGCACGGTGCTGCTGCCCGGCCCGCCGTACCGCCACAGCGAGGGCGGGTGGCGCGTGCGCCGCGGCGCGCCCGCGCTCGGCGCACCGGACGCACCACGCGTCCCCGCCGCGCCGGCGCGCGTGCGCTGGAGCGGCCCGGCCGACCCGTCGGCCCCACCGCTCACCGGCATCCGCGTGCTCGACCTGACGACGGTGTGGTCGGGCCCGTACGGCACGCAGCTGCTCGCCGACCTGGGCGCCGAGGTGATCCGCGTCGAGAACCCCTCGGTGTTCCCGCCGTCGACGAAGGGCTACGAGCCACGGCCCAACCAGAAGATGGTCTTCGGCGGGCTGCTGGCGGGCTACGGGCCGGCCGCGCCCGGGCGCCCGGACCGCCCGTACAACCGCCACGCCATGAACAACTCGGTGTCGCGCAACAAGCGCTCGTGCACGCTCGACCCCCGCCGCCCCGAGGCCAAGGAGCTGCTGCTGCGGCTGGTGGAGTGCTCCGACGTGTTCATCGAGAACCTCAAGGTCTCCGCGCTGCACCGCATGGGCATCCAAGAAGGCGAGCTGCGCGACCGCAACCCGCGCCTCATCGTCGTGCGCGCCCCGCCGGCCGGGCTCACCGGCGAGTGGTCAGCGTTCAAGGGGCTCGGTGCCCAGTTCGACGCGCTGAGCGGGCTGTCGTGGCTCGTCGGCCACCACGACCGCGAGCTGGTCGACGCCCCGCTCGCCGTGTACATGGACTCGGCGACCGGGCCGGCCGCCGCGTTCGCCGTGGCCGCCGCCCTGCTCTACCGCGAGTCGACCGGGCGCGGCCAGCTCGTGGAGCTGGCGCAGCTGGAGAACGTGACCGGCCACCTCGGCGACGTCCTCGTCGACCAGCAGCTCGGCGTGCCCGCCGAACGGCTCGGCAACCGGGACCGAGAGTGCGCGCCGCAGGGCGTGTACCGGTGCCGGGGCGACTTCCGCTGGCTGGCGGTGAGCGTGACGAGCGACGCCGAGTGGGCGGCGCTGGCCCCGATCGTCGGCGGCGACGCCCGCATGGGCGCGGCCGAGCGGCGGGCGCGCCACGACGAGCTCGACGCGCTGGTGTCGGCGTGGGCGGCCGGGCAGGACGCGGTCGAGGCGTTCCACGCCCTCCAGCAGGCCGGCGTGCCCGCCAGCCCCGTGCTCGTGGACGACCTGCTCGAGGCCGACCCGCACGTGGCCACGCGCGGCTGGCTGCGCCCGCTGGCCAGCACCGACGTCGGGACGTTCCCGCACGTGGGCCACGCGTTCAGCGGCGTCCCGCAGCGGTGGGACCGCGGGTCGCCCGCGCTCGGTGAGGACAACCGCTACGTCTACCAGGGGATCCTGGGCCTCGACGATGCGGCGTACGCTCACCTCGTCGGCGAGGCCATCGCCGTGTCGGATTACCTGGATCGTGAGCTCAAGCCGGTATGAGCAGTTGGAGGGGGACGGTGGACTTCAAGTTCTTCGATGCGGACAACCACTACTACGAGGCGGAGGACGCGTTCACGCGCTACCCGAGCGAGCGCATGGCCAGGGAGCGCTACGTGCGGTGGATGACGGAGGCGGACGGCAAGCGCCGCCGCCTGTTCTTCGGCACGCAGGAGGCCGACACCGTCTCCAACCCGACGTTCCACCGCGTCATCGCCCCGGGCTCCTACCACGGTGTGCTCATGGAGCAGACCGACCACCGCACGCCCCGCGTGGCGCTCGACACGTTCCCCGTCAGCCCCGCCTACCGCAGCCGTGAGGCGCGCCTCGCGGCCATGGACGAGCAGGGCGTGGAGAAGGTCGTGCTGTTCCCCACGCTCGGCGTCACCGTCGAAGGCCTGATGGCCGACGACGCCGAGATGCTGCACGACTGCGTCCACGCGTTCAACCAGTGGATGGACGACGACTGGGGGTTCCACTACCGGGAGCGGATCTTCGCCGCCCCGGTGATCTCGCTCCGCGACGTGGACCGGGCCGTGCAAGAGCTCGAGTGGGTGCTCGACCACGGTGCCCGCGTGATCACCATGCGCCCCGGGCCGGCCTACGGCCGCTCGCCCGCCCACCCGCACTTCGACCCGTTCTGGTCGCTGGTCAACGAGTCGGGCGTGTTCGTCACCTACCACGTGTACGACGGCCAATCGGCCTACCGCGACATGTTCCGCCGGTACTGGGCGGCGCCGCCGGAGCCGCTGACCCACGAGGTGGCCGTGCTCGAGTCGGCCCTGTTCGGCACCGACGTGCAGATCATGGAGACGCTCAGCGCGTTGATCCTGCACAACCTGTTCGGGCGGTTCCCGAACGTGCGCGTCGGCAGCATGGAGATGGGCTCGTCGTGGGTGCCGCTCCTCCTGTACCGCCTCGACCACGTCGGGCACCTCACCGACCGGCGGGTCAGGAGCTTCGGCGGCGAGCTGTCGGCGAAGCCGTCGGACATCTTCAAAGAGCACATCTGGGTGTCGCCCTTCCCCGAAGAGCACATCCCGCCGCTCGTGGACCTGCTCGGCGCCGACCACGTGCTGATGGGGTCGGACTTCCCGCACGGCGAGGGGACGCCGCAGCCGGCGGACTACGTCAACTCGCTGAAGGGGCTCGACGACGCCACCGTGCGGCGCATCATGCGCGAGAACGCGCTCGAGCTCATCTGCCCCTAACGCCGCCTCGCGTCCGTCCCTGCCGCGGCCGCGTTCGGGCGCGGCCGCGGCTCGTCGATGTGCAGGCGGCGCAGCGCGACGCGCAGGGCGACGAAAATGCCGCCCCCCGTCGTCGCCAGCGGAGCGAGCCACTCCTCGAACGGCACCCCCGCGATGTGGGCCAGCATCAGCGGTAGCTGTGCTCGTAGGTGTCGTGGCGGCGGAACCAGGAGTAGTCGCCCTCGTTGCGGCCGAGGGGCGCCCGGTCGAGCCACTGCCACATGGTCCACAGGGCGTCCACGCCGCGAGAGTAGGCGGAGTACGTGTGGAACACCGCGCCGTCGTCGATGGCGAAGGCGCTCATGCCCGGCCCCTCGTACGGCATCTGCGCCGGATCGTTCTGCCAGCCCTCCAGCTCGCGGAAGTTGTAGGTCTGCCCGCCCCTGGCGACGGACTCCTCGGTGAACGACACGTTGAAGTCGAAGTTGAAGTCGCTGCGGCCCGACGATGCCCACGGGAAGCTCCAGCCCATCCGCTCCCGGTAGGCGAGCAGCTTCTCGAGCGGGGCGCGGGAGACGGCGGTGAAGGCAACGTCGTGGTTCTGCAGGTGCAGGTGCGTCTCGTCGAAGCCGTCGGCGACGCCCGAGCAGCTCGGGCACCCTTCGGTCCAGTCGGGCCCGTACATGAAGTGGTACACGATCAGCTGCGACCGGCCGCGGAACAGGTCCACCAGCGTGGCCTCCCCGTCCTCGGTGTCGAAGCGGTAGTCCTTGTCGATGCGGACCCAGGGCAGGTCCAGTCGCCGCCGGGTGACCTCGTCGCCTTGGCGGGTCAGCTCCTTTTCGGCTTTGAGCAGCTCGAGGCGGGCCGCCAGCCACTCGTCACGCGTGGCGGTGCGGTGCGTGGTCATCGATGGTCTCCTCTCAGTGGGGTGGGTTGATGTCTGGCCCGGGGTCGCCACCCGTCGCGGCGACGGACAGCCGCCCGAGGTAGTGGGCCCAGCCCTGGCCGTGGTCGGTCACGGCGTCGTCGGGCAGGCCCCGGTGGACCAGCCGCACGCGCGTCTTGGCGCCTTCGGGGTGCAGCGTGATCTCGACGGTCGTGGACCCGGGCGGGATGCCGTGGGCCTCGTGCTCCCACCCGAAGGTGAACACGACCTTCTCCAGCGGCACCACTTCCACGTACTCCCCCGCTGCCGGCGACGTCCCGCCGATCAGCACGCGGTAGACGCCGCCGGGGCGGGGGTCGATGTCGGCGACGGTGCCGTTCCACTCGACGTGCCTGGCGGGGTCGGTCAGGAACGGCCAGATGGTCTCGGGCGTGGCGTCGATCACGATTTCGCGGACGAGTTCGGCCATCAGGTCGTGCCCTTCTTCGGTGGCCTCGTTGGCTTCGCTGGCCTTGCTGGCTTGGTTGGCGTGGTGCGGCCGGTGGTGCGCCGGGCGTGGGCCCCTTCGCGGGTGCGGGCTTGGGCCGCTTCGGCGACGTCACGCAACCGCTCGAGGCCCGACGTCCAGTAGTCGTCGAGGAAGGCGCGCAGCTCGGCCACCGTCTCCGGGTTGGCCCGGTACAGCCGCCGGGTGCCGTCGCGCCGCTCGGTCACGAGCTTGGCGTCCTTGAGCACGGCGAGGTGCTGGGAGATCGCCGGCCGGGTGACGTCGCCGAACCGGTCGGCGATGTCGGTCGCGGGCAGCTCCTGCGACCACACCAGGCGCAGGATCGCCCGCCGCCGGGGCTCGGCGAGCGCCTTGAGGGCTGCGTCCACACGGGACAGCTTAAGCAGTGGCTTACGTAAGTGTCAACTAATTCTTTGCGGGCGCCGCGCCACGGCCCCGGGCGGCCGCCAGCGCGCGCAGCTCCGCCTTCGCCACCTTGCCCGTCGCGTTGTACGGCAGCGCCTCGACGAGCTCGACGGCGCGGGGGACCTTGTAGTTGGCCATCTCGCCCCGCGACCACTCGATGATGGCGTCGGGCGTCGGCGATGACCCCGCCCTCGGCACGACGAACGCCATGCCGACCTCACCAAGGCGCTCGTCGGGGATGCCGATGACGGCGGCGCGCTCGATGTCGGGATGGCGCAGCAGGATGTTCTCGATCTCGGCCGGGTAGGCGTTGAAGCCGCCGACGATGTACATGTCCTTCGACCGGCCGACGATGCGCAGGTTGCCGCGCTCATCGAGCATGCCGACGTCGCCGGTGCGCAACCAGCCGTCGGGCGACAGCACCTCTGCGGTCGACGCGGGGTCGTCGAGGTAGCGCAGCATCACGCTGCCGCCGCGCAGCACGACCTCGCCGGGTGCACCGAGGGGGACCTCCTCGCCATCGGGCCCGATGACGCGCAGTTCGAAGGTCGGGCGGGCGTGCCCGACGGTCGTGGCTACGGTCTCCGGGTCGTCGTCGGGTGACGTGGCCGTCGCCGTGCCGGCCTCCGTGAGCCCGTAGCCGGCGATCACCGTCGTCAAGGGCAGTTCGGCGCGCACGCGGCGGATGAGCTCGACGGGGATGTCGGCAGCGCCCGTCACCGCGGCGCGCAGCGACGACAGGTCGTAGGCGTCGCGGCGCGGGAAGTCGAGGATCGACTGGTAGACCGTCGGCGCGCCGGGGAGCACGGTGATGCGCTCACGTTCGACCGTCTCGAGCACGCGCTGCACGTCGAACACGGCCATCGGGAACATGGTCAGCCCGACCCCGACCGACGTGAGGATCCCGGCCTTGAGGCCGAACATGTGGAAGTACGGGTTGACCATCAGGTAGCGGTCGTCGCGCGTCAGGCCGACCATCTGCGCCCAGTCGGTGCTGACGCACAGCGTGCGGGCGTGGGTCTGCACGACGCCCTTCGGCCGCCCCGTGGTGCCGGAGGTGAACAGGATGTCGGCCGGGTCGTCGGGCCCCGTCGCCGCGGCGCGGCGCGCCATCTCCTCGCGCGCGCTGGTGCCGGCGCGGCCGAGGAAGTCGTCCCACCCGACCGCGCCCGCGTCCGGCGTGCTGCGGGCGACGACGACGGTGGTGAGATCGGGCAGCTCGGCGCCGCTGGCGCGCAGCATGGCCACGTAGTCGGTCCCGAGGAAGTCGGTGACGGTCACGAGGGCGCGGGCGCGGCTGCGACCGAGGATGTCGGCTGCCTCGGCGCCCTTGAACCGGGTGTTGACCGGGACGAGCGTCGCGCCCGCCTCCCAGAGCCCGAGGGCGGCGATGACCCACTCCGCGCTGTTGCCGCACCAGATCGCCACCCGGTCGCCTGCTTGGATGCCGGATGCCACGAGCGCGGCGCCGAACGCGCGCGCCCGCTCGACCAACCCGGCGTAGGTCAGGCGGGTGGTGCCGTCGACCACTGCGAGCTGGTCGCCGAACGCCTCGGCGTCGGCGGTCATGGCCGGGATCGACGCCCACCCCTGTCGCGCCGTCACGCGCCGGGACGCTAGCCCTGGGGCGGGCTCAGCCGCAGTCGCTCGACTCGAGGCGCAGCTGCGCCGCCACCTCGATGCGGAACCGCCCGCGGCCGGTCTTCTCGATCCGGACCGGCGCGTCGCGTTCGGCCAGCCGGCGCTTGAGCAGGATCAGGCGGCTCTCGAAGTTGTCGCGGTACTCGGGGAGCTCGAGATTGGGGTCGAGGCGGACTTCGCGGTTGGTGAACTCCACGCGCCCGTCGGCGTCGTACTGCGCCAGCAGCGACCACAGGATGCGCCCCGCCACCCCCTTGATGAGGTAGTCGCCGTCGATGAACGTGCTGCCGTCCACGGGGAAGTAGCGCACGTGCGCCGTGCGGGCCGCTGGTTCGCGTGCCGGCCGCGGGGTGCGCGCCGGCGCCGCGTCGGCGCGCGTGGCACGCGCCCGCTCGCTCTCGAGCGCCCCGGCCACCAGCGTGGCGACGACCCCGAGCGTGGCCTCGTCGGTGGCGTCGAACGCGACCGGGCGCGGGCTCTCCGCCACGAGCACCCCCACAAGGTGGCCCATGGCCATAGCGGGCACGGCGATGCGGCTCTGGATGTCGGTCAGCATCGGGACGGGGACCTCGTGCCCCGGGCCGATGCCCATGTCGGCGTACGCCACGCCGACCGCGCGCGCGTACTTGCGCAGTTGGTACAGGTTGCCGATGCGCTGCGCCGTGCACCGCAACGCGGTCATACCGACCATGCCCTCGCCGACGACGATCTCCGAGCCCACCCCTTCCGTGGCGTAGCCGTGGCTGGCGATCGTGTAGAGCCGCTGGCGCTCCTCGTCGACGAGCAAGAGCATCGTGTGCTCGTAGCCGAGCAGGTCGTGGAGCCCGTCGACGACGACCTCCACGAGGGTGTCGAGGTCCGCGCACCGGCTGAGCCGGGAGCTCAACTCGGCGAGGCGGGCGCCGGTCTCCGGGTCGGGCCCGGCCGGGCCGGGCCGCACGGCCTCAAGCGGCACCGGCCCGTGCACCTCCTTGTCGATACTGACGACGCGGTAGATGTCAGCGGCGCGCAAGCAGAACACGTCCTGCATGCCATGGAGCACGGCGACGGTGTCCACGTCGTCGCGCAGGCGCTCGAAGGTGGGCCCGCGCCGCTCCGTGCGCTCGTACGCGAGCGTCACCCGGTACTGGTCGTAGTTGCACGGGTCGACCACGAGCAAACTGGCGCGGGGGTTCTCCGCCAGGTTGCGCGCCGTCTTCGAGAAGAATTGGTTGGACAGCGCCACGCGTTCCGCGTCCACCATCCGCACGCGAGACAGGTACGTGATGTTGGGCACACCGTCGGCGCTGGCCGTCGCCACCACCGCGGGGACGGCGCCCTCGAAGCACAGGTACAGGTCGCGCAGGTCGAGGTCGTCGCTCACCGCGCGCTCCCGAGGGGCGACCCGGCGACGGGGCCCGGCGTCTGGTCGAACACGTCCTCGACGGCGACCGTGCACACCGCGTAGTCCGTCGGCTGGAGGCGTGCCAGGAGGGGGACCGGCGTGCCCTCGAGCCGGGAGACCTCGGCGAAGAACGCATCGCAGTGGTTGGCGGCGCGGGCCAGGTCGGCTGCGTCGGTGGCCGGGACCGGCGGCTCGGCCCGCCCCTTGACCTGTACGGAGCGCAGCGTGGCGACGACGCAGCCGGTGACGGCGACGGCGCCACCGGCCGCCAGGTTGGCGACGGCGGTCACGTCGTCGGCGTCGAGGAGCAGCCGGAGGTGGGCGCCATCGGGGAGCACCGTGACCCCGAACCCGCGCGACGCGTGCGGCGCGCCATCCGGACCGACAGTGGCCACGGTCAACGAGCAGCCCGATTCGAGCAGCGCCACGGTTTCCGGGTCCAACACGTTGCTCCGCTCCGGTCCTCGAGCCCCCTGTAAGAGCAATTTAGCAATCGGTTACGAGCTTCTCAGCCGCGGGTGGGCCGCCGTTTCCTCATCATCTCCTTGACAGACCGAGCCGGCGGCGAGCGAGCCCCGGCCCCACCGAAAGGCAGACCGTGACCATCACCGACCAGTACCCGGCCCTCATCCCCGAGATCACCGTCGACCCGGTGTCGGCATTGCCGTTCGACGCCTACCGCGATGTGCACAAGGGCATCCGCGCCGAGCTGTTCGCTCTCGTAGGCAGCGCCGGCAATGTCGACCCGGCCGACCGCAGCGGCCGCGCCGCTGTTGTTGCACATGTTGCAGATGTCGTCGAACTGCTCGGGGTGCACGCCCACCACGAAGACCTGCACATCCTGCCCGTGCTCGAAGCGCACGACGAGGCCGTGTTCGCTCGGCTCGAAGCCGACCATGCCGCCCTCGACGCCCGCCTGGCGCGCATCGCCGAGCGGGCGCAGTTCGTCACCGACGCGGCGCGGGGCGAGCAGCGGGCGCGCCTCCACAACTTGTACCTGGACCTTGCATCGTTCAGCGGCGCCTACCTGACCCACCAGGAGTTCGAGGAGCGCGTCGCCATGCCCGCGCTCCTCGCCGCGGTCGGCGTCGAGGGCGCCATCGTCATCGACGAGACCATCGTCGCCAACATCCCCCCGGCGATGACGGCGAAGGCGCTCGCCATCATGCTGCCGGCCATGAACGTGGACGACCGCACCGAGCTCCTCGGCGCCATGCAGCAGTCCGCGCCACCGGAGGCGTTCGCCGCGGTGTGGGGCCTCACCCGCTCGGTGCTCACGCCCGCCGACTTCCGCGCCCTCGCCGCCCGGCTGGGGAGGGCGTGAACGCCGGCGCCGCTCAGCCCCAGGCGACGGGCAGCCGCGACCGCCCCCACAGCAGGAAGGGCGTGATCCGTGGCGGCTCGGCGCCCTGGGGCCAGGCGGCGCGCAGGTGCGGCAGGTGCTCGGCGAAGCACTGGAGCGTCACCTTGGCCTCGAGACGGGCGAGCGCGGACCCGGGGCAGTAGTGGTCGCCGAAGCCGAACGCCAGGTGCCGGCGCGACTCGTCGAGGTCGCGGTCGACGACGAACGCGTCGGGATCATCGAACACGGTGGGGTCGTGGTTGGCGGCGCCGTAGCACAGCATCACCTTCGTGCGCGCCGCCAACGTGACCCCGTGGAGCTCGACATCGCCCGTCGTGGTGCGGAACATCCCGAGCACCGGCGGGTCGTGGCGCAGGCTCTCCTCGATGGCCGTGTCCATGGCCGCGCTGCTCGCGCACGCCGCGTCCCACCGGCCCGGCGCCTCGAGCAGCCGCCACAACAGGTTGGTCAACAACGCGGTCGTCGTTTCGTTGCCGCCGAGCAGGAGCAGCAGCAGCATCCAGCAGATCTCGCGGTCGTCGAGCCCACGGCCCGACACCTCGCCGCCCACGAACGCGCTGATGAGGTCGTCGGCCGGGTGCCTGCGGCGCTCGCCGATGAGCGCGAGGAAGTAGTCGTCGAAGCGCGCACGCGGCCCGGCCGACGCACGCGGGTCGGGTTCGTTGTAGGTCGCCGTGAGGTCGTCGGACATCTGCTTGAACATGGGGATGTCCTGCTCGGGGAGCCCGAGCATGCGGGCGATGACGGTGATCGGCAGCGGCACCGCGTACAGCTCGTGCAGGTCGCCGCCGCCGAGGGCGCGGAACGAGCCGACGAGGCGCTCGGCGACGGCGCGCACGTCGGGCTCGAGGGCGGCGATCACACGCGGCGTGAAGGCGCGGTTGAACAACCGGCGGAACCCGGTGTGCCCCGGCGGGTCGTCGACCAGCCCCGACGGGCGGGTGTACTGGGGGCTCGGGCCGTGGCGGTAGGAGAACGTGCGCCAGTCCTTGAGCGCGTTGAGGACGTCGTCGTAGCGGCTGAGGGTGGCGAACGGTGGGGTGAACCCGTCGAACCAGTGGACGGGGCACGCCTCGCGCAGCCCGCGGTACTGGGCGAACGGGTCGGCGAGCGTCTCCGCGGCCAGCGGGTCGTAGTGGCTCACGCCAGGCCGAACAGCGCCGCCGCGTTGCCACCGAGCATCGCCTCGGCGATGTCGCCCGGGACGGCGTAGCGCTCGAGGAGGGCGATCGCCTCCGCCGGCGTCGACGCGTCGTGGTGCGGGTAGCGCGACCCCCACGCCCCCTTGCGGGCGAAGTACTCGGGGAGGCGGGCGGCCGAGGACTCCCAGCCGTCGAAGCTGACGAGCGTAGCGTGGGCGTCCCACACGTCCGCGGGCTCGAGGCTGACCGGCGCCGACTGGGCGAAGACGCTCTGGGGCGACAACCACAGGTAGGTCTCCGCCTTCTCGAGGGCGAGGGGGACGATCGACGCACCGCCGTGCAGCAGCGCCAGCTTGAGCTCCGGGTAGTCCTCGAGCAGGCCGTGGAAGGCGACGGACACGACGAAGGTGGCGATGTCCTGCATGTAGGCGACGGGCTCGGTCACCGTGTGCCCGACACCGAGCCTCGCCGCCACCCGCTCGAGGAACGGGCCGGCCGACGTGCCCTCGGCGTTGTGCAGGCCGAGCGCCGGGTGCACGCAGGCCACGAGCCCGTGGTCGGCGATGCTCTGCCACAGCGGCGCGAAGGCGGGGTCGTCGACGAAGATGCCGACCGGGTTGACGTCCCCGGCCCCGCCGAACGCGGCCGTCGGCGCGTGCCCCTCCACCCGCTGGAACGCCGGGCGCACGGCGACGGCGCGCAGGCCGCGCCCGGCGGCACGCGCCACCTCCTTCGCTGCCGCGAGCGGGTCGTGGAGGGCGACGACGGCGGCGGGGTGCAGCCGCCCCTCGCCTGCGCCCGCCAGGTCGACGGCCCAGTCGTTGTAGGCGCGCGCCAGCGCGGTCGCCAGCTCGGCGTCGTCGACCGCCGGCAGGTACTCCGCGAACAACGTGGGCAGCACCACGGCATGGGCGACACCCAGCGCGTCCATGTCGGCGAGGCGCGCCGCGGCGTCCCATGCGCCGGGGTTGGGCGCCGGCGGCGCCGCCGGGTCGGCGTGCCCGATGTCGTCGGGGGTGAGCCCGGGGCGGAAGGCGGCGTGGCGGTTGACGCGCGGCAGGGTGACCGGTGCGCCGTTGAGCACGACGGTGCCGTTCTGGCGCGAGAAGGCCCGTCGCGCCCGGTCGCGCACGCCGTCGGGGAGGTAGTCGCCCCAGATGGCCTCGGGCTCGTAGACGTGGCTGTCGACGTCGACGACGGTGAGGGCCATCAGTAGCGCGCCTGGTTGCTCAGCTGGCTGTCGCGCAGGGCCGCCATCGCTTCGGCCGGGAGGCTCGAGATCCCGCGCTCCGCGAGCACGGCCATGTTCTCCCTCGGCGACGCCACCAGCGCCGCCCACTCCGCCAGCTCCTCGCCCTGCGGGAACCACTCGGGGCGGGGCAGCGGGCCGGGCTCCTCGGTGACGAACAGGCGCGGCTCGATGTTGTACATGCGGCGGGCGTTGCCGCCCATCAGGCGTGCCTGTGTCTCGTCGGGGACGCCCAGGCGCCGCATGGCCCGGATGGCGCTCCACGCGTCGGCGCCGTCGTGGTGGTAGCAGTCCGATGCCCAGATGCCGACGGTGTCGAAGCGGTCCCACTGCACCATCGCCGGCTCCTCGTCCGACTCGAACGAGATCACGCACTGCTCGGCGAACGCCTCCGAGGGGAGGCGGTCGGACGCCACCCGCCGCTCGTTGGCGTACAGGCGCCACAGGCGGTCGCACGTCTCGAGCAGGTACGGGAGCCACGTGGCGTTGGACTCGAACACCGCCATCTTGAGGCGGGGGTAGCGGTCGAGGAAGCCGCCGAGCAGCACCTGGGCCAACCAGTCGTGCATCTCGAAGATGAACGACAGCGCCTGCGAATCGGCGCCGGCGTGGTTGACCAGCTGGCCCGGTGACGCCAGCCGGCCGGGGCCGGCGGTGCGCCCCTGCACGCCGGCGGGGAACGTGTGCATGCCGAGCACCATGCCCGTGTCCTGGAACGCGCTGAAGACGCGGTCCATCGGCCCGGGCGCCTCTGCCGTGCCGATGTCGTTCGGGTAGGCGCCACGCGCGTCGATGGGGCGCACGAGGCCGACGGGGAAGCCCATCGCTGCGGCGCGCTCGACCTCACGGGCGGCGCGCTCGGGGTCCTGCAGGGGCAGCAGTGCGGCGCCGTAAAGGCGCTCGGGCACCTCCGAGCACCAGTCGCGGCACCAGTCGTTGTACGCCCGGCAGAACACCTCCACGCCCTCGGCGTCCTCGGCGAAGGGCACGTTCATGATCACCATGGTGGGGATCACGAGGACCTGGTCGATGCCCATGAGGTCCATCTCGCGGATGCGGGCGTGGGCGTCGAACGCGCCCCGGTGGCGGAGGTAGTCGCGCTGCTCGTCCGACAGCGGCATCATCGAGATGAGCCGGCGCATGATCTGCTTGCTCATCTGCGGGCCGGCGATGCAGATCGGGTTGTACATCGGCGCGAACTCGGCGTTGCCGCCCCCGATGCACGGCGTGGAGCCGTTGACGAAGCACTGCGCGTCGTCGCGCCAGTAGGTCCGGCGCACGAGGTCCTGCTTGTCGGCGGGGACGTAGCGCTCCCAGATGTCGAGCGGGTCGTTGACGTGGGCGTCGCAGTCGAACACCGCCCAGCTCTTCGTGATCCTGTCGCCCATCAGAGGCCCCCTTCTGCCGATCGCAAAACGCTACGCCCGCGGCGGGCGCGGCGCTCAGCGGAACGCCGGCAGCACCTCCTCGGCCACCCGGTGCAGCCCCTCGAGGTGCTCGGCCAGCGACCGGGCGGGCGGCATGGGGACCGACGTGCACGTCACGCCGATGTCCCGGAGGCGGCCGATGGCGTCGATCACGGCCCCGGTGCTCGTCGGCGCCCCGACCCGGCCCCCGGTGTCGTTGAGCGGGCGGTGCTCCTCGTCCACGGCGAGCGTGGACACGGGCAGGCACACGTCGAACGGGCGGGTGCGGGCGTCGAACTCGGGGAGCGAGCGCAGGTAGTCGAGCCACGGCGGCAGCTCCTCGGCCGTGATCAGCCACGGGAACCAGCCGTCGTGGCGGGCGGCGCGGCGCACCGCGGCGCGCGAGTTGCCACCGACCCAGATCGGCGGGTGCGGCGACTGCACCGGCTTCGGCTCGAAGGCGATGCCCTCGAACTCGACGTAGCGCCCGTGGAACTTGGGCTCGTCGCTGGTCCACAGCTCGACCATGGCGTCGAGGTACTCGTCGGTCATGCGCCCCCGCTCGTGGAACGGCACGCCGAGGACGCCGAACTCGTGCTCGGCGTGCCCCACGCCGATCGACAGCCGCACGCGGCCGCCCGACAGGCGGTCGAGCGTCGACACGGCCTTGGCCATCACCACCGGGTGGTGGTACGGGAGCACGATCACGCACGAGTCCACCGTGATCCGTGACGTGGCGCCGGCGATGAACGACATCACCGTCATGGCGTGCGTCCAGAACGCGCCCATCAGCGGGACCAGGTCCGAGGGCAGCACGATGTGCTCGGGGACGGCGATGGAGTCGAACCCGAGCTCGTCGGCCGTGCGCGCCACGCGCTGGAAGTCCTCGGCGCCCATCGACTTCTCCCACTCCTGCGTGATCGGCGGGTAGTGGCAGACACCCGGCATGCTGGTCGAGAACCTCATCGCGGCACCCTACCGCCGGGGTGTCAGGGCCGCCCCGAGCCGGGGATGTCGGCGTCGACGGCGAGCAGCCACCCGCCCGGCTCCGGCGGCCGGTCGGCCTTCGTCGTCGCCGCGCCCACGGCGATGTACAGCGTGCGGCGGCCGTCGCCCCCCAGCACGCACGCCAGCGGGTGGCCGACGTCGATGTCGATCACGCGCCCGACCGTCCCGTCCCTGCGCACGCGCAGGACGCGGTGGCCCATCGGGTCCGCGGCCCACACCGCGCCCTCGGCGTCGAGGCAGATCCCGTCGGGGGTGACGAACGCGGCGCCCGGCGCCTTCGGCAGCGGGGTCAGCTGGTGGTCGCCGACCGTGCCGTCGGCGCCCACCGCGAAGCGGCTCAGGCGGCCGCCCGCGGGCTCGGCCACCACCAGCGTGCGGCCGTCACCGCTCAGCGCCATCCCGTTCGGCGCCATCAACGCACTGGCCGCCGTGTCGACGCGGCCGTCGGGGCGGACGCGCAGGAGGTCGCTCGGCGCGTACGTCCCCCCGCCGTAGTAGTCCCACCCGAACCCGCTCACGTACGCGGTGCCGTCGTCGGCGACGATCATGTCGTTCAGCGGGTACGGCGCGATGTCGCGCAGGTCGGCGTGCACCGTCGCCTCGCCGCGGTCGACGACGTACACGACGCGGCCGAGCATCCCGACGACGAGCAGGCGGCCGTCCGGGAGCCAGCCGAGCCCTGCGGGGTCCTCGTCCTCCGGGAACTCGTGCACGACGCGCGCGCCGCCGTCGGCGTCGAGCGTGAGGACGCGGTGGCCCCAGATGTCAGCGAACCACAGCTGGCCGTCGTGCCACCGGAGGCATTCGGGCATCTCGATGCCGTCGAGCACGCGGCGGGGGCGCATCGCGACACGATGCCAGCTGGCGGCGCCGGCGCGGGGGTTCAGGACCAGGCGGGCCGGTCGCCGATCACCTTGTCGGCGCGGAGGGCGTCGAGCTCGGCGGCCGACAGGCCGAGCTCGGCACCGAGCACCTCGTCGTTGTGCTCACCGAGCAGCGGGGCCGGCCTGCGGAACCAGCGGTCGGGGCCGCCGGAGAACCGCATCGGGTAGCCCGGGTAGGGCACCTCGCCCACCAGCGGGTGCTCGACCGCTTCCCAGAACCCGCGCGCCGACATCTGCTCGTCCTGGTCGACGTCGAAGGACGGGACCATGGGCTCGGCCGGGACGCCGGCGGCGGCGAGCACGGCGAGGGCCTCCTTCTGTCCGCGTCGCGCGCACCACTCGGCGAGGGCGGCATCGATCTCGTCGTGGGCCTCGCGCCTGCCGGCCAGGGTGGCGAACCGTTCGGCGCCCGCCCACTCGGGGTCGCCGAGCACCTGGCGCAGCGCCGCCCACTCGTGGTCGCCCGCGACCGACACGGCGACCCACGTGTCCTCCTCCTCGCACGCGTACACGCCCTGCGGCGCGGCCGTCGGTGCGCGGCTGCCTTCGCAGCGCATGAGGTTGCCGTAGGCCTCGTACTCGGCGACCTGTTCGCTGATCAGGTTGGCCGCCATGTCGAGCATGGCCAGCTCGATGTGCTGGCCCCGCCCGGTGCGCGCCCGGTGCTCGAGCGCCGTGATCACGGCGAACGCCGCGTGGCCGCCGGCGACGGGGTCGCAGATACCGGGGATGTTGGGGAGGCCGTCGGCGTACCCGGTCACCCACGCCATGCCCGACAGCATCTCCATGCTCGCCGCGAACCCGGGACGGTCGCGCCACGGGCCCTCGAGGCCGAAACCGGGCATGCGCACCATGATGATGTCGGGGCGCACGGCGCGCAGGGCATCGTAGGTCAGGCCGAACTGTTCCATCACGCGCGGCGTGTAGTTCTCGATGACGACGTCGCTGGTCGCGATCAGCCGCAGCAGCAGGTCCCTCCCGCGGGGGTCGGAGAGGTTGAGGGTGATGCCGCGCTTGTTGAGGTTGACCGACAGGTAGATACCGCCCTGCTCGTACCAGCGGTCGACGCTGGCGTCGAGGGGCACGCTGAAGCGCATCGGGTCGGGGCGCTGCACGGACTCGACCTTGATCACGTCAGCGCCCGCCGTCGCCAGGTACTGCGTGGCGAAGGGCCCGGCGAGGAAGGCGGTGAGGTCGAGCACGCGCACGCCGGCGAGCGGGAGGGCGTCGGCCCCCGCGCGCGCGGGCCCGCTCGGCGCCGGCGCGCGCCTGGGCTCCTGTGCCCCTCCCGCCGCCACCTCCCCGAGGTGCGGGGCCGCGGCCGGCGGGCGGCGCGCCGACTCGCTGCTGCGGAACGGCGGGCGGGCATGGGAGAACCCGCCGCGCGGGTTGCGGTCGAACACCTCGCGCGCGACGACGTGCCCGACGGTCGGCAGGATGGCGCCGTTGCCGACGGGCACGGCGGGGATCCGGAAATGCCCCGCCGTCTCCATCACCTCGGCGACGGTGCGCGCCATGGTCCAGTCGTGGATGGCCTTGACCACATCGGGGCGCTCGTTGCGCCGCGGCGCGACGAGCAGCGTGGGGTCGGCCACCAGGTCGGGGCGCTCGATCATGGCGAGGAACGTCTGCCACTGCTCCCCGGTGATGGTCGTCAACCCGACGTAGCCGTCGCGGCAGGGCTCGACGCCGGGGATCATCAGGTACGTCGAGCGGCGCCGCTCGCCGCCCGGGAGCTTGGCCCCGACCGACGGGTAGCACAGCAACGTGAGCGCCATCGCCTCGAGCGCCGAGATGTCGACCAGGCTCCCCGCCCCCGTGCGCCGCCGCGCCGCCAGCGCGGTCACCGCGCCGAGGGCGCCGTAGACGCCGACCGACCACTGGGCGAGCGCCCCGCCGACCGGCGTGGGCGGGCCGTCGGGGCTGCCGTGGTTGTGCAGGGCGCCGGCCAGCGCCTGCAAGAGGAACTCGTGGCGCGTGTCGGCGCGCCGCGGCCCGGTCAGGCCGAACGGGGTGAGGCTGATGACGATCAGGGCGGGGTGCGACGACGCCAGCGCGGCCGGGTCGACCGCGGCCCGGCTGCCCTCGCACGTGGACACGACGGCGATGTCGCTGGCCGCCACCACATCGGCAGCCTGTGCGCCGTCGCCCCCGGCGACGACGCTCGACTGGCCGGCGGCGAGGAACCGGAACAGCGCGCCGTCGGGGTCGCCGTCGGCGCCGACCGTGCCCGTGCGCGACCAGCGGCGCAGCGCATGGCCGCCGGGGGGCTCGACGCGCACCACGTCGGCACCGGCGTCGGCGAGCAGCTTCGAGCAGTACGCGCCGGCGATGTCCTCGGAGAAATCGGCCACGCGGATGCCCGCCAGCCCGGCCAACGGCCCCGTCGTCATGTGTGCACCCCCAGGTACTTGCGCCCCAACGCGTCCGGCCCCCCGAGCTCGTCGAGCGACCCGCGTGCCGCCACCCTCCCGCGCTCGAGCAGCACCACGCGGTCGGCGATCCCGGCGACGAGGTAGGGGTTCTGCTCGACGAGCAGGATCGAGATGCCGCGCTCGCGGACGCGGTGCAGCTCGTCGGTCAGCCGCTCGGCGATCACGGGCGCCAGGCCGGCGGACATCTCGTCGATGATGAGCAGGCGCGGCCCGGTCATGAGGGCGCGGGCGATGGCGAGCATCTGCTGCTCGCCGCCCGACAGCGTCCCCGCCCGCTGCAGGCGCCGTTCGCGCAGGCGGGGGAACAGCTCGTAGGCCTCCCCGAGGCGCGCCGCCGGGTCGGGGGCGCGCAGCCCGGCGACGCGGAGGTTCTCCTCCACGGTGAACGCCCCGAACACCCGGCGGCCCTCGGGCACGTGGGCCAGGCCGAGCGGGACGCGCGCCCAGGGGCTGAGCTTGGTGATGTCCCGCCCGTCGAGCGTCACGCGGCCCCGCCACACCTTCACGGTGCCGGAGATGACGCGCAGCAGCGTCGTCTTGCCGGCGCCGTTCGCGCCGAGCACGCCGCAGCACTCGCCGGGCGACACGGTGAGGTCGACGCCGTGCAGGATCGGCACGTGGGTGTAGCCCGCTTCGACGCCGGTGACCGTCAGTTCCATGTCACCCGGCGCGGGCCGTCCTGCCCAGGTAGGCCTCGACGACGGCGGGATCGTCGCGCACCTCGTCGGGGGTGCCCTCCTTCAGCAGGTGCCCCTCGGAGAGGACGTAGACGTACTCGGTCGCGCCCATCACGAAGCTCACGTCGTGGGAGATGACGAGCACGGTGACCCCCTCGGCGCGGGCGCGGGCCAGCCCGGCGCGCAGGCGGTCGGTCTCGCCCAGGCTCAGCCCCGTCGTCGGCTCGTCGAGCAGCACGAGCCGCGGCCGCCGCGCCAGCACCCCGCACAGCTCGACGAACCGGGCCGACCCGAACGACAAGTCGGCGACGGTCGTGTCGAGGTGCGGCGACAGCTCGAAGTGCTCGAGCAGCCCGAGCGTCGACGCGTGCAGCTCGTCCTCGCCGCGCCGCCACCGCCACGGCCGGGCGACGACGTCCCACCCCCGGTACGGCGTGGCCAGGAACTGGGCGGCGAGCACGTTGACGCGCACGGACTCGCCCATCATGAGGCCCAGGTTCTGGAAGCTGCGCCCGATCCCGAGGCGGGCGCGCCGGACGGGCGAGGCGCGCGTCACGTCGCGGCCGGCGAAGCGGACCTGGCCGCCGTGCATGGCCTGCAGCCCGGTGACGGCGTTGAACAGCGTCGTCTTGCCCGCCCCGTTGGGGCCGATCAGCCCGACGATCGCCCCCTCATCGACGTGCAGGGACACGCCGTTCACCGCGTGGAAGCCGCCGAATGTGACGCGGGCGCCCTCGACGTCGAGCAGCGGCGTCCCCGCTCCCGTCATCCAGCCTCGTCCAGTACCGAGGGGTCGGCCCGCAGCTCCGTGCGCGCCATCGCTTCGAACATCCCAGGGAAGTTGTTGCCGCGGAACAGCTCGCCGTAGCGGAAGGCGACATCGGGGTCCATCGGTGCGGCGCCACCGGCGGCGACGACGTGCCACGCCTGGCGGCACCGCCACTCGAACGACGTCGCCCGCATGTACACCTCGCGGATGTTGTCGCCGACGATGAGCACGCCGTGGTGGGCGAGCAGGCAGATGTCGGCGTCGCCCATGGCCGTCACCGCCGCGCGCGCGTTGCCGGCGTCGTCGACCGCGCCGGCGTACTCGTCGTAGACGGCGACCGTGCCGTTGTACATGGCGCCCGTCTGGTCGTGGACAGCGGGCGCCTTGCGCAGGTCCGCCCACAGCGTGCCCCACCGCGGGTGGTTGTGGAGGGCGACGTTGACGTGGCGGCTGCGGTGCAGTTCGAGGTGCAGCTGGATGGCGGCGGTGATGGTCCACGGCCCGTCGAGCCGGTTGCCGTCCGCGTCCATGCGCATGATGTCGCACGCCCTGAGCTCGCCCCACGTGAGGCCGAAGGGGTTGACGAGGAACGTGCCGTCGGGCTGGCGGCACGTGATGTGCCCCGCCAGGTGGTCGTTGTAGCCCTCGCGATAGAGGATGCGCGCCAGCAGTGCCAGCTCCTGCTTGGGGCTGAGGTCGGGGAACGGCGGGGCGATGGGCTGGCCCGCCATCTCGAGCACGGCCATCACTGCCTCCCCCGGAGCGGCGCCACGAGTCGTTCGAGCCGGGGCCCGTAGAAGCCCAGGGCGTTGCCGCCGAGCAGCCCGGCGAGCACGTCGGGGGCGAGCCCGCGGCGGCGGTCGCGGACGTCCTTGACGGCGCCCGGGTAGACGGCGTCGAAGTGCGGGTAGTCGGAGGCGAACATGATGTTGCCCGCCCAGCCGAGCTCGCACGCCGCCTCCAGGCCCGGCTCCTCGATCTCGAAGGTCAGCCACGTGCGCCGGTTGACCTTGCCCCTGGGGTCGCCGCCGCGGTAGTCGGCCGGGGACAGTTCGTAGTGCTCCTCGATGCGGTCGAGCCACGTCGGCGCCCACCCGCAGCCGGCCTCGAGGAAACCGAGCCGCAGGCCCGGGAAGCGGTCCTGGATCCCGGCGAGGGTGGTGACGAGCATGGCGGTCATCTGCTCGAACACGTGGCTGGCGACGTGGCAGCCGGCGTAGGACGACATGCGGTCGATGCCGACCGTGTCGATGCCCGGGATATAGGCCTCGTGGAACCCGACGGGCACGTCGAGGCGCTGCGCCGTCGCCCACAGCACGTCGAAGGCCGGGTCGTCGACCGTGCGGCCGTTGATCTTGTTGGGGCGGACGACGCCGCCGACGAACCCGTAGGCGCCGACGGCGCGCTCGAGCTCGGCGGCCGCGAGCTCGGGGTCGTGCTGGGGCAGCAGCGCCACGCCGATCAAGCGGTCGGGCGCGAACGAGCAGTACTCCGCCAGCCAGTCGTTGTACGCGCGGCACAGCGCGGCGGCCACGTCGGCCCGCTCGAACAGGAAGAACAACTGCCCCGAGCTGGGGTACAGCACCGCCGCGTCGATGCCCTCGTTGTCCAGCACCTCGATGCGCACGCGCGGGTCGCGGCCGCCCTCCTGGCGGACGCCACCCGCGGCGAGGTGGTTGTTCTCGCCGAAGGGGAACGGGTACTTCGGCCCCCACGGCCGGCCCTCGATCGTGCGCATCCCGTGCTCGTCCGTCGGGCGGACGAGGTCGGCGGCCACGTCGCGCAGCCCGTCGGGGACGGCGGCGACCAGGCGCTGCAGGTCCTCTTCGACGTGGCCGTCTGCGTCGATGACCAGTGTCTCCCCCGTCATGGCGGTCCCCCTCACCGGTCCGGCTGGCGCCCCGGGGACGCCCGCTCCGATTTCCCAGAATCCTATTCCAGCCCCGCCGGCACCTTCACGCGCGCTTGGCGCGCCCCGGGCGCGCCCGGCCGCCCCGGACGGCGGCGTCGACGAAGCGCACGAGGTGCTCGACGTCCTCGCGCGACGGCGTGTCCCCGTCGAACACGCACTCCTCCATCGCGCCGATCACGAGCCGGAAGATCGCCCGCGCGTCGCGGGCGTCGTCACCAGGCGGGATCTCCCGCTGCTCGGCGGCCAGCGCCAGCGCCGCCTCGAGCGGGGCCTCGATCAGCTGCTCGAGGCGGTGCGACTCCTCCGGGAACAGCTCACGGAGCCGGTCGCGGTTGCGCGCCACGCCGCGCGTCGCGGACGCCGCCGTCGCGTCCCGCGCCTGGGACATCACGCCCTCGACCCACTGCGCCACCTTGGCGAGGCCCGAGCTCTGTTTGGCCATGCGGTGCTCGAGGTAGCCGACGAGGTAGCGCTGGCCGTCCTCGACGATGGCGAGGAGCAGCTCGTCCTTGCTGCGGAAGTGGCGGTAGAACGCCTGGTTGGAGAGCCCGGCCTCCTCGACGATCTCGCTGACCCGCGGGTTGCCCGTCTCGTCGCGCTGCATGACCGCGATCCCGGCGCGGATGAGGCGCTGCACCTCGTCGACGTACGCCGAGTACCGCGGCGCCAGCGCCCGCTCGACGGACCGCAGCGCCAGCGGGCTGCCGCCCGCAGCGAGCTGCGCGGGTGTCGCCCGCTTCACCATCTGGATCGTATGCGAGGAGCGCGCACGCGCCTCACCCGCTCCCGCCCGCCGGCGGCGTCGCGTTGCCCGCGACCACGGCGCGCGCCCAGCGGTAGTCGGCCTTCCCCGACGGGGTGCGCTCGATGGCGTCCACCACGTGCACGTCGCGCGGGACCTTGTAGCCGGCGAGCCGTTGGCGGCAGAACTCCTGCACCTTGCCCAGCCCAGGCCACGCGTGCCCGTCGCGCGGGGCCACGACGGCGGTGACGCGCTCGCCCCATCTCGGGTCGCTCGCCCCCACGACCAGCGCGTCGGCGATGTCGGGGTGGGCCTTCAGGACCGCCTCCACCTCCTCCGGGTAGACCTTCTCGCCGCCCGTGTTGATGCACAGCGACCCGCGGCCGAGCAGGCGGATGGTCCCGTCGGGCTCGACCGTCGCCATGTCCCCCGGCAGCGACCAGCGCACGCCGTCGAGCTCGATGAACGACTCGGCGGACTTCGCCGCGTCCTTGTAGTAGCCGATGGGGACGCGCCCAGACGTCGCCAGGCGCCCGACCACGCCGGACCCCGGGGCGACGGGCCTGAAGTCGGCGTCGAGCACGATCGTGTTGGGCGGGGCGTCGAACATGAGCGACGCCGTTGGTGACGTGCCCCGCGGCACGACCGACAGCGCCTGCACCGGCGATTCGGAGGACCCGATGGCCTCGGTGATGACCAGCGCCGTCGGCATGGCCTTCAGCAGCCGCTCCTTGACCTCCGACGACAGGATGCTGCCGCCCGAGCCGAGCATCAGCACCGACGACGTGTCGTACGCGCCCGGGTCGGCCTCCAGCTCCTCGACCAGCGGCCGGGCCACGGCGTCGCCCACGACCGTGAGCATCGTCACCCGCTCGCGTTCGACGAGGCGGAGCAGCGCTCGGATGTCCATGCTCCGCCCGGGGTACAGCACGACGGTCGAGCCGGCGAGCAGCGCGCCGAACGCCGACCACTGCCCGCTGGCATGCATGAGCGGCCCGGCGGCGAGCGACACGAACTGTTCGGGGATGTCGCGCGAGTCGGCGACCATGGCGCCGAGGCGCGCCCGGCTGCCGTGCTCGGCGACGTCGGCGATGTCCTCGGGGCGCTCGAGCGGCGCGCCGCCGAGGGCGGTGCCGCCGAGCGTCGCGAAGAAGATGTCCTCCTGGCGCCACACCACGCCCTTGGGCATCCCCGTCGTCCCGCCCGTGTACAGGACGTAGTGGTCGTCGGCCGAGCGCGGCCCGAAGTCGCGGTCGGCGCTGTGGGCGGCGAGCAGCGCCTCGTAGTCGACGCTGGGCGGCTGCACCGCCGTCCCGTCGGCCACGGCCACCAGCGTCGTCAGGCGCGGCAGCGCCGGCGCGAGCGACGCCACGGTGGGGCCGAACGTGGCCTCGTGCACCAGGGCGACCAGGTCGGCGTTGTCGAACAGGTAGGCGAGCTCGTCGGCGACGTAGCGGTAGTTGACGTTGATGGGGACGGCGCGCGCCTTGTAGGCGGCGAGCATGGCCTCGAGGAACTCGGGGCGGCTGTACATGTGGACGCCGACGTGGTCGCCGTGGCCGACACCGCTGGCCTGCAGGGCGTGGGCCAGGCGGGTGGCGCGCTCGTCGAGCTCGCGGTAGGTGAGCCGCCGGTCTCCCCACACGACGGCCGTGCGGTCACCGACGCGGTCGGCGACGCACTCGAACAGGTCGGCGAGGTTGAACTCCACCGCTACAGCACCGCCGGGGCGGGCTCGGCGGGCACCGCCGGCTCGGTCGAGGGCGGGTGGTGCTTCCCGCGGTTGCGCCACTTCGCCGCGATCTCCCGCCCGGCGCGGTTGAACCCGCCCTTGGCACTGGTCAGCGTGTACACGAGGCCGAGCGGCCCGATGTAGTCGAGGATCTTGATGCCCTGGGGGATCACCAGGTTGCTGCCGGTGAGGAGGAAGGCGGCGACGATGGTGCCGCCCAGGAAGCCGGGCCCGCCGATCACGACGATGATCAGGTAGGACAGGGACTGCTGCAGGCCGTAGGACCCCGGCGAGATCCGCCCCACCCACGTCGCTGCCAGCGCGCCGGACAGCCCGGCCAGCGCGCCGGCGAGCACGTAGGCGATGGTGCGGTAGGACGCGACGGGGACCCCGGCGGCCGCCGCCGCGTCGGGGTTCTCGCGCACCCACACCAGGCCGCGGCCGACCTTGGAGTGGTAGACGGCGCGCATCACCACGACGACCGCGACGAACACGACGGCCAGCACGGGGAACAGCGACCGGTTGGTCCGGAACACCCACGGGCCGAGCTTCGGGGTGGCCACCTGTTCGAGCCCGCCGGCGCCGACGAGCCACGACTTCGTATAGAAGAAGCTCTCGATACCGAGCTCGGCGGCGATCGTCACGATGACGACGTAGATGCCCTTGGCGCGCAGGGCCGGCAGCCCGACGGCGCCGCCCACCAACGCGCCGACCGCCAGGCCGAGGGGGATGAGCACGACCGGGTCGAGCTGGTGGTCGAAGCTGAGCTTGGCCACGAGCAGGCCGGGGAGCCCGACGAACGCGGCCTGGGCGAGGGAGAGCTCGCCCGCCCAGTTCACGAGGACATGGAGGCCGAACGCGGCGGTGGCGATCACCAGCACGTTGCCCAGCCTGAGCACGGTCACCTCGGAGAAGGCGTGCCCGGGGACGAACACGAACGCGGCGGCGGCGACCGTCCAGAACGCGGCGACGCGCCGCGGCATGCGCCCGGGCCGGGGCCCCGCCGCCACCCGCGCCGGCGCGTCGAGGGGGGCGCCGTTGAGTGCCGCGGTGGGCACCGGTGTCAGTACTCCCCCCGCACCAAGCCGCCGGGGCGGACCATGAGCAACCCGATGATGAACACGGCCAAGCCGAAGTCGACCAGCCCCGGGGTCTTGTTGAGGTAGCCGGCCAGGGCCTCGAACAGGCCGAACAGCACGCCGGTCACGAAGGCGGCGACCGTGTTGGTGAGGCCGCCGACGAGCGCGGCGGCGAGGCCCCTGATCGCCAGCGCCGTCATGAAGAAGATGCTGAAGCCGACCAGCGGCGCGATGAGGATGGCGGACGCGCCGGCGATCGCCCCCGCGAGGGACCACGACGCCAGCGACGTGAGGTTGGTGTTGACCCCGACCTGGCCGGCCGCGTAGGGGTCGATCGCCGTCGCCCGCATGCGCAGACCGAGGGCCGTGTGGTTGTAGAGCACGTGCAGCCCGACGAGGACCACGGCGCACACGCCGAGGATCAGCAGCTGCTCGGGGGCGATGCGCAGGCCGAACACCTTCGGCCCGATGCCGCGCACGAGCGGCCCGAGGGAGCGGGCGTTGCTCCCCCACCGCCGCCCGGCGAGCACGAGCAGGAACGCGGAGATGCCGAACGTCCCGATTATCACCGTGAGGCGGGGCTCGTCGCGCAGCCGGCGGACGAGGATGAGCTCGGTGGCGGCGCCGATGGCGGCAGCGATCAGCACGCCGAGCGGCAGGGCGACGCCGAGCGGGTAGTGGCGGGCCTTGCCTGTCCACAGGTCGGCGAACAGCATCGCCGCGAACATGCCGGTCTCGCCGTAGCAGAAGCTGATCACGCGCGACCCGCGGTAGATCACGACCAACCCGACGGCGACGAGCCCGTAGACGAGCCCGACGAAGAACCCGCTGAGGAGGATGATCTTCACGGGCGCGGCTCAGCCGTCGGTCACCGGGTCAGGTAACGGTCGATGACGCGGTGCATGTGCAGCACGTTGGACTCCTGCCACGGGTTGAACCGCAGGCCTTTGCAGCCGCGCGACTTCATGCCGGCGTGCACGTGGCCCACGTTGGCGTAGTCCTGGTTGGTCACCAGGCCCCAGTCCTTCGCCGACCAGTCCGGGTAGAACTTGCGCTCGCACATCTCGCGCTCTTCGCCCGCCTCGGGCCACTCGAGCGTCCACAGGTCCTTGATCGTGCTCCCCGGGTCGAGCCCGTTGGGCCGGACGCGGAACAGCGTCGTGCTCCCCGGGTACTGCGGCCCGACCACGTTGGGGAAGAAGTAGCAGTCGTCGGCGCTGAGCAGCTGCTCGTCGGTGAGCCCCGACAGGTCGATGCCCTTGCGCCGCAGCATGTTGAGGCGGATCTCGTTGTACGCGTCGAGCACGCTCTGGCCCTCGGGGAGGGGCTTGGTCCGCAGGTCGTTGACGGCCTTGAGCTCGTCTTTGTAGAAGAGCCCGCTCAGCTCGTGGATCATGAGCCCGAGCAGCTCCCGCTCGTCGTACTCGCCGGGCTTGAGGCCGAGCCGGGGGCTGGGGTGGATGTCGGTGCGCTTTTCGCCGCCGCCCATGCGGGCGTGGTTGCCGAACTGCTGGTAGTTCATCTTGGTGTCGTCGGTCCACATCAACAGCTGCGGGTGGGTCCCCTGGACGTGGTAGCCCTCGTTGAAGGCGTCGATGGTGATCTTCCAGTTCGCCGGGATGATCGTCGTGCGGTACGAGCGGTAGCGCAGCTGCTCGAGCTTGTAGGGGGCGAGCAGGTCAGGCAGCGGGTGGAGGAAGTCGAGCAGGGGCTCGGCGTTGAGGTCCATGTTGATGAACACGAAGCCGCCCCACCGCTCGCACCGGACCTCGTTGAGCCGGACCTCGTCGTCGGTCATCGGCGGGAAGTCCTGGCGGTCGACCACCTCGATGTTGGTGCCGTCGAGCTGCCACCGCCACGCGTGGTAGCGGCAGCGGATCTCGGACGTGGCGAAGTTGCCGGTGCCGACGGCGAGCCGCGTGCCGCGGTGGGTGCACGAGTTGTAGAACGCCTTGATGCGGTCACGGTCGGACCGCACGATGAGGATCGACTGGTCGCCGATGACGTACTCGAGGAAGTCGCCGGGGTTGCGGACCTCTTCCTCGCGGCAGGCCATCTGCCACACGTAGGGCCACAGCTTCTCCATCTCGAGGTCGAAGAACTCCTGGGAGACGTACCGCTCCTTGGGCACGATGTTGGTGTGCTCGGACTCGAGCAGGTACCCCTCGCGGTTGATCGTCAGGACCATCTACACGCTCTCCCTCTCGGTGGCCGGCAGGCACGTCGTGGCCGCGGCGGCCCGATGCCTGCTCTCGTTCTCGGGAATAGTATTCTCGCCCGTCCGCGCTGGTAAAGGAGGGGGGTACCGTGGGCTCGCCGGTCCTCGACGGGAAGGTCGCGTTCGTCGCCGGCGCCAGCCGCGGCATCGGGCGCGACGTCGCCCGCGCGCTGGCGGCCGCCGGTGCCGGGGTGGTCGTCGCCGCCCGGAGCGAGACCGAAGGCAAGCTCCCGGGCACCATCCACTCGGTGGCCGACGGTATCCGCGCCACCGGGGGCGACGCCTTCCCCGTGGTGTGCGACGTCTCGAGCGAGGAGTCGGTCACCGCCGCGGTCGACGAGGCCGTGCGCCACTACGGCGGGCTCGACGTGCTGGTGGCCAACGCCGGCGTGGTGTGGCTGCCGAAGGTGCTCGACACGCCCCTCAAGCGGTGGGAGCTGTGCATGCGGATCAACCTCACCGGCGTGTTCCTGGTCACCAAGGCGGTGATGCCGCACGTCATGGCGCGCGGCAGCGGGTCGATGATCGCCATCACCACGACGGGCGTCCGCCAGGTGGAGCTGGGGTCCAACGCCTACTGGGCGTCGAAGGCAGGCGTCGAGCGGCTCTACGCGGGGCTCGCCGTCGAGCTCGCCCCGCACAACGTCGCCGTCAACTGCCTGGCGCCGAACAAGGTGGTGATGACGGAGGGCGCCATCGCCGGCGGGATGCAGGTGCCCGACGACATGATCGAGGCCCCCGAAGCGATGGGGGCGGCGGCGGTGTGGCTGGCGTCGCAGGACGCGTCCGGCGTGACCGGCACCGTGCAGTACAGCCTCGACGTGGTGGAGCGCCTCGGCCTGCCGCTCACGCCGCTCCCCGTGGCGGAATGACGTTCTTGACGGTCGGAGCGTAGTTCCCTATAGTCCGGCGCGCCCGATGACGCGCGGCATGCCACGTGCCACGTGAGGGTCCGGTTACAGGGGGAAGGGGGCCCGGTGGGAGCGTTCTTCGCGTCCCAGGTCAACGCACCGGCCACGCGGCGCCGGCGGCGCCCGACGCGTCTGGCGGTCGGGGTGTCGTTGGCCATCGCCGTTGTCGCCGGGGCGTGCTCGAGCAGTTCGAAGAGCGCGCCGCCGACGACCGCGTCCAGCGCGACGGCCTCGACGGCCACGGGCGCCACCACGGCGACGACCGCGGCCGCCAGCTCCGAGCCCACGCCCGGCGTCACGTCGACGTCGATCAAGATCAGCGTGCTCGCCCAGTTCAGCGGGGGCGCGGCCGCGCAGATCATCAGCTCCTGGTACGACAGCGGGGTCGTCCTGTGGGCCGACATGGTCAACAAGGCGGGCGGGATCCACGGCCGCCAGATCCAGCTGGTGAAGATCGACCACATGGACACGCCCGAAGGCGGGGTGGCGGCGTGCAAGCAGGTCGAGAGCAACGGCAGCTTCGCGGCGATGGTCGTCGAGGGCGTGAACGGCCACATCCCGGCCATCCAGTGCCTGGACCAGGCCGGCATCCCGGTGCTGTTCAACTACCCCGACCCGCGGCTGACGTCGAAGCTCAAGACGGCGTTCTCCGTCGCCGCCCCCTTCGACGACGAGAAGGGCCAGGTCCTCGTCAACTTCATCAAGAACTACCTGCAAAAGGGGTCGGCCAAGATCGGGGTCCTCTACCGCTCCGACTCACCGGTCTACGCCGCCGCCGGCTCCGACTTCGCGTCGACGGCCAAGAGCTCCGGGCTCAACGTGGTCGACGTCGAGACGGTGACGTCCACCCAGACGTCGCCCACCGCGCAGCTCGTGCACCTGAAGAACGCCGGTGCAGAAGTGGTGTTCATCGCCGGCGACATCGAGCTGTTCAGCGTGCTCCCGGCGGCCAAGGCGATCGGGTTCGCCCCGCAGTGGGTGGGGACGCCGGGCTGGGCCGGCAACTCGTTCACCAACGTCCTCGGGGCCGCCATGCAGGGGATCAAGATGGTGAGCGCCCTCCCGGGCAACAACTCCCCGGCCTACGCCGACTACGCGGCGAAGGCGACGGCGGACGGCAAGAAGCCCGACCGCGACGCCCTGTACTTCTACACGTACGCGCTCGTGATGGGGCAGGCCCTCGACAAGGCGGGCCAGGACCTCACCCGCCCCGGCTGGGTCAAGGCCATGGAGTCGATCTCGTCGTACGACCCGCAGACCGGCGCCCCGGTCAGCTTCAGCGCCACCAAGCACGACGGCACGGACGCCCTGTTCCCGGTGCAGTGCTGCGACGCCAACAAAGACTGGGAGAGCCTCGGCCCGGCGTCGACGTTCAGCAGCTGAGGGCGCCCGCCCACTCCTTCAGCAACGCGTCGCCGTCGAGCGGCGGCGCCGTCCCGTCCGAGCGCACCGCGCCCGGCGTCCGCGACAGCCGTGGCGCCGGCGCGGGGAGTCGCATGGCGCCCACGTCGACGAACGCGGCGCGCGCCCGGTTCTGCGGGTGGTCGGCGCACTCGGACGGCAGGAGGACCGGCGTGGCGCACGCGTCGGTGCCCGAGAACACCTCCTCCCACTCGTCACGCGTCCGCGTGGCGAAGGCGGCGTGGAACCGCTCGCGCAGTGCGGGCCACTGCGCGGCGTCCCACCGGTCGGGGAGGTCGTCCTCCGCCAGACCGAGGCCGCTGACCAGCGCTGAGTAGAACTGCGGCTCGACGGCGCCCACCGCGAACCACCGGTGGTCGGCGGTCTCGTACACGTCGTAGTACGGGGCACCGCTGTCGAGGGCGTTGGCGCCGCGCCGCCGCTCGTCCCACGACCCGCGCGCCACCATGTCGTGGAACATGGCGGCGACGAGCGCGCTGCCGTCCACCATGGCGGCGTCGATCGTCTGCCCGAGCCCCGACTGCGCCCGCTCCACGAGCGCGCACGTGATGCCGAACGCGGTCGCCAGGCCGCCCCCCGCGAAGTCGCCGACAAGGTTGAGCGGGGGCGTCGGCGGTTGGCCGGCGCGGCCGATCAGCGACAGCACGCCGGAGAGCGCGATGTAGTTGATGTCGTGGCCGGCGGTGGCGCTCATCGGCCCGGTCTGCCCCCAACCCGTGCAGCGGGCGTAGACCAGGCGCGGGTTGCGCGCCGCGACGGCCTCGGGGCCGATGCCCAGGCGTTCGGTGACGCCGGGGCGGAACCCCTCGACGAGCACATCGGCCCGGTCGATGAGCTCGAGGAGCACCGCGAGGTCGCGGTCGGCCTTGAGGTCGAGCACGATCGCCCGTTTGCCGCGGCCAAAGAGGGGAACCTGACCGTCGGCCTGGCGCACGACGCGCACCACGTCGGCGCCCATATCGGCGAGGACCATCGTGCAGAACGGCGCAGGCCCGATGCCCCCGACTTCGATCACCCGGATGCCCGCAAGCGCGCCGGCGCGCACCGGGCGCGCGGGCGCGGGCTGCTCGTTCCCCATGCGCTGGACAATAGCGACGGCTCGCCAATGGCCTTCGGTCGGGTGCGGACGGGCTAGTCCGCCCGGATGGCCCGGCGCCAACGGTCAGGGCGGGGCATGCACCAGCCGATATGTCACGAGGCGTTGAGCGGCGGCGGCGGACACAGGAGGGCGGCCCGGGTGCGGAAGTTGGGGCGGCGGGGCCAGCCGGACGGCGCGGGCGACGGCGGCGACGCGGCGCGCGGGGCGCGCTGGCGCCCCCGGCCGGGCATCTCCGTCTACCTGGTCGCCACCTTCGGGGTCGCCACCCTCCTAATCAGCCTCCTCGGCTGGATGGCCGCGGCGCGCGCCTACGGGCAGGACCGTTCCGACGCCATCGCCCGCCTCCGCACGGTCGCCGGCCGGCAGGCCGACGCCATCACCGGCGCCATCTCCGGCCTGCGGGCCTCGGTCGCCGCCGTGCTGAACAGCGACGACGTGGACGGGCCGGACTCGGGCACGTGCACCAACAAGCTGGCGCTCGTGGCCCGGGTGCAGGTGGTGCCCGTCTCGCTCGGCGTGCTGCGCGCCGACGGGTCGGTGGTGTGCGCGTCGGACCCGCGGTTGCGCGTGCCCGCGGCGTGGGCGCCCTTCGGCGACCAGCTGCCCACGATCGCCAGGGACGGGCGGACGCTCGTGTTCCCGGGCATGCACGACCTGTTGAGCGGCGACCCGACGGTGGGGGCGCTCGTCGCCATCGCGGGCACGTCCCCGCCCGCGTTCTTCGCGGCCACGCTGCCCTACTCGTCCGTCTTCGGCGCGCCGGGCTCGAGCATCCCGGCTGGCGCCGAGTACCTCCTGCTCTCCCCCGACCGGTCCACCGTGTACATCCGCGTTCCCGCAGGCAACGTGCACGGCGGCTACCCGACGGGCAACGCCGGTGTCAGCCGCCCGCTCCCGCCGGGCGCGACGAGCGTGACCGGTGTGGACGGCGTCCCCCGCATCTACCAGGACGTGGTCGTGCCCACCCGCGGCTGGCACGTCCTCGTCGGCATGCCCCCTGCGCAGGCCCTGGGGCCGGCCCGCTCGCACCTCAAGCGCAACACCGCCCTCGCCGTGTCGACCGTCGTGGTCGTCATCCTCCTCGGGCTGCTGCTGTACCGGGCGCTCGTGCGCCCCGTCCGGCGCCTGCGCGCCACCATCGAGGCGGCCGGGTCCGACAGCACGGCGCGCGCCCTCGCCGAGGGGCCGTCGGAGATCGCCGCGCTGGCCGAGGCGTTCAACGCCACGGCCGCGCAGCGCCAGCAGCTGGAGGCGCAGCTGTCGCACCAGGCGCTGCACGACCCCCTGACCGGGCTCCCCAACCGCGCCCTGCTCTCCGACCGGCTCACGACCGCGCTCAACCGCCAGGCGCGCACGGGCGAGCCGGTGGCCGTGTGCTTCCTCGACCTCGACCGGTTCAAGATCGTCAACGACGGGCGGGGCCACCCGACCGGGGACCGCCTGCTGGTCGCCCTGGCGGCCCGGCTGGCCTCGGCGGTGCGCCCGTCCGATACCGTCGCCCGCTTCGGCGGCGACGAGTTCGTCATCGTGATCGACGGCGTCTCCGACGCGGGCGCCGCGCTCGAGCGCGCCCAGCGGATCATCGATGCCATGGCCCAACCGTTCGACCTCGACGGCGAGACCGTGCACCTGTCGGGCACCGTGGGCGTCGCCGTGTCCACCGGTGGAGAGACTGGTGACGACCTGATCCGCAACGCCGACGCCGCGATGTACACGGCCAAGGGCAAGGAGCGCGGCACCTGTGCCGTCTACGACCCGACGATGCACACCACGGCGCTGTCGCGGCTCGAGACCGAGCGCGACCTGCGCCGGGCGCTGGCCGCGCACGAGCTCGTCAACCACTACCAGCCCGTCTGCTCGCTGTCGACCGGCCGTGTCGTTGCCGTCGAGGCGCTTGTGCGCTGGGCGCACCCAACGCGCGGCCTCGTGCGCCCGTCGGACTTCATCCCGGTCGCCGAGGAGACGGGGTTGATCGCGCCCATCGGCGAATGGGTGCTCGCGGCGGCGTGCCGGCAGGTGGCGGCGTGGCGCCGTGGCGGCCGGGACCCAGTCGGGGTCGCCGTCAACGTGTCCCCGCGGCAACTGTCGGCGCCCGGGTTCCCCGACCGGGTGGCCGCGCTCGTCAGTGCGGCAGGGATCGACCCCTCCGACGTGACCCTGGAGCTCACCGAGAACACGCTCCTCGGTGACACGGGCGCGGTGACCGAACGCCTCGCCGCGCTGCGCGCCATCGGCGTGAAGGTGTCGATCGACGACTTCGGGACCGGGTACTCGTCGCTCGCCTACCTGCGCGCCCTGCCCGTCGACGAGATCAAGATCGACCGGTCGTTCATCAACGACCTGCCCGCAGACCGCGGGGCGCGCGCCGTGGTGGCGAGCATCGTCCACCTCGGCCACGCCCTCGGGCTGACCGTCGTCGCCGAGGGAGTCGAGACGCAGGACCAGCTCGACCTGGCCCGGGAGCTCGGCTGCGACCTGGCGCAGGGGTTCCTCATCAGCGCGCCGGTGGCGCCCGACGCCCTCCACCGCCTCCGCACGTTGCGGGCCCAGCCCGCAGCTGCGCCCAACGCGTAGCGCCTCGGCGAACGCGTCGCGCCGCGCCGCCGCGTGGCGCGGCCATCATGTCGGCCGTGGACATCGCCATGACCCTGCCGACGATGCTGCCCCACGGCCGGCGCGAGCTGCTCGCCTGGTGCCGGGGCGTGGACGAGGGGCCGTGGTCCAGCCTGGCCGTCCCCGAGCGCGTGACGTACACCAGCCACTCGCTGACCGTGCAGCTGTCCGCGGCCGCTGCGCTCACCGAGCGCGTCCGGCTGTGGACGACGCTGATCATCCTGCCGGCGCACAACGAGGTGCAGGTGGCCAAGGACGTGGCGTCGGTCGACCGGCTGTGCGACGGCCGCCTCACCGTCGGGGTCGGGGTCGGCGGCCGCGAACAGGACTACCGCGCCATCGGCGGTGACTTCGGCCGGCGGTGGCAGCGGATGGACGACCAGCTGGCGCGGATGCGCCGCATCTGGGCGCAGGAGCCGCCGTTCGACGGCGCCGACCCCGTGGGGCCGCCGCCTGTGCAGCCGGGCGGCCCGCCGTTCGTCGCGGGGGTGATCGGGCCCAAGGCGCTGGCGCGCGCGGCGCGGTGGGCCGTGGGTGTCGATGACCCGTCCGCCATCACCACCGTCGACGCCGCCGCGCTGCGCGCCCAACGCCAGAAGGTGGTCGACGCATGGCAGGCCGCCGGCCGGGAGGAGGCACCGCACTTCTCGTCGAGCCTGTGGTACGCACTCGGCCCAGGCGCCAAGGAGCGGCTGGCCGCCTACATCTACAACTACATGAAGATCTTCGACGACGGCTTCGCCCGCGAGCTGGCGTCCTCCGCACCGGTGCACTCGCCCGCCGCGCTGCGCGAGGCGATGGCGGCTGCCGCCGATGCGGGGTGCGACGAGTTCTTCCTCGTCCCCACCACGGCCGACCCCGCCGAGCTGGACCGGACGCGCGAGGCGCTCGGGGCCTGACGCCTACGACAACAGCGCCTCGAGCGGGTCCTCAGGCGCGAAGGCCACGCCGGGCAGCACGAGCGGCTCGGCGAGCGGCGTGGCGACCTCGTCGACGAACGGCCCGATGCGCGCCGCGACGGGCATGAGGGTGCCGAGGTCAAAGCCGTAGCGTGCCGCGGCGTTGAGGCCGAGCATCGCCCGGCAGTCCTCGACGGGCACGTCGAACAGCGTCGTGCGCAGCGCCGCCGTGGTGTGCGGCGCCGAGCCCTCGGGGTGCGGCGCGTCGGTCCCCCACATGATGCGGTCGGTGCCGAGGGCCTGGCAGAAACGCACGTCGTGGCGCGGCAGCATGCTCGCCCCGATCGAGCAGTTGCGCCGGAAGTACTCGAGCGGTGACAACGACAGGGCGTCGACCGTCGGCGAGCCGAACGTCCGCGCGTAGTTCAGCGCGCCGGGCGCCCCCGCGAAGCGTGACTGCACGTTGCGCAGCCTGAGGGTCATCGACGCCAGCTCCTCCACGACCCAGCGCAGGCCCCACATCTCGGTCCACACGACCTGCAGGGCCGGGTGGCGCTCGAACACGCCGCCGACGATGAGGTGGTGCATCGTGCGCCGCGCCCACGTCTCGAGCTCGGTGAAGAAGATCGTCCACCCCACGGGCACGTCGGCGCCCACGTCCGGCGCGCCCGTGCCCTGGTGCTGGTGCACCGGCTGCCCCGTCTCCGTGCACGCCGCCCACAGCGGGTCGTAGCGCGGGTGGAAGTAGGGCTCCACCACGTGGTTGGGCGGCACGGCAGGCAGCATCACCCCGGCCATGACCCCGGTGCCCGCCGCCCACCGCACCTCGGCGACGGCGGCGTCGATGTCGTTGGGGAGCAGCTGCGCGATGCCCCGTCGTCGGGGCCCACCGTCACGGGAGAAGTCCTCCAGCCAGCGGTTGTGGGCCTGCAGCCCCGCCCACTTGCGCGCGAAGGCCTCGCGGTCGCGTGGCACGCCGCTCAGGTGGGCGAGGATGTCGAAGAAGGGCGGCAGCGTGTTGGGGAAGATGACCTCGGCGGTCACGCCGTCGGCGTCCATCTGGGCCAGGCGGGCGCCGTTGTCCCAGTTCGTCGTGTCGTTGACGTCCACCCAGGGCATCACCACCCCGGCCAACCACGCGTCGAACTCGTCGTGCCACGCGGCCGGCAGGTACGGCTTGTACCCGGCCATCGGCGCGCCGGCGTGGGCGTCGGAGGTGACGATCAGGTAGCGGTCGGCGTCGCCGGTCATCTCCACCCCCTTGTCGTGGTCGCCATCGTCGCGCACGCCGGCGAGGGGCGATGGCGGGCCCGCGCGTCCTTACCGCTCGGCTCGCCCCAGGAGGAGCTCGCCGATGCGGTGCCCGTAGTCGAACACCCGCTCCTGGAAGCGCGGCGCGGCCTGCTGCAGCTCCTCGACCGTCCAGCGCCCGTCCTTTTCGATGGTGTCGACGACGACGAACGGCTGGAACATGCTGACCTCCCCGCCGCCGACGTAGAACACGCGCCCGTTGATCGGGCAGTCCTCCGTCGAGAGGTAGGCGACGAACGGCGAGATGTTGGCCGGGTCCATGGGCGACCACTCGTCCTTGGGGAGCTCCTGGCTCCCGGCACCCGGGATGGTGCCGATCAGCCGCGTGGCCGCGGATGGGGCGATGGCGTTGACGCGCACCCCGTAGCGGCGCAGCTCCATGTTGGCGATGATCGAGAAGGTGGCGATGCCGGTCTTGGCGGCGCCGTAGTTCGTCTGGCCCGGGTTGCCGAACAGCCCCGACGTCGACGAAGTGTTGACGACCGCCCGCTTGCCCTCCTTCCCGGCCTTCGACTGGTCGCGCCAGTACGTCGCCGCCCATCGCGTCGGGCAGAAGTGGCCGCGGAGGTGGACCCTGATCACGGCGTCCCACTCCTGGTCGCTCATGTTCGCCAGCATCCGGTCACGCAGGATGCCGGCGTTGTTGACCAGGACGTGCAGGTCCCCGAACGTCTCGACCGCCTGGTCGATGAGCCGCTTGGCCCCTTCGAAATCCGACACGTCGTCGTAGTTGGCGACGGCCTGGCCACCGGCTGCCGTGATCTCATCGACCACCTGTTGCGCGGGCGACGCATCGGCGCCGGTCCCGTCCGTGTTGCCGCCGAGGTCGTTGACCACGACCTTGGCGCCTTCGGCGGCGAAGAGCAGGGCGTGGTCGCGGCCGATTCCTCGGCCGGCGCCGGTGATGACCGCCACGCGGTCCTTGAGCTGGTTGGGCATGGGCTCTTTATAGGCGCGTTGCCGACGGCGCCCCAATGGCGCCCCGCCGTCGGGCAAGATCACCCGGATGGGCGCCGCCGCGTTCCGAGTGGTGCACGCCCGCACGCCGATCCGCATCTGCGACAACGGCGGGTGGACCGACACGTGGTTCGCCGGGCACGGGAAGGTGTTCAACATCGGCGTGTCGCCGTACGTGGAGGTCCAGGCCCGCGCCTTCCGCGAGGGCGAGCTGCCCGCGCGGGTCGTCATCGACGCCGAGAACTACGGCGACCGCTACGGCTTCGATCCGGGCGACCTCCCTGGCCGCCACCCGCTCATCGAAGCCGCGGTCGACGAGACCGGCGTGCCCGACGGCACGTCGGTCGAAGTGACCATCTTCTCGTCGGCCCCTGCCGGCTGTTCGACGGGCACGTCGGCGAGCGTCACCGTGGCGTTGATCGGCGCTCTCAGCGCGCTGAACGGCCGTGCGATGGCGCCGCACGAGGCCGCGTACGCCGCGTACCGGGTCGAGGCCGGCCGTCTCCAGGCCCAAACGGGGATCCAGGACCAGTTGTGCGCCGCGTACGGCGGGCTCAACTACATCGAGGTCACGTCGTTCCCCGATGCAACCGTCACGCCGCTGCACGTGCCCGACGCCCTGTCGTGGGAGTTGGAGCGAAGGCTCGTGCTCGTGTTCCTCGGGCGGCCGCACGTGTCGTCCGCCGTGCACGACCGCGTGATCGCCGGTCTCCAGGGCCAGTCCCGGGTCCTCGACGAGCTGCGGCAGGCCGCGGAGGACGCGCGCGACGCCGTGCTCGCCGCCGACCTCCCGGCGTTGGGGCGGGCGATGACCCGCAACGCGGAGGCCCAGCGCCGCCTGCACCCGAGCCTGGTCAGTGCCGATGCCCAACACGCGATCGATATCGCGACCGCGCACGGGGCGCTCGGGTGCAAGGTCAACGGCGCCGGCGGTGAGGGCGGGAGCATCACCGTGCTGTGCGGGCGCGACAGCACCCGCCCGTTGCGCCGCGCCATCGAGGGCGCCGACCCGCGGTTCCGAGTCGTCCCGACGAGCCTCAGTCGCGACGGGCTGCGCGTCTGGGACGCGTAACCGCGCCCGTCAGGAGAGCAACGCCTCGAGGCGGGCGCCTCGTTGGAGCAAGCCGCCATAGCCCCGCTCGCCAGCCGCGGCGACCGCCGCTCGCACATCGCGGCGCGCCGCGTCGTGGTTGCGCCCGGACGCCACGCGCGCATCGGCCCAGTCGAGGCGGGTGCGCGCCACCCAGTAGGGCGCGCCGAACCGCTCGTGGAGCTCAAGCGCGTCCGCGAAGAGCCCGTCGGCGTCGTCCCAATCCCCGAGCAGCGCGGCCATGCGGCCCATCGAGCGGGCGAGCGCGCCCTCGATGGTGGCGACGTTATAGGCAACAACGTGGCGGTAGGGCGCCGCACGGGCGAGCAACCGTTCGGCGTCGGCGACGGCTCCGGTATCGGCAACGGTGTCGGCCACCTGGGCGAGCGCACCCAACCACGCGCTGTCGAACGGCAGCCCGTCCAGGAAGGTCGTGAGGTCGGTGCCGATGAGCGGCGCCACCTCGTCGTGGCGCCCGACCTCGCAGAGGATCCGGGCGACGGCGACGCGGTACACGGGGATGGTCGGGCTCTCACGCATGCCCTGGACGACGATGTCCTCGATCTCGGCGAGGCGTCCCTGGTGGTAGCGGATGGCGTAGAGCTGGGCGCCGTACGCAGCGAAGGCGATGGGGAGGTCGGCGCGCACACCCGCGTCCAGGGCACGTTCCGCGTAGGCCTCCGCCTCAGCGGGGTCTCCCTCGAACAACCGGATCGTCGCCGTATTGACGCGCGCCCACCACTCGAAGTACGGCAGGCGCGTGCGCTCTGCGACCTCCACGGTGTCGCGCATCAGGCGCATGCCTGTCGCGGCGTCGCCCAAGGACATCGCGAAGAAGACGGCGCGCACCCTGCTGGAGAGCCGCTCGACCGGGCCACCGAAGCGATCGCTCAGCGCGACGATCTCGAGGGCCGACGGGAGGCCGTCGTGCACCGAGTCCGGGGACATCACCGCGCCGGTCCTGTTGTTCACCGCGAGCTGAGCCCGCGCGTCGCCGATGCGCCCGGCCATGGCCCTGGCCTCATCGGCCAGAGCACCGCGCCGTTGCCATTCCCGGGGGTCCGTCTCGTCGCTCAACGCGGCGAGCAGATGGGCACGGGTCGCGCTGTCATCCGGGCCGACGGCCTCCAGCGCGGCCTCGATGACGGCGACGCGGGCGGGATCGGGCTCCGACATGAAGTCGAGGCCGCTCATCCCGGCCAACGCCGCCTCCACGAGCAGCTCGCGATCGCCGAGGCGCACCGCCAATTCACCAGCCTTCCGGTTCGTGTCCTTGCGGTCGGCCGAGCCGGCGCTGGCCTGGGCGTTGGCCATCCCGATCAGCAGGCGGCACCGCCGCTGCTCGTCCGGTTCGGCCTGGCGGTCGAGCAGCTCCATGCCCTGCGCGAACCACGTCAGGGCATCATCGGGCGCCAGCGCGGCCAGCGCGGCGACCCCCGCCCGGTAGGCGTAGTCGACGGCCGTGCCGACCTCGGCGAGCTTCGTGGCGGCGATCCAGTGGCGGGCCAGGGCGCCGAGCTGGTGCTCGACGTCACCGGCGGCCTCGAGGCCCTGCGCGACGCGCAGGTGCAGACGCTGACGGCGGGCGGCGCTCAGCTCGGCGTACAGCGTGTGCTGGACGAGCGCGTGGGCGAAGCGGTAGGCGCCGGGGTCGTCGTCCGATGCCACGAGGAGCGCCGCCGTCGCCGCGCCGTCGAGGACGTCGAGCAGCGCGTCGTCGTCGAGATCGGTCACCGACGCGAGGAGCGCGACGTCGAACTCGCGGCCGATGACGGACGCGGCGGACAGGACGCGGACCGTCTCGTCGCCAAGCCTCGCGACGCGCTCGCCCACGACCTCGCGCACGCTGCCCGGGAGCCCCGTGCCGACGAGCGCGTCACGGAGCACGTAGCGGCCGTCGGCGCCCTCGACGATCGCCCCCGACTCGGCGAGGTGCCGCAGCAGCTCGGTCACGAAGAACGGGTTGCCGTCCGTCTCCTGGCGCACGGCGTGGGCCAACTGCACGCCGGCGTCCCCGATGTCGTACCCGGCAGCCGCTTCGATCAGCTCGACCACTTCGGCGTCGCTCAGCCCCGACAGGTCGATCCGCCGCACGAACGGCTCCCTGCGAAGGGCCGCCAGGTGGGACACGAGCGGGTGCCCTCTGGACAGTTCGCTGTCGCGATAGGTACCGATGATCAGCGCGCGCACGCGGTCCCCGGCGGCCACGACGTGGCGCAGCAGTTGCAAGCTGGCCGCGTCTGCCCAGTGGAGGTCGTCGAGCACCAGCAGGAGCGGCGCATCGGCGGACGCGGCAGCGAGCAGCGCGACGACCGCGTCCAGGCGCAGCAGGCGCTCGGTGTCGCCGTCACCGGCGACCGGCGCACCGGTGCCGAAGCGGTGGGCCACCGACGGGAGCATCCGCTGCAACGCTCCGGCGTGGACGTCGAGCAACTGCTCGACGAGGCCAGTGCGGTGCTCGATGAGCGGTACCAGGGCGGAGATCCACGACTGGTAGGGGACGGCCAGGCCCTCCTCGCACGCGCCATAGAGCACGGGGGCGCCGGCGGCGTGGAGTCCACGTGCGGCCTGCGCCACCAACGTCGTCTTGCCGATGCCGGGCTCGCCCGAGACGAGGACGAGCTGCAGGCGGCCATCGGAGCCAGCCACCTTCCACGCCGCACCGATCGCTTCCTGTTCTTCCTCGCGCCCGAGGAACCCGAACAACCCCTCGCCCATGCCGCCCACCAGCCGCGCCGGCAGCGGGAGGGTGGCCACGTCCTCTGTCGCCGGCGCGGGGTCCCACAGGACCTCGACCGCCTCGACGGGCTCGGGGAGGCCCTTCAGGTGCATCGGGCCACGAGGCATGAACTCGTGCGCGGCGCGCCGGCCGAGCGCGGCGCGGGTCAACTCGGTCGCGAGGACCTGGCCGCCGGCGGCCGCGGCGCACAAGCGCGCCGCCTCGACGACGGGCTCGCCGAAGTAGTCGCCGTCCTCCTCGGTCGCCTCGCCCGTCGCAATCCCGATCCGCACGAGCAGGGGCTCGTCGGCGCGGCGGTTGTGGCGCTCGAGCGCCTGCTGCATCCCGACGGCGCAAGCGACGGCCCGGCTCGGGGAGGTGAACACGACCATGAGCCCGTCGCCCAGGTTCTTGACCTCGGTGCCGCCGGCCGCGCCGACGGCGGCGCGGAGCAGGCCGAAGTGGGCCTGCCGCAGGGCTTCGGCCGCGTCCGGGCCGAGCCGGGACGCGATCGCCGTCGAGTCGACGAGGTCGGTGAACACCACCGACACCATCTCGATCGACGCCGCCACCCACCCCTCCCGTCTCGGACGGGCGCCATCATCGCGCCCAGAGGTGGGCGGCGGCCGCACCGGGTGCGGCGCCGAGCGGCGGGAGTGGAACGCACGGCGGCGCGGCGGGCGGGTGCGTACCCTCGTCACCCATGTTCGAACGGTTCTCGGAGGGTGGCCGCCGCGTCATGGTCCAGGCCCAGGAGGAGGCGCGCCTGATGGACCACAACTTCATCGGGACCGAGCACCTCCTGTTGGGCGTCCTGCACGAGGACGACGGCGTCGCTACAGACGCGCTCCACCGCACGGGCGTCTCCCTCGAGGCGGCGCGCGCCAAGGTGGAGGAGCTGCGGGGGCCGCGCCCGGCCGCGCCTGGGGCTGGGTCCCCACCCTTCACCCCGCGGGCCAAGAAGGTCCTCGAGCTGTCGCTGCGCGAGGCACTGAGCCTCGGCCACGACTACATCGGCACCGAGCACGTGCTGCTCGCCATCGTCCGTGAGGGCGACGGCGTCGGTGCGCGCGTCCTCATCGCCCTGGGCGCCGACCTCCAGACGGTCCGGCGTGCGGTCCTCGAGCTGCTCTCGGCCCAGCCCCGGCCCCCGCGGCGCCGCCGTGGTCCAGAGGCCGCGCCTCTCGGCACAGAACCCACGGCGCGCATCGTCGTGCCGGACGCGTCGGGCACGCCGCCCGACTGCCCGCACTGCCGCTCACCGCTCGGGGAGAGCGCGCGGTCGCGACGGCTCGAGCCGGTCGACGAGTCCGGGTCACCCGGCCCGGCGTTCGTCGTCGTCTACTGCGCGCACTGCGGGCGAGCGCTCACCTTCACGCCGACGAACTGACCGCTCCGGCCCATCGGCGAGGCGCGAACTACCGTGTGGGCGCCATGCGACGACCGGAGGCGCCGGCTCCTGGGCAGGCGCCGATGCCGGCGGCGGATGCCGCTGAGCTGCTCCGCCGCAACGGTTCGGACGCGACGGTCCGCGACCGGCCAGCCGTTCGGTTCGAGGACCGCACGTGGACGCACGCGCAGTTCCTCGCCGAGTCGGCGCGGTGGGCGAACCTGTTCCTCGCCCACCGCCGCCCGCACCAGCCGTTCCACATCGGCGTCCTCCTCGACAACCTGCCCGAGTACCTGTTCGCATTCGGCGGCGCCGCGCTCAGCGGGGCGACGATCGTCGGCGTCAACCACACCAGGACCGGCGCCCACCTGCTCCACGACATCGGGCACACCGACTGCCAGCTGCTGATCACCGAGCCGAGCAAGCACGACCTGATCGCCCCGGTCCGAGACCGGCTTTCGGTCCCTCTGCTCGTGCTCGGCGACAGCCTCCACGACGCGCTGTCGACGGTCGGCGACGACGACCCGGGGACCGAGCCCGGGCCCGACGCCATCTGGGGCCTCATCTTCACCAGCGGCACGTCGGATGCCCCGAAGGCGGTGATCTGCTCGCAGCGGCGGGTCATGGTCAGCGGGGTACGGATGGGGATGATCATGGGGCTCGGTGCCGACGACGTCGGCTACCTGGCGATGCCCCTGTTCCACGCCAACTCGGTGATCGTGGGATGGGCCCCGTCGCTCGTACTCGGCGCGTCTGTCGGGCTGGCGCGGCGGTTCAGCGCGTCGCGCTGGTTGAGCGACATCCGCCGGTACGGCGCCACCTACTTCAACTACGTCGGCAAGCCGCTCTCGTACATCCTGTCGGTCCCCGAGCAACCCGACGACGCCGACAACACGCTGCGCGTCGCCTTCGGCAACGAGGGCGCGCCCGCCGTCGTCGAGGCGTTCAGCCGGCGCTTCGGCGTCGACGTTCTCGACCTGTACGGCGCGACGGAGGGTGGTGTCGCCGTGCTCCGCACCGATGACAGCCCGCCGGCATCGGTCGGGCGGGCCGGCCCAGGGGTCATCGTCGTGGACGATGACGGCGCCGAGCTGGCGCGGGCGCGCTTCGACGAACGCGGGCGGCTGCTCGACCCGGAGGCGTGCATCGGTGAGATCGTCAACACGTCCGGTACCGGCCCGTTCGAGGGCTACTACCACAACCCGGCCGCCACCGCGAGGGCGACGCGCAACGGGTGGTACTGGACGGGCGACCTGGGCTACATCGACGAGGCCGGGTTCCTCTACTTCGCCGGGCGCACGGCGGACTGGATCCGCGTCGACGGGGAGAACTTCCCGGCCGGGCCGATCGAGGTGGCATTGAGCCGCCACCCCGATGTCGCCCTCGCGGCCGTCTACGGGGTGCCCGACGCGACGGCCGGCGACCAGGTGATGGCCGCGCTCATGCTCCACGAGGGGGCGGCCTTCGACGCCGCCGCCTTTGCCCGCTGGGTCGATGAGCAAGGCGACGTCGGCCCCAAGTGGCGGCCCCGCTACATCCGCATCTGCTCGGCGCTGCCGACGTCGCCGACCAACAAGGTGCTCACCCGGACGCTGATCCACGAGAAGTTCCGCCCGGACCGCGTCGGCGCGGACGCGCTCTGGGCCCGTGGCCCCAAGGACGATGTCTACCGGCCATTCACGGCCGAGGACGCCGCCCGCGTGCAGGCCGAGCTCGAGTCCGCCGGGCGGGGCCGGTTCTGGGACCTCTGATCCCGGCCGTCACGCCAACCGCTTGCGGACGTCCTCCCCGCGGATGATCTTGTCGCGGTAGTCGTCGAGCCAGCGGTTGAACTTCTGTGACTCGTCATCGTCCGCCGTCTGGCGCGGGTAGGCGGGGATCACGTAGTCGGGATCGAGCGGCGGGTGGTCGGACGCCGGCTTGCGCGCCATCACCGCGTCGATCACCGGTGCCAGGCGGCGCGCCTTCTCGCGTTCGAGCGCGGCGTCGCGCTCGAGGAACTCCGGCAGCACCTCGCGCGCCACGAGCTCGAAGCTCTCCATGATGTGCTCGTGCCGGTTGCGCCCGGCGGCCGAGGACAGGATGAGCATGTCCACCCCCGCCTCCTCGTAGCGCCGGAAGTACTCGCGCACCTGGTCTGGCGTGCCGAGCGCGCCGCGCAGGCCGGTCGTGCCCGCTTCGACCACCTTGGCGCCGAGCCGGTCCCGGTTGGCGACCGCGGCCGCGACCGCGTCGGGGTCGTACCCCGCCGCGGCGCGCCGCTCCTGGTACTCGGCCCAGACATCGCTGCGCCCAGGCCGGTGGCGGCCGAACACGTAGTAGTGCCCGAGGGAGTAGCCGAGGAAGTTCGAACCCTCGGCCCCGCGCCGCACGGCCTCGCTCTCGTCCGGGTGGCACATGAACCCGGTGACGCACGCCAGGTTGGCGTTGACCGCGTCACCGATCGGCACGCCCTCGGACGCGAGGGTCGTGTAGTAGTCCTCGACCCAGCCGCGGGCCTCCTCCGGGTCGAAGAACGAGAACGACAGTGCGCCGATGCCCACCTGGGCGGCGAGGTGGATCGTGTCGCGCCGCGTGCACGCAACCCACACCGGGGGGTGGGGGTTCTGCACCGGCTTGGGGACGACGTTGCGGGGGGCCATGGTGACGTGCTCGCCCGAATAGCCGGTGAAGGGCGCCTCGACGAGGCAGCGGAGCGTGACGCGCAGCCCTTCCTCCCACATCTGGCGCTTGGCGCCCGCGTCGACGCCGAAGCCGTCGAGCTCGGCCGCCGACGACCCCTCGCCGGTGCCCAGCTCCACGCGGCCGCCCGACACGATGTCAAGGGTGGCGATGCGCTCGGCCTGGCGCGCCGGGTGGTTGATCCCGGGGAGGCTGTGCATGATGCCGTGGCCGAGGCGCAGGTCCTTCGTGCGCTGCGACAGGGCGCCGAGGAAGACCTCCGGCGCGCTCGAGTGGCTGTACTCCTCGAGGAAGTGGTGCTCGACGAGCCAGAAGGAGTGGAAGCCGGAGCGGTCGACGAGCTCGGCCTGCTCCATGGCCTCTTCGAAGACGCGGCGCTCGTCACCGTCCTCCCAGGGACGCGGCACCTGGAGCTCGTAGAACACGCCGAACTTCACGACGCCACGCTCGTGCCGAGACGCGCCCGCAATTCGTCGGTGCTGGCCAGGGGCCGCCCGGCATCGGCGGCCCACCGGCCGACCATGTCGACGAGCGCAGCGTTGGGGCTGTCGGGGAAGGCGCGCGGGCTGTCCCCGATGCCGATGCGGACGCCACCGCCGCGCTCGAGCGCGGCGCGGGCGATCGCCTCGACCGCCGCCGGGTCCGCCATCCCGTAGGTGACGACCACCCACTCGACGTCGAGCCCGAGCGGCAGCTGGCGCAGGTGCAGGTCGAGCGCCTCGACGCTCGGCCGCGGCCCGATGAGGGGCGACTCCCACAGGAAGATCTTGAGCAGCAGCGGTTGGGGCACGGCGCCCGCCACCACGAGCGCTCCGATGGCACGCGTCGACCCCACGTCGAATGCCGCCAGCGTGGGCACCAGCCCCGCCGCCCGGTAGGTGGCCAGGGCCTCGAACACGAACGCCGGCGGGTTGTCGATCACGTCGCGCCCGCCCTCGCGGGCGATGGCGCGGCCGGCACCGTCTGCGGCGAACACGTTGACCGTCGCCACGTCGAGCGGTGCGATCTCCATCCCGTGGCGGGCGCGCAGCTCGAGGCAGTGCCCGAGCCGGTCGGCGACGGTGGCGGGGACGTCGACCGGGTACGAGGGATAGGCCAGCAGGCACCCGGCCATGGCGTCGAGCGCGGCCCCGTACAGCGCGGCGTCGCCGAGCCTCGACGTCCCCGTGGTGTCGATGGCGTGCCAGTGCACGGCCACGGCGCCGGCGTCGGCACAGCGCTGCGCGTCGCGCGCGCACTCGTCGGGCTGCCGCGGGACGTGGGCGTGGGCGGCGGAGCTGACGTCCTCGTTCAACGCCACCTCGACGATCACCGCGTCGCGTTCCACGGGCGGCTACCCGGGGCGCAGGACCCGGCCGGCACGTGCGCCCGTGTCGGTGCCCGCGTCGAACAGCACCGCCCCGTTGACGACGGTGGCGCGGTAGCCGGTCGACCCGACCACGAACCGGCCACCGCCGGCGGGGAAGTCGTCGGCCCACCGCGTCTCGCCGACGCCCAGGCGGTCCGGGTCCCACACGACCAGGTCGGCCGCGGCGCCGGGCCGGATGACGCCGCGGTCGGTGAACCCGTACAGGTGAGCGGGCACGGTCGCCAGCCGGCGCACCGCCTCCTCGAGGGGGAGCACCGACGGCACGTACTCGGTCAGCAGGCGGGTGGAGAAGTCGACGCCGCAGTAGCTGGTGAGGTGCGCGCCCGCGTCGCTGCTGCCCGGCAGGCTGGCGGCGTGGCGCAGCACCTCCTCGGTGGCCGCGCGCGACGCGCCGGCCCGCAGCGACCCGCCGAGCGTGAACGTGGTGCGCAGGTCCTCAGCCAGCGAGGCGTCGAGGAACGCGTCGAGCGGGTCGCTCCCCCACTCACGCGCCAGGTCGGCGACGGTGCGCCCCACCCATGCCGCGTGGGCATCGGCGCGCGCCACCTTCACCCCGTCCCACGAGAACACGAACACCCGCCCCTCGGTGTTGGCCAGCGCCGCCCGCAGCTCGGCGCGCACCGCGGGGTCCGCCAGCCGCGCCGACCGGTCGGGCGCGGTCAGCACGGCGCGGAAGGCCGGCATCTCGTCGAACAGGAACGTGTCGTGCAGCGCGAAGAACACCTGCATCTGCTGCAGCGACGACTGCGGGTGGACGCGGTAGCCGTCCTCTGCGGCGGACGCGGCGAACTCGAGGCCCTTGCGCCACCCGTCGGGGATCTTGGGCAGGTGCACGAGGGGGTTGACGTTCATGGGCTTGCCCGACACCTCGCACATGGCCAGCATCAGGGCGCGGTCGGCGTCGTCGTGGCCTTCGAGGTTGGTGCGGCTGATGAACTCGATCACCCCGTACGGGAACTCGGCGAGCACCGACGCCAGGGCGACGAGCTCCTCGGGGGCGGCCAGGTTGGACGGCACCGGTGCGCCGTGCTGGTCCACGTGCATGTCGAGCTGGCTCGACGAGAAGCCGACGGCACCGCCGGCCAGCGCGTCGCGCAACAGGTCCTGCATGGCCGCGACCTCGTCGGGCTTGGCCTCACGCCGGCTGGCGTCGTCGCCCATCACGAAGCGCCGGATCGCCGAGTGCCCGGCCTGCAAGCCCACGTTCACGCCGATGCGCCCGGTGAGCCCGGAAATGAACGCGTCGACACCACCGCCGGCAAAGGTCACGCCCGCCGCCAGCGTCTCGGCCGACATGCCTTCGACCCGGCTCAGCATCTCGCACAGCCAGCCGACGTCCGACGGGCGGGCCGGGAACAGCGAGAACCCGCAGTTGCCGGCGATCACCGTGGTCACCCCGTGCCACGACGACGGCGAGGCGGTGGGCTCGAAGTGCAGCTGGGCGTCGTAGTGGGTGTGGATGTCGACGAACCCGGGGGCGACGACGCACCCGTCGGCGTCGATCACGCGCGCCGCGCCGGTCGGCGCCCGCCCCACCACGGTGATGCGGTCGCCAGACACGCCCACGTCCGCGGTGTACGCGGGCAGGCCGCTGCCGTCGACCACGGTCCCGCCGCGGATGAGGAGGTCAAGCATGCGCCGCCACGCGCCGCTCGTAGCGGGCCTCGATGCCGTACGCGCGTGCGGCGTTGAGACCGAGGATCTTCTGCTGGCGCGTGCCGGTCAGGTTCTCCACGCTTTCGATGAGCTCGTCCACGACGCCGGGGTACTTGGCGTCGGAGTGCGGGAAGTCGCTGGCCCAGATCAGGTTGTCCTCGCCGGCCAGCTCGGCCATCGCGCCCATCGTGCGCTCACCCGGGTCGAAGCTGATCAGGCACTGGCGGCGGAAGTACTCGCTCGGTGCCAGGCTCAGCTTGGCCGGGAGTGCCCAGTCGTAGGCCTCGAGGAACTCGTCGAAGCGGTCCATCCAGTGGGCGATCCACCCGCCGCCGCACTCGAGCACGAGCACGCGCAGGTCGGGGTGGCGCTCGAGCACGCCGCCGTACACGAGCCCGGCCAGGGTGAGGTACTGGTCGATGAACAGGATCAGCGCGTGGTGCGTCCCCATCGCCATCATGTCGAACATGCGCTTGCTCACGCCCTCGATGTCGTAGAGCCCAGCGCCGTGCAAGCCGAGCGGCATGCCCGTGCCGGCGAGGGCCTCGTACATGGGGTCGAAGCGCGGCGACCACAACGGATGGCCGTGCACGGGGTTGGGCCGGATGACGCCGGCGACGAGGCCCAGGCCGTGGGCGCGTTCGACTTCGCGCGCGGCGGCCTCGGGGTCGTGCAGGGGCAGCACCGCCGTGCCGATGAGCCGGTCGGGCGCGGCCGAGCACCACTCGGCCATCCAGTCGTTCCACACCTGGTGGCAGGCGACGGCGAGCTCGAGGTCGTCGAACCCACCGAGCGACTGGGCGAGCCCGCCGTACAGCACGGCCATGTCGATGCCCTCGGCGTCCATGACCTCGACGCGCTCGCGCGCGTCCCACCCGCCGCGGTGCAGGTCCTCGGGGTAGCGCAGCGCGTTGCCGAAGTCCTGGTTCTTGTGCATGCCCGCGTTGCCGAGCCCGGCGAGCCCGGTCGGGATGCCGACGTGGTCCTCAACGAGCACCTGCTGGATGCCGTTGGCGTCGAGGCGGACGCGCGGCCCGCGCTCGCGCATCGTCGCGGGGAGGTTGCGCTCCCACAGGTCGACGGGCTCGCAGACGTGCCCGTCCGCGTCGATCACGACATGCTCGCTCCGGCGTACGAATTCCCCCATGGCGGCACCCCCCTCTGGTGGGCGCATCCTACGGAGCGGCCACGGCTCCCCGCTGCCGTGCCAGGAAGTCGCGCTCGGCTGGGTTGGTGGTCAGGGAGATGGCCCGGTCGTACGCGGCGAGGGCGTCGGACCGGCGGCCGGCGCGCGCCAGCAGGTCGGCGCGGGCGGCGTGGTAGGGCTGGTAGTCCTCGAGCGCGGTGCCGGCCAGCGCGTCGAGCCCGGCCGACGGGCCGCGCAGCTCGGCGACGGCGACGGCCCGGTTGAGGGCGACGACGGGGTTGGGGCGCAGGGCATACAGCTGGTCGTACAGGGCGACGACCTGTGACCAGTCCGTCGCCGCCGCCGTCGGCGCGTCGGCGTGCACGGCGGCGATGGCGGCCTGCACCTGGAACGGGCCGGGCTGGTTGCGGCGCAGGCAGGCGCGCACCAACCGGTGGCCCTCATCGATCATGGCCCGGTCCCAATGGGTGCGGTCCTGGTCGGCCAGGCGGACCATCGAGCCGTCGGCCGCGACGCGCGCCGGGCGGCGGGCCTCGGTCAGGAGCATCAGGGCGAGCAGGCCGGTGACCTCGGGCTCGTCGGGCATCAGCGAGGCCAGCACCCGCCCGAGGCGGAGCGCCTCGGTGGAGAGGTCGACGCGCACCAGCCCGTCGCCGGCCGTCGCCGTGTGCCCCTCCGTGTAGATGAGGTAGATGGCAGCCAGCACGGCGTCGAGGCGGTCGGGGAGCTCGGCTTGGCGCGGGATGCGGTAGGGCGCGTGGTTGTCGCGCAGCTTGCGCTTGGCCCGCACGATGCGCTGCGCCATCGTCGGCTCGGGGACCAGGAAGGCGCGGCCGATCTCGGCCGTCTCGAGCCCGCCGAGGAGGCGCAGGGTGAGCGCCACCTGCGAGTCGGCGTTGAGCGCCGGGTGGCAGCACAGGAACATCAGCCGCAGTTGGTCGTCGGGCACGACGTCGACGAACGCATCGAGGTCGTCGAGCCCCCGGTCGTCACCAGGTCCCATGTCGTCGCTCAGCAATCGGTGGGCGGCCTGCTGGCGCTGGTCGCGGGTGGACTCGCGCCGCAGGCGGTCGATGGCCCGGTTGCGCGCTGTGGTGGTGATCCAGCCGCCCGGGTTGGGCGGGATGCCTCGCGCCGGCCACTGCTCGGCGGCGATGGCGAACGCCTCCGCGACCGCATCCTCGGCGAGGTCGATGTCGCCGAGGATGCGGATCAGCGTGGCGGTGCAGCGGCCGGCCTCGCGCCGGAAGACGGCGTCGAGGGTGTCATTCACCCTGCATCGGGCGGACCTCGACGGGCCCCTCGCACGCCGCCGCGCCCTGGCGGGCCAGCTCGAGGGCGGCGTCGAGGTCAGGGGCCTCGACGATCCAGAAGCCGCCCATCTGCTCCTTGGTCTCGGCGTAGGGGCCGTCGGTCATCGAGACATCGCCACCGGATGACCGCACGACGGTCGCCGACGACGCCGGGTGCAGTCCGGCGCCGAACACCCAGGCGCCCGAGCGCTGCAGCTGCTCGTTGAACGCCCCCACCTGGGCGGCCATGCGCTGGGCGTCGGGGCTGGAGAAGTCCACTTCGTAGTTGTCGTCGTGCCACACGGACAGCAGGTACTGGGCCATGGTCGTTCGGTCCTTTCGAGTTGTCGGGGTCGGCGGCGCCCCGTGCGCCCCTCAGCATCTCCACGAACGGGGACGCCAGGATCGACACGGGCAGCCAGGAAATGCTTCTCCGCCATCACGCCGCGGTCAGGACCATGGCGCTGCACTGGCGGTAGAGGCCGCTCGCCACCAGGGCGACCTCGGCGCCCGGGACCTGGCGCGCCCCGCACTGGCCGCGCAGCTGGAGCACGGCCTCGTTGAGGAAGCTCACGCCGTGCAGGCGGCCCTCGGCGAGCTGCCCGCCGGAGGTGTTGAGCGGGAAGTCGCCGCCCGGGCCGATGCGGCTGCCGTCGCCCACCCACTCGCCGAACTCGCCGCGGCCGCACGCGCCGAGGGCCTCGAGCCACGCGGTGGTGATCGGCGTGAACCCGTCGTATAGCTCGGCCACGTCGACGTCGCGCACGGTGACCGACGCGCGCGACCACAGCCTGGCGCCGCAGTCGAACATGCCGCCGTACAGGTAGTCGTTGTCGAACGCCCAGTCGGCACCGCGCCCGGTGCCGTACGACATGGCGTCGATGAGCACCGGCCGTTGGCGCAGGTCGGCGGCCCGTTCCGCGGTGGTGACGACGGTGGCGACCGCGCAGTTGACCGGGTAGTCGCAGTCGAGCAGGCGCAGCGGTTCGGCGATCAGGCGCGACGACAGGTAGTCGTCCATGCTCAGTGGCTCGCGCAGCGCGGCGCGCGGGTTGAGCGCCGCCCACCGGCGGGCGTTGACGGCGATGCGCCCGAAGTCCTCCTCGGGCCGGCCGTACTCCGCCATCCACCGCCGCTTCTTGAGCGCCATCTCGACCAGGATCCCGCCCAGGTACCCGTAGGGCGTGAGGAACTGCTGCTGCCCGCCGACGCGCTCGGGGCCGGACGCCACGCCGCCCTGGTGGCCGGCGGCACGCGTGAGGCACCGGAACGCTAGCGCCGTCTCGCACGCGCCCGACCCCACGGCCATGGCGGCGGCGAGCGGCCCGGCCAGGCCCGACGGCCCCGTGCCCATGATGTCGGCGAACGCGGCCAGGTCGGGCACGCCGAGCATGCGGGCGACGTCGTGGCAGCCGGGCGACTCGGGGCCGAACTTGTACTCGAACATGCCGTCGAGGTCGCTGCCGCGCAGGCCGGCGTCGTCCAGCGCGGCCTTGGCGGCGGCGAGGGTGAGCGACCTGGGGTCGGGTTCGCCGGCGCGCGTCAGCTCCGAGTACCCCGTCCCGACGACGGCGACGTCACGCGCGAGCGCGGTCACAGGCGGCCTGCCGGGCGGAACTGGGGCAGCACCACGTCGCCGCGCACTTCGAAGGTGGCCTCGACGGCCATCCCGCACGACACGTCGCGCGGTTCGGCGTCGATGATGTTGGCCAGGACGCGCAACCCCGCCTGCTCCTCGAGCTCGACGAGGGCGACGATGTACGGCAAGGCGTCGACAAAGCCCTCGTGCAGCGCCCGGTCCACCACGGCGAAGGTGAACACCGTCCCCCGCCCGCTCAGCTCGGCGTGGTCGAACGCCTCGGCCTGGCAGTGCACGCAGCACACGTCGGGCGGGAACTGCAGCCACCGGCACGACCGGCACCGCTGCAGGGTCAGCTTCCCGTGCGACGCCGCCTCCCAGTAGAAGGCGGTCGTGGCGTCGGGCTCGGGGCGCGGCCGGCGGTCCATCGCTACCGCGCCGTCCACCCGCCGTCGACGGCGATCGTCTGGCCCGTGACGTACCGGCCGGCGTCGCTCACCAACCACACGACGGCGCCGGCAATGTCGTCGACCGTTGCCTCCATGGGCAGCGGGGTGTTGCGGCGCAGCCAGGCGCCGCCGCGCTCGTCGTCGTAGAGCTCGTCGGTGATGGGGCTGCGGAAGAACCCGGGCGCGACCGTGTTGACACGGATCGAGTGCCTGGCCCATTGCACGGCGAGCTCGACGGTGAGACCACTGAGGCCGCGCTTGCTCGCCGCATACGACGCTTGCGGGATACCGGGTACGCCGACGAGGCCGCCGATGGACGAGATGTTGACGATGGCGCCGCGGCCGGCGGCGACCATGTGGGGGAACACGTCCTGGCAGAGCCGGAAGGGGGCGACCAGGTTGAGCCGCAGTGTCTGCATCACGGCGTCGAGGGGCTCGTCCTCGGCCCGTGCGTGGGTGAAGATGTTGCCGGCGGCATTGACGAGGACCTCGGGTGGGCCGAGGCCGCGCACGGCGCGGGGCACGACGTCGCACAGCTGCTCCTCGTCTTGAAGGTCGCAGGGCACGCCGAGCCCACCGATGTCGGCGACGAGCGCGTCAAGCAGGTCGTGGCGGCGCCCGACGGCCGCGATGCAGGCGCCGCACGCGGCAAGGGCGCGGGCGATCCCCTCGCCCAGCCCCGACGTCGCGCCGGTCACGACGGCGACGCGGCCCGTGAGATCGAAGGCGTGCTCGGGCGCGGGCATCGCCGGGGATCCTCGCGCACCGGGCGGCGCGCCATCGCCGGCATGGCCGCCGTAGCATCCTGGCGTGCGACCGCGCATCAACGTCATCACCCTCGGCGTCGACGACTTGGAGCGCGCCCTGGCCTTCTACGGCGGCGCCCTCGGGCTGGAGTCCGACGGCATCATCGGGACGGAGTTCGAGGGGAGCGACGAGTCGCCCGCGGGGGCGACGGTCATGTTCCACCTCGACGGCGGCCTGGTGCTCAGCCTGTACCCGCGCACCGAACTGGCCAAGGACGCCCACATGGCGGTGCACCCGCCGTCGCCTGTCGGGTTCAGCATCGGCCACTTCGTCGACAGCCGTGAGGAGGTCGACGCCCTGCTGCAGGCGGCCGCGGCGGCCGGCGGGCACGTGACGGCGCCGGCCCACGACCGGCCGTGGGGCATCTACTCCGGGTACTTCCAGGACCCGGACGGCCATCTGTGGGAGATCATTTACGCGCCGGGCGCCGGCGCTCCGTAGGCTGGCGGCGATGACGCCGCTGTCGTTCAACACGATGAACCATTCGGCGTGGCTCGGCGTCGACGCCCGCCTCGGGGAGCAGGTCCGCGCCGCGTCGGACGCGGGGTACGAGCTGTTCGGGCCGGACCTGTTCTCACTGCTGCAGTTGGAGGCGCAGGGCGGGTCCATCGACGCGCTCGCCGCGCAGATCAGCGACGCGGGCATGCGGTGCTTCGAGGTCGCGGCGCTGGGGATCTACGAGGACCGGGAGATGACCCTGCAGGGCGCGCGCGACCTGGCGCGCCTGGCAGAGGTGCTGCGGCCCGAGTGGGTCATGGTCAACGGCTTCGCCGACCTGGGCGCGCCGGGCATCGCCGATCTCCTGGACGAGTGCGCCGGGCTGATGGCGGGCGCGGGGGCGGGCATGGGCTTCGAGTTCCTACCGTTCACGCCCATGGCGTCGATCGCCACCACGCTCGAGTACGTCCAGCGGGCACGGGCGGCCGGGGCGCGGGCCGGGGTGATCGTCGACACGTGGCACGTGTTCCGCGGGCCGGACGGGCTCGAGGGGCTCGACGGGCTCAAGCTCGACGACGTGGCGTACGTGCAGTTCGACGACGCCCTCCCCGTCGTGGGCGGCGACCCCATGGAGGAGACGCTGCACCGGCGGGCGATGCCGGGCGAGGGCGAGTTCCCCCTCGCGCAGTTCTGCGACCGTATGCGGGCGCGCGGCTACGACGGGCCGGTGAGCGTCGAGGTCCTCAACGCCGAGTGGCGGGAGCGGCCGCTGCCGACGTTCGTGGCCGCCACCCACGCGGCGGCCCGGCGCTTCTGGACCGCCTGACGCGTTCGTCGGCCCGCTCAGTGCCCCCTGGCCGCTCTTGGTCCCGGGCTCAGCCCGCCCGCTCAGGCAACGGCCCGAGGCCGAACAACTCCATGGCGTTGCCGCGCAGGATGGCGTGCAGCTCGGCGTCGCTGACCTGCTCGGCGATGCGGTCGATCACCTTGCCCGTGTGCGGCCACGTCGTGTCCTGGTGCGGGTAGTCGACCTCGAACAGGAGCTGACCGACGCCGATCGTGTCGCGGTTGCGCACGCCGGTCGTGTCGTCGAAGAAGCACCCGTACACCCGCCCGGGCACGTACGTGGACGGCGGTTGGGTGATCACGTCCGGGAGCTCGGCGTACGCCGGGTGGTGGAAGCAGTTGTCGAGCCGCTCGAGGATGAACGGCATCCACCCGATCTGGCTCTCCGAGTACGTGATCTTCAGGTTGGCGTACCTGGCGAGCAGCCCTGAGACGAGCCACTCGACCATCGACAGTTGCGCCATGGCGAACGTCATCGCCGTGTTGGCGGCGCGCGGCGCGTACGGGCTGGTCTCCACCATCCTCGAGCCCGACCCGATGTGCATGCACAGCACCGTGCCCGTCTCGTCTGCGGCGTCGAAGACCGGCAGCCAGTACCCCGACGGGTCGTGGATCGACGGCAGCTCGAGGTGGTGGGGCATCTCCGGGAACGTGATGGCGAGCATCCCGCGCGCCGCGTTGCGCCTGATCTCGTCGGCCGCGGCGCGCGGGTCCCACAGGGGGATGATGCCGAGCGGCAGGAGGCGGCCGCCGGACGGCGCGCACCACTCCTCAACCATCCAGTCGTTGTAGGCCTGCACGCACCGGAGGGCGAGGTCCTTGTCCTTGGCGTCGAGGAACATCTGCCCGCAGAACCGGGGGATGTACGGGAAGCACAGCGACCGCTCGGTCCGGTTGGCGTCCATGTCCTCGAGGCGGGGGCCGACCTCGTAGCACCCGGGCCGCATGTCGGCGTAGTTGATCGGGTCGGTGTTGTGCTCCTCGACCGGGATGCCCGCGCACGCGACCACCTTGGGCACGGGCTTGGCGAGGTCCTCGTACACCCACCAGTCCGTCATGGGGCCGTTGCCGCCCTTGACGTAGTTGACGCGCAGCGTCTCGAGGTCGTTGACCGTCTCGCACGTGTCGCGCACGACGTGCGGCCCCCGCTCGCGGTCGCGCGCGGGGAGGCGGTCGGTCCAGAGCGCGGGTGGTTCGACGACGTGGTCGTCGGCGGAGATGTGCCAGGGGACCTCGCGGTCACCCACGGGCGAGCCTGCCGCGGATCAGCCGCCCCGGCCGGGCGCCCGTCGCCTCACCCGAGCGCTGGGTCACCTCGCCGCCCACCAGGGTGGCCAGGATGCCGTCGGCCTTCTGCACGATGCGCTTCTCGCCGCCCGGCAGGTCGAACTGGAGTGTGGGCATCACGGGGCCGATGCGCGCCGGGTCGAACACGTTGACGTCGGCGACGAGGCCCTCGCGGAGCAGGCCCCGATCGTGGATGCCCCACTCGCGCGCCGGCGCGAGCGTGAGCAGGCGCACGGCTTCCTCCAGCGTGAAGTCGCCCCGCTCGCGCACCCAGTGGGCCAGCAGGTAGGTGTGGATCGAGTAGTCGGCCATCTGGCTGACGTGCGCCCCGGCATCGGAGAAGGTCGGGACCGTCCGCTGGTGCTTCATGGCGTTCTTGACCACGTCGGGGTCAAAGCGGCTGATCGTCTGCACGAAGAACTGGCGCAGGTCCGTCTCGAGCGCCAGGTCGATCATCAGCTCGACGGGGTCCACGCCGCGCTGGGCGGCGAGCTCGGCGACCGTCGGGTTGGGGGCCACGGCGTCGAGGACGACGCGCATGCGGTCGAAGTCGGGCTTGCGCGCCTCGGCCCCGATGGCCCGGCCGTACTCCCCGTGGTGGCCCGCCCAGATGAGCTTCTTGCGCACCTCGGGGTCGGCGAGGAGGCGGCGCTGCTCCTCAATGGGCAGCGCCCGCACCGGCCGCCACTCGGCCAGCGTGTCGAAGGGCAGCTTGGTCCGGAACGACGACATGTTGCCGATCCCGCGCGGGTGCGTCAGCCCGAAGATGCGCCCGCCCGCCTTTGCGGCGCGGTCGATGATCTCGAGGGCGCGGCCGCCCGACGTGGCGCCGATGGCGATGGGCACTCCCGTCTCGACGGTGAGGGCGATCATGCGCTCTTCGCGCGCGGCGCGCTCCTCGGGCTCGGGAGGGTCCTCGACGAACTGGAACACGCCGACACCGAGCTCGCCCATGACGCCGACCAGGCGGCGCACCTCATCCCACGTGGCGAGCCGGGACGCGACAGGCCGGTCGTCGGAGGTCTCGTGGTTCATGGTGCGCGAGGTCGTGAACCCCCACGCGCCGGCGCGCAGCGCGTCGCGCAGCTCGGCGGCCATGGCCGCCTCCTCGTCGGCGGACGCCTCGTCGGTGAAGGCCCGCTCCCCCATCACGTACGTCCGCAGGGCCGAGTGCCCGACGTTGGAGATGTAGTTGATGCCCTTCGGCTGCCGGTCGACGGCGTCGAGGTACTCGGCGAACGTCGTCCACGACCAGTCGATGCCCGCCGCCATCGCCGCGCCCGAGATGTCCTCGGCCCGCTCGAGGTTGCGCACGACGAGCTCCTTCGCCGTCGCCGGCGCGGGGGCGAGCGTGAACCCGCAGTGCCCCATGATCGCCGTCGTCACCCCGTGCCAGCACGAGCAGCTGCCGAGCTCGTCCCAGAACACCTGCGCGTCCATGTGGGTGTGGCCGTCGATGAACCCGGGGGACACGGCGTGGCCCTCGGCATCGATCTCCTCGGTGCCCCGCTCGCGGATGCGCCCGATGGTGGCGATCCGCCCGTCCCGGATGCCGACGTCGGCCCGGTAGCCGGGCAACCCCGTGCCGTCGACGACTGTGCCGTTGCGGATGACGACGTCATAGGCCATGGCGCCAGTCTGCCCCCTGGGCAGCGCCAGCGCGGGGCCCGGCCGCTAGGGTGCCGCATGCTCCGGGCGTGGAGGGCTGTCCCCATCGTCGTCGCGGCCCTCGGCGTCGCCGCCGCCTGCAGCTCGTCGGCCTCCCGGGCGGCGGCCCCGTCCACCGCACCGGCGACGACCGTCGGCGCGGCCCCGGGCCCGAGCGGCACCGCCTCGAGCGGCACCGCGTCGACGAGCGCCCCGCCCACCACGGCGACGACCGCCGCGCCCACGACGACGGCCGCGCCGGCGCGGGTGGACCCCTTCACCCAGCCGTGCGACCTGCTCAGCGCCGATGACCTCCACGCCCTCTACCCCGACCTGCCCGCCGGGCAAAGCCAGGTGTCGCAGCAGCCGCTCGGCGCCGCGTGCGCGTACGGGACCCCGCAACACGGCGTGGCGTTCACGCTCGAGAAGCCCACGGGCGACCTGTCGAGCACGCTCGCCGCGTCCGCCCCGGGGCAGGGCTACGCCAAGGCCACGACGGCGGGCGGTGACGTGTTCGTGAACGCCAGCGCCACCCGGGTCCTGTTCGTGGCCAAGGCCGTGTACGTGCACTTCCAGGTGAGCCCCGGCGCGCCGCGCGACGCAGTGGTCACCCTTGCCGGCAAGCTCGCCGCGGCCATCACCGCGTCGGAGTAGACGGCCAGCGCCGCGCGTTGCCGGGCTCGAGGCCGACGATCACGTTGCCGTCGGGGTCCTCGAAGGTCACCGTCCCGTCGCCCACGGTGGCGCGGATGGCCGATGCGCCGAGCGCGCGGGCCGTCGATGCTGCGTCGTCGACCCGGACAGAGATGTGGGACAGCCCAGGGGCGCGCCGCTCGGGCCGCGGCGGGCTCGGCGGCTCCGTGAAGTGGATGACCTCGATGCGCTGGCCGCCCGAACCGAGCAACCACGTCGTCAGGCGCGCCGGCCCGACCCCCATCACGCGGCTCGGGCCCGGCCCTTCCCAATCGAGCCGCATGATCTCTGCCCAGCCGAGCACGTCGCGATAGAACGGCAGCGAGACGTCCGGGTCGGCAACGCAGAGCGACCAGTGGCTCAGGTGGCGGATGCCCGCGCGGCTGCCGCTGTCGGTGTCGGATTCCCCGATGCCGAACGGGTTCCAGTCCTCGCCCGCCGCAAAGGTCTCGATGATGTTGCCGTCGGGGTCCTCGAAGAGGAACTGCGTGCAGTCGCCGTCGTGCACGAAGCTCCCGAGGGTCGCGTCGCGGACGTAGGCGCCGCACTCGCGTAGGCGCGCCATGGTGTCGAGGGCCGGCCCGGTCGCCACCGTCATGTGGGACAGGCCCAGGTGGTGCACCTCGGGGCGAGGGCGCCGCTCGGTGGTGGGCGCCGGGAGCGCCACCAGTTCGACGCGTTGCCCGTCGCGCACGAACCGAACCGCATCCCCGCCGGGCGCGTCGCCGGGCGACGCGACGGGGGCCCATCCCATGACGTCGCGGTAGAAGCGTGACGACCGCGCCAGGTCGGTGACCGACAGCGTCCAGTGGCTGGCTTCCATCGTCCCTCCCGAGGTCATGCGCGGCGCGACGTCGGTCGGGCCTCGGGCCACGCCGGTGGTCAAGGGTATTCGGCGAGGGTCCGGCGGCGGGCTTTCCCGGGGTGAAGGGTGTGACGGCACAGTGCACGTAGGCGCACTCCATCGCGACCACGTCCCACAATGGGCACCGGTTTCGCGCGAGCGGGGTTGCATGCGGGGCCGAGCCCAAGGTGGTCGCGACAGAGTGCACGTAGGCGCACGCTGTCGTCACCACCTTGCCGGGCCGGGGCCCGCGGAGGAACCGTGACGGCAGCGTGCTCGACCACGCCCCGGTGGTTCTCGGCTCGGCGAGCAGTGTCCTCGGTCGAGGCGCCACCTTGCGGTCCTGGTTAGAGCACCACCTTGCGCTCCTTGAGCGCGGCGATCTCGTCCCACGTGAGCCCGAGGCCGAGCAGCACCCCTTCGGTGTGCTCGCCGTGCTCGGGCGCACGTGTGGGCTGGCCCGGCCGTTCGTCGAACTGCACGGGCGGCGACACCATCCGTAGCGAGGACCCGTTCGCCATGGGCACGTCCACCAGGTAGCCGTTGGCGTGCACCTGCCCGTCGGAGGCCACCTCGTGCGGCGACTGCGTCGGCACCCACTCCCCGTCGAAGTCGTCCACCAGGGTGCGTACCCAGTCGTCGAAATCGCGCGAAGCGAAGATGGCCTCAAGGCGCTCGACGCACTCGCGCGCATGGGCACGGCGCGCCGCCATGTCGGCGAAGCGTGGGTCGGTCGCCATCGCCGGGTCACCGATCGCCCTGCACAGGTCGGGCCAGTAGCGATCGGGCGTGAGCATCTGCAGGTTGACGAACCGGCCGTCACGCGTCCGGTACGCCATCATCAGCGGGTTCCAGGACTCGTAGCGGTTGGGAACGGCCCGCGGTGCGCCGCCCCCGCCGTCGAGGCACGCGTTCATGATGTCGACCTGCACCTGCCACATCCCGGCGTTCAGCAACGACACGTCGACGACCGACGGCTCGCCGGTCGTCGCCCGGCGGTAGAGCGCCGCCGAGATGGCTCCCGCGATGGTGAGGCCGCCCACGACGTCGCCGAAGGCCGGCTTCGCCCCTGCCGGCCACTCCGCGCCCGGCGCGGTGAACACGTGCTGCATCCCGCTGCGCGCCCAGTAGGCGCCGGCGTCGTACCCGCCGCGGTTGGCATCGTCGCCGCGGGCGCCGAAGGCCGTGCCCCGGACGTAGATGAGGTCGGGGTTGTCAGCGCGGACGTCGTCGACGTCGATGCGCAGGGTCCGCCGCGTGCCGGCGCGCAGGTTGGTCAGGAACACGTCCGCGCCCTGCAGGAGGCGCGACAGCAACGCCCGGCCATCGGGGTGCTTCACGTCGAGGCCGACGGACTGCTTGCCGCGGTTCGCCGACTGGAACTGTGGGTCGATACCGCCGTGCAGCTTGTGCAGCCCGGCGGTGACGAGCCCTCGGTAGGGGTCGCCGGTGACGGGGTGCTCGATCTTGACGACGTGGGCGCCCCACTCGGTCAGCACCGCCCCGGCGATGGGGACGAAGACGTGCGACGCCACTTCGATGACCCGCACGCCGGCGAGCGGCCCGGCCCCGCTCACGTCCTCTCCACTCGTCGTCACGCCCCGGCGCCGCCCTAGCGCTTGGCCGCGGCTACGAACTCACCCAGGTTGGTGATGCGGCGCTCCTTCACCCCGCGGGCGACGAGGGATACGTCATGGCCGACCGCGGACGCCCGCAGCGCACCGACCGTACACTCCGAACGGGGGCGCGTGGCGAACGGGTCGAAGGAGAACAGGCGCATGGCGTTGCCGTGCGTGATCTTGTCGATCTGCCCGTCGCTCAGGCCGGCGAGGCTCTGCGACACGGTCTCGGGCGAGCGCGGCCACGTGCTATCGGAGTGCGGGTAGTCGCATTCCCAGCACACCATGTCGGCGTTCATGGCGTCGAGGTTGCGCAGCCCGAAGTCGTCGACGATGAAGCACGTGATGATGTGGTCACGGAACACCTCGCTGGGGAGGCGTCCGCCCAGGTTCGGCCGCGTCCACGCCTTGTGGTGCTCGTAGGTGTAGTCGGCGCGTTCGAGGAAGTAGGGCACCCACCCGATGCTGCCCTCGGCAAGGGCGATCTTCAGGCCGCGGAACTTCTGGAACGGCGGCGCCCAGATGAGGTCGGCAGCCGTCGGGTAGATGTTGATGCCCGAGCACGTGATGCGCACGTTCATCGGGGCGTCCGGCGACGTCTGGACCTCGAGGCCGCCCGAGCCGATGTGCACGGTCACGACGGTGCCCGTCTCCTCGCACGACGCCCAGAACGGGTCCCAGTGGTCGCTGTGCAGCGAGGGCAGGCCGAGGGCGTGGGGGTTCATCGAGAAGCTGACGCAGTGCGATCCCTTGGCCGCGGTACGCCGGACCTCGGCAGCCATCAGCGCGGGGTCCCAGATCGGCGGGATGGTGCACGGGATGAAGCGGTCGGGGTACTGGCCGCACCAGCCCTCGAGGTGCCAGTCGTTGTAGGCCTGCACCACGGCGAGGGCGAGCTCGGGGTCGGCCGCGGCGCGCGACGCGAAGAACTGCCCGCAGAAACGGGCCATCGACGGGAAGTTGAGCGAGCCGAGGACGCCGTTGGCGTCCATGTCCTTGACCCGCTGGTGCACGTCGTAGCAGCCGGGCCGGAGCTCCTCGAAGGTGGTCGGTTCGAGCCCGTACTCTTCGGGCGGGCGGCCGGCGACGGCGTTGAGGCCGGAGTTGCGTGCCTCGCCTTGGCCGAACACCCACTTGTCGCTGACCTCGTCGGACACCACGCGAGGCGCCCGGTCGGCGTACTTCGCGGGGATGAAGCCGTCGAACATGTCGGGCGGTTCGACGACGTGGTCGTCGACGCTGACGAGGATGAGGTCGTTCATGTCCATCGGAGATGGCCTCCTGTCGGCGCTGGCGTCACGTGGGCGTCGAGCGAGCGCAGCTGGCTAGGTGCGGTCGAGCTCCAGCATCCGGATGGCGTTCCCGCGCAGCACGTCGTACACGACCTCGGGGTCGTGGCCGCTCAGGATCTTCTCGACGTACGGCTTGGAATGGGGCCACGTGGTGTCGGTGTGCGGGTAGTCGACCTCGAAGCAGATGTTGTGCGGGCCGACCTCATCGAGCGACCGCAGCCCGTGCCGGTCGGCGGTGAAGCAGCCGAAGATCCGGCCGTAGTAGTAGGTCGACGGGGGTTCCGGCAGGACCGCCTTGGAGTGCTGCCACGAGTCGTGGTGCTCCCACACGGTGTCCGCCCGCTCGAGGGCGTAGGGGATCCACCCGATCTGGCCCTCGCTGTAGGCCAGTTTGAGCTTCGGGAACGTGATCAACCGCTTGGAGTACAACCAGTCGCCGAGCGACGCCATCGAGTTGTTGAAGCTGATGGTGGCGCTGGCGCCGGCCGGCGCGTCGGGCGACTGCGTCGGCGTCGTGGAGGACGAGCCGACGTGCATGCACACGGTCACGCCCCAGTCGTTGCAGACCGCCCACAGCGGGTCCCAATAGCCGCTGTGGATGGTCGGGAGGCCCAGGTGGTGTGGGAGCTCGCTGAAGCAGATGGCGTGCACGCCGCGCTGCGCGTTACGCAGCGTCTCCTGGGCGGCCAGCTCCGCGTCCCAGAGCGGGATGAGGCACAACGGGATGTTGTAGCCGCGCGACGGGCCGCACCACTCTTCGACCATCCAGTCGTTGTAGGCGCGGACGCATGCCAGCCCGAGCTCCTTGTCGTCGCCCTCGTAGAACGTCTGGCCGCAGAACCGCGGGAACGTCGGGAACGGGAGCGATGCATCCATCCAGTTCAAGTCGAAGTCGCTGATGCGCGCTTCCAGGTCGTAGCAGCCGCGCCGCATCTCGTCGTAGGTGATCGGCTCCATGACGAACTGGTTGCGGTCGAGCTCGATGCCGTGCGGGCCCTCGACGATCGCCGCCTCGGCAATGGCGACGTGGCGCTTGTGCACGTAGATGAGCCGGTCTTCGTAGTACCACGCGTCGCCCCACTGGCCCTCGGGGTCCTCGCGCATGTCGTACTTGGCGCCGGGGATGAGGGCGAACTTGCCCCAGCGCTTCCGCTCGATGCGGGGGCCGCGCTCGCGGTACCGCTCCGGCAGCCACGACTGCCAGACGTGCGCCGGCTCCACGACGTGGTCGTCCACGCTGATGATCCTCGGCAGGTCCACCACGCGCCTCTCACTCTCCTCGGTCGTCGTTCACACTCAGTATTCAACCGCGTGTGACCCATGTCCAGCGCTCCAACCGCCACGCCGGACCGCCCGATGGCGGGACTGCCATCACGTCTCGACCCCGAGCGGCAAACTCGCCACCATGACCCTTTGGCAGGCGTAGGAGGAGCACTCAGCCGAGTGGATCAGGTGGGCGCGGCGCGGTGACGACGGGTTCTGGAGGCACACCTGGCCGCAGCTCGCTGCCCTCCTGCCGTCCGATCCCGGTCTGGTTGTCGACGTCGGGTGCGGCGAAGGGCGGGCCGCCCGCGAGCTGCAGCACCTCGGCCACCGGGTCATCGGCGTCGAACGTTCCTGGTTGCTCGCCCACGCAGCCCACGAGCATCCCGAGCCGCTCCTGGTCATGCAGGGGGACGCCGCTCGGGTCCCTCTCCGAGATCGGTGCGCCTCGACGGCGGTCGCCTGCATGTCCCTGCTCGACATCGACGACCTCAGCGCCTCAGTGAACGAGATCGGCCGGGTGCTCCGCCCGGGAGGCCACGCGTGCATCGCGTTGGTCCACCCGTTCATCTCAGCCTTCGAGACCGTGCCGTACCGGGCTGGCGAACTCGTGGTCCGTGGGCAGTACCTCGCGGAGCGCCGCTACGTGGACCACGCCGAGCGCGATGGCCTCGAGATGACCTTCGTCAGCATGCACCGCCCGCTCGGCCGCTACCTGGCCGCCTTCTTCGCCGCGGGTTTTGTCATGGACAGGTTCCGAGAGTCGGGGGACAAGGACCTCCCGTGGCTCGTCGCGGCAAGGTTCGTGCGGGCCGGCGATGCAACTGGGTGAAGGGCCGTCGATCGTCACGGTGAGGACGGCGCTGCGTGCGCAAGGTGGCTAGTCTCGAGGCGTCAGTGGTCCGAGGCGAGGAGGCGACCATGGGCACCGAGTGGGTGAACCAGTACATCGAGGCCTGGAGCACACGCGACAGTGCTCGCATTGTCGAGTGGATGGCGAACGACTGCGTCTATGAGGACGTCACGCTGGGTGAGACCCATACCGGGCGCGATCAGATCGCGACGTTCATCGATCGGATGACCACGGAGTTCTCGGACGACTTCACCTTCGACCTGGCAGGGGCGGCATCGACCGACAGCCACTACTGGGCCGAGTGGGTCCTGACCGGCACGCACAACGGCAGCGCCGGGGCGGTCCCTCCGACGGGGAAGACGTTCGCCATCAGAGGCGTGTCGGTGGGCACCCGTGAGGGCGGCAAGATCAAGGCCAATCGCGATTACTGGGACATGGCCAGCTTCCTGGTTCAAGTCGGTCTCGCGCCCCCGCCACCGGGGTAGCTCCGCCGGCGATCGTGACCGGCACCTCAGGCGCTGCCGCGGTGCGGAGCAGTCCGGCCGGTCGGCACAGAACCGCTTGCAGTTCCGGAGTCACAGACGGCGCGACCGGGATGGACCGTGGCAACCTCTGACGGTGGGGAATGACGGTCGTTCGACCCGACCCGAATGCACGGTCCGGCGAGCATCCGCAGCCGATGCGACGAGCTTGGGAGACCTCCGCTGGACGTGGCGCGCGATCGAACGGTCTGAGGTCGGTCTGTCTCGGCCTGACTTCATCGCTGAGTTCCAACGATGGTTCGCTGACCACCGCGCAACACACGCCGCCTTCGTCGCGCACGTGGGGCGCGAACCGGTCGGCATGGCCTGGTTGGCGACGATCGAACGCGTGCCCGGCCCCGCCACCTGGACCCGCCTTGCCGGTCACCTGCAAAGCGTGTACGTGCTACCGGACCACCGCAACCGCGGGATCGGTGCGGCCTTGGTCACTGCCGCGCTGGAGGAGGCGACGGAGCGCGAGTTCGACTACGTCATCGTCCATCCCAGCGAGCGATCGCTCCCGTTCTACCGTCGCCTCGGTTTCCGCGAGACGGAGAGGGTCTTGGAGGTCGATCTCAGGGAGCGTCGCGCGTCCTCGTGACCGCCCGAGATCGGCGCTCGACTCGGAAGCTCTATTGGTAGGGAAGGTCGACGGAGTCTTCGTGCCCGTGCCATTGCAGCGTGAACTCCCAACACCCCGGCATGGGCACGTCAACGATCGAAGGGTAGATCTCGCCAGGCGAAGAGTCCGGGGGCTGCTGCTGGGAGACAGCAGGGGCTGATGCCCCGAGGAGGTGGCCCGAGATGGTCAGCTCGGAGCCGTCCCTCGGCTGTCGGACGACCCACAAGATCTTGTTGGCTGGATCTTCGGGGTGCCCCGACCGAAGGGGATAGCCGAAGAGGTAGGCGGTCACATCCCCCTTGGTCCCGGTCGCCTGCACCAAGTCCGTCGGGCCGGCAGCACTGCGGGCCCATGCCGGGCTGGCGCCGCGGTACAGCGCGGTCACGCCGCACCCACCGGCCACCGCCGATGCGCCCGCAGGAAGAGCGTCCCCGGCGGGAGGCGGCTCCTCGACGTGCGCGGTTTGGGATGGCGCGAGGTCCACGCCCGATCGTCGCCCGGTCCCGCCGGTGCAACCCGCCGCCCCCGCCATCAAGACCAGCGCCAGCACCGTTGCGATGAGCCGACCGTTGTGCCAGTGCTCCGTCCAAGGGTCTGCGTCGCGCTCACGGGAGATGATGGCGACCCTTCCTCACATCACTCCACGGCGGCGGTCGTCATCGCAAAGCATTTTCCAGGTGGAAGGCCACCTCCTGGTACCTGACCCCCGGGACGAGGTGCACACCATCGAACGCGCCGCTGTCTCGGATGGCGACGACCATGTCGCAGGCAAGGGTGACTCCTGCCGACCGGTCCTGGTCCAGGGCTTTGATCAAGCTCTCCGGTACCGCAACCTCTTGGAGATCTGTGCCCCACTTTCGGGCTCGAGCGCTGCTCGGCGCCACGAGGACCCCGGCGTAGACCGGTCCATCGAAGGAGATTGACGACCGCCAACGCAAGAGCGCGTCGAGGTCGAACGTCGCCTGCACGAACAGGAAGTCCGCGGCGTGCTTCCACGTCGGCAAGGCGCTAAGGCGCGTCGTGACGCCTCCTCGCAGCCCGGCGCCGCCGGCGGTGCTGTCGTTGAACCTGGCGAGCTCCGCGAGCATCCCCCTCACGTTCAGCTCGTCGGTGCGAGCACCGGCCGACGGGCGGTCGCCGTAGACCAGCAAGAACTCGTCCACGCCATAGGCCTGTGCCGTCATGAGGTCGCGGCGGAAGCCGAGGAGGTTGCGGTCGCGGGCGTTGAGGCAGGCAATCGACCGACCGCCCATCTGGTCGACCTCGTGGGCCACGGCGACGCTGGAGACCGTCGCTCGACCGAGGTGGTTGTCGGGGACCAAGAAGGCCGACGCCACACGGCTCAGGACGCCGATCTGGTGGCGGACCGCCATCAAGTCCGGGCGGGTCGACGGCTGGACCTCGCAGACGACCTGGAACACCGCCGGCACCCCACCACGCTATCCCTCCCGAGACGGACGAGCGGGATCAGCATCACGCGATTCGTGGCGCACGAACCCACCCTGCACGCGACGCCAACGATGACCGCACAACAGGACGCAACGACGGTGCTCCCGCGCAGTGCCGATGATCTTCCAAGAACGTGCGGAGGCCGCACAGGAACGTTGCGACCTTGCCCGACGAGGGATCACGGGGAAGCAGTCGCCTGCGGCGCGCCGATGGGGACCGGTCCGCCTCGGCTCCGGCGATCCTATGGGTTTGTGCCTTGGCCGGCGGGCACGGGCTGGACGTGGCCGCCCGGCCCTGTCCCCGAAGGCGCTCGTGGGTTGGTGGTGCAGTGCAGGGGGCCTCCGTCCTCGATCAGCGAGAACGTCGTGAACGCCGGGAAGTAGCCGATACTGATCTCCGCCCCTGCGGGCACGGCCGCAGGGTCGAACGTTGTGTACACGGAGCCGTCGGCTAGGCGGCGGGAAGAGATGGCCTCGTCGAGCCCGCTCGGCTCGTCGGGGGTGTCGCACATCTTGCCGATGTTGACCACGGCGGGGATGCCGTGCTGCGCGAGGGCCT